>Ga0058701_10005143_pt1 | contig 10789 bp, 6 predicted proteins | sample AgamicOrMae_FD_97039 | JGI IMG/M metagenome (GOLD analysis project Ga0058701, IMG submission 97039) | Agave microbial communities from Guanajuato, Mexico - Or.Ma.e | ecosystem: Host-associated > Plants > Phyllosphere > Phylloplane/Leaf | place: Guanajuato, Mexico | collected 2012-06-04 | reverse complement strand
ATCAAACATTTTTTAATGATTTCAAGGTGCACAACTCCGCAGGTAAAACGCTCAATTACTTATTCCGAAAATCGAGTGGTCTAGCAAGATCATCGGTTGTGACAATGCAACCTTCATTCTTTTGGACCAAATTCAATCCAACCCACAGACTGATGAAGTAACATCACTCCTAATTACATCCATTTCCATCAATCGTTACGTAATAATAATGATGTTCATGTATAAAAAAACAACATTTTTTAAGCTTTGTAAGTCTTAGAATTTGAGTTCATTTCACCCTAAGAGTGCACTAAAAAATAGAAAATAAATTTCCTTATATTTTTTTAGCTTTTCCTAAGGAAAAAAAAAGAATGTCCGAGTGCTGCCAACTATCGTACATTTAGAGGAATATTTCATATCTCTTTTCAGAACTCGATTGCACGCATTATGCCTGTTGGCATCTTGTGTGGCCTGAGCTATGGTTCCGTGCGATCGGATCTAGTGCAATGTAACGGTAGCCAGCCAGATTTTAATCCACATCAGGAAAAAGGTTCTATTAACTTGTTACATACAGTATAATGAAGGGGGAGGTAATTACTTGGTCAACAAGTAGCGGTTTTAAAATGTTGTTAAAACTTGATAATTTATGGGTTGTTAAGGTGCATGTTGTTTTAAACGATAAATATTATAGACTTGCTGCAAGTAGTTCAAACTAGAGAGAAAAATGAGTTTCATATTCGCCTCTCCAACAATTTCTTTTTTCTGCTCGTCCAAAGCATGATAGTGGTTTTGATAGTTCATTTTGTTCTTTTTACCCGATCATTCTCTAACCCTCAGAGCTAACAAAGACAAGAAGAATGAGATGAGCGGTTTTTCGAAATAACGTGACAACTAACTTTTTTCCATTTTCTTTGATGGTTACTTTTAGTTTTGCAATATCTTAATTTTAGAAACAAAGGCATAGCGCCATGGCTTCAGAAAGCCTGGAATTTTAACCCCCCCCAAAAATGTCTACTTGCCGTTAGCAGTTCTTTAGCTCATAAATTCAGGGCCTTTTAGACCACGCGCTGTTCACTGTAGCTAGAATCTTAAGCGGCCAAAAGAGTAATTCGTTTTTACAAAATTTGCAGCTTTGATTACGGAATAATTGCAACACAGCCACGATAACGCCACGCAATTCTTAAATTATTAGTTTTTATTGCATCTCACAACAGATTATCTGAGTTAACGAGTTGAGTTCGAACTCGTTAATTCAGATAAACTCGTAGTTCAAACTAAATGAGCTGCAAATTTTCACGTGGGTATAACAGCGTCACAGGGAGGAAAAGTGTTACCGATAACTCCCAGGATACTAAAGCACGATTGTCAACCAAACAAACGCTTTCATGCCACATTTTAACAATATTTTTTTAAAATTTAGTGCTCTTCTTTCACGGCGCTGACCAATAATCAGTTTGTTTTTTTATCGAGCGCGCACGTTTTAATGAAAGTTTTTTTTCCTTATTATAATTATTTATTTTGTTTTTGCAAGAGGTATTTCCAAGAAACGTCAGGGTACAGCGCATATGCTCCCAATCGAAGACTTGAACGCGCTCCGAAACGTCTACTTTGAACACGAATTGAAATTGAAAAATGATAGTAACAAAATCTAATCTGACATAAACTAACTTAGAATACCATCTAACTAAAAATATGATTCTCGAACGGTCATTGGGCCACTTTGCAATAAAGTGCAGGCGTCTTTTGCTAGTAGGTAAAAGCCACACTGTATGGAAGAAAATAGGCTTTGTTCCTTTTAAGACGCACGCCCTGAAAAAAAAATCATTTTCCCAGGAAAAAGTTTAGAGATCGATGTGTGCTTTCTTAAATAATATTTTGTGCTTTCGATTACAATGGATGTACGCGCATTGACTGTCGTGGATACCTCGTACCATCAGTGGCAAAGGTATTGTTCCCTCCAATTTTTTTTTTTACCTTTACAACTTGGGAAAGAAAAGAGATATTACAAAAGAGCTTGAAATGAATCCGATAGACATTTGCTCTACCTATCGACTTGATTAAATGCTTCTTTGTAGTACCTCTTCCCGTTTTCAATTAAGTAAGAGGTTTAAAACATATGAGCGGGAGCAATACTTTCGCCACTGATAGTACAGAGTGAACTTAGGAAAGTTCGTCGTTAAGTTTTCATCGAGAATTCATACTATAACCTATGATAATAGCGACCAATGAAAGGCCAGCAACTTTGATTAGTCTAAATATAATGCAATGTTGAAGAGAAGCTGGCTTGATGAGATTATTGTTTGCTTTACACCTGATCCTCAATACGGTCACCACCGAACTCCAGTCAGTTGACAACAAAAGTGATTATGAAAAGAGGCTTAGACATCAAGGGATTCAGTGTAACTTGACAACATTAATCCTGAAGATTAGGTTGACGCGTTTACAAGGACTCTTCTTCCTTTTTGTTCTCCATTGTAATATAAGAATTACAGTAGAATTAGCTGACAGTAGTGGTAATAAAAACCTACTTCCGTCTAGGCTTCAACTCTGCGGTACAGTGAAAACTTTAACACATAATTACATAGTTTCCTCGGGGACCAAACGGGTACCTTTGAGTTCATTATTCAATTCAACTATCATGATAATTAGCAGTCAAAAAGGCATTGTCTGGTTCTGGTCGCGCTGGAAGGCTCCCCCTTGTGGGCAAATACAGGCCACCGCCTTTGCACGACCAGATAACACCTTTTGGACTGATAGTACAGATCACTGTCTGGGTTTATTTGTTAGTGACATTTTTTCCTGAAGTATATTTTTGAATAACGCAAAAAGTGTCTTGTGTTTTCTTAAAAAATACACAGAATACCTGCATTGACGACCTCAGTGTCAACTCAGTTTATTAAACAGAAAACCAATCGAAAAAGGTTGACTTAAATCTAAGCATCCCACACCCATGTGACATTCATTTTTTGAAACGTCTGCATTCAAAAAGGGTATACTGGAAAAAAGGGCCTGTCCGCCTCTTTTTATGCCTGGCGACACGCACGCTTCATAGACTAGACAACAATTGCCAACGAAATAAGCAGCCGGCCGACCCGAGTTTTGAATTTGGTGCAGTTGCTCCTTGCTCTTTAATCGCAGGAGCAGCAATGTCCCCGATGGTTACAGGAAAAAAAGTCATCACCTGCAGAAGATTCACAGGAATACTAACAAAGTAAAGTGGATTCTTTACCTGATCACAAACAACAGGGTGGGAATAGTACTACCGCGCAGAGGGGAGGGGGGGGGGGGGGACGTCTTGTGAGAGGGGCGACGCGGTTACGATAAAACTGGGCTTCAACATGACTCACAGTCGTAGGCCCACTGTACTCTAGGCTAACAATCCTTTGGCATGGCTAACTTTGATTGAACTTCCCTGTTCCCGCCTCTAACTACCACGCATCAATTTTCATTCAGCTGTTTTCGGGACCTTTAAAGATGCTTGTGTTTGTGTTAGTCTGCGCATGGCGCCCCTCATCCACGTCATGGATCTTATATTCGTCGTAAGAAACACTGCACTCAAGAACTACGCCCATACCAGATAAACAAAATTTAAGATTTTGAAGGGGTACAGGACGAGACTTTCGCATTGCACAATACTGTGCAAAATGAAGGATTGCCGGTATCATATGATACCGGCAATTCTTCTCATTTTCCTCCTTGACAGTGGCCTTCAAATGGAGTTCCTCATTTTCACAAAAGCACTTCTAGGGCAATTATTTCTTTACAAATGAGATCTTGTTTTATATGGGTCAATATTGTTTTACTGAAATGCTGTACCGTATATTTTTTTGCCTTTCTTCCCCCCCCCTTTTTTTTTGAACACTTTAGTTTCCTTGCCTAAAATCGTTTAAAACAACATGCACCTTAACAACCGATAAATTATCTAAGTTCTGTACTTTGAACGATGACTTGTCTTAATGCCCTAGCAATGTTCTTTTTAAAGCCTGGTACCTATATTCATCAAAACAGCTACATTCTCAGGTAGTTGATTAGAAAACTTTTCTAACAAAAAGTCCATTTTCACGTCAGAACGCGATGATGTACTCTCGAAAGAGTTTGGAATGTACGATATGTTATTATCGACAAGGTTCCACACCGATAACGTTATCAACCTTTGACTCTCAAGATGATTACTGATTTCTTGACGTAATGTTTTAATTAATATAAAAAAACGTTTCGATGCACAAAACCTGATCTTCTAAAAACACGAATGTTAAAATAACCTGACACTTCTCTGGGAAATTTGAAAAACCTCAAAACTATAACTTTCAGGCTTTGTTTCTTTGCGTAGTTTATTCAGCAGACGATAATCTGCAACATGAAAAAGCTATTTTAATTTGTAACATTGGAGTCTGGAAATAATTACGTATGCTCGTTACCCTATCTAAATGTCATGAGTATGAACTAATCAGTCTAGGTGCACCGCAAATGTGCAACAATTAGCGTACACAACAACAGAGACTGCTCAAGCTCAGAATCAGTGCTCTATATACACGGTATATACCAAACGACAACTTCAGTAAGTCTACTAGAGCAGTCATTCAAGGCCGTACTGCAGGGAGTGGTAGGAGCAATTGAGCCTCCCACGCCATCATATCGGCTTTAAAGCGGCCTCCGGATAGGCTTCAATCTAATAGATTACAAATCCATAAAAATAGAACCACCCTTTTCAATTTTATGAAAGCAGTTAAGCGCGAAAAACCTCCCGCAAAGCACTACCGGGGTGATAAAGTTTATAATCTAAAACAGCTGGTCTGATCGTCCAATTTCGCATCGAGGAATACTATTTTTTTTTAATTTCCTAGTTTATTACAAATAGTCTATTGACCTCCAAATGACAGCTATGACGTTTATTATTGTTTGTCGCATTTTGGGGTGCTTTCCAAGTTGGGATTTTCGATACCGGTATCCGAGGTTTCTTGGGCATGTCAAAAGGTGAAGAACAGAGATTAACTTTGCCTGCACTATTTTCCATTTCGAAGTCTCGCGCTAGATTTTCTAGCACACTTCTACAATCAATCTACTTCAATTTTATAAGGATTTCTAGAAAACATGCTATAAACCTTTATTTCCTTAAGCATTATGCCTTTTCAAAACATAAAATCTCAATCTAATGACATGAATCTACCCATTTCAATTTAATACAAAGTAACTCGTAAAAGAAATGTTTCCAGGAGCAGACGTTAAAATAAATTACAAAAATAGCATCTGTAAATCTTACATAACATTAACACAAACAGCAGGAATGGAAGAACATCAAGATAAATGAAAAGAAACAAATCAACTACTATGAGAGGTTTTCCATCAAATCACAGATATAGATTTACATTTTCGAGAAGACTGCACTTGCACTAAAACGTACGGTCTAAAGTTTACAATTTTGCTATGAATTTGATTACATTATGCAATCGAACTAGGGAATACGCGATATTTTGTAGAAGCCTCTTGATTTCTAAATGTGCCGTGGATAAAATTCAACAAATTTTCGATCGGAATGACTGAGAATACGCATAACGGCTAAAACATGCTTATGTTCAATATGCGGCATTGGTTTTTGTTCCAAAAGTTGTTACGGGAAAATTGCGGAAATCTTCGTTACGACGCACTATAATACGGTGTTTTTTTTTGTTTTTTTTTTAAAGGCAGATTCCGCAGGATATGCTACCGGTACAACTATCAAAGGTGACACAATTAATGTGGCAGCGCGCTCTTACCGAGGAAGAAAGAAACTAACAAGATCGTTGTACACTCGGCTGGCTATACATCTGATTATGAACTGTAGTTCATACGTTTGATAAAATGATTGATCTAATACAATACCGTGTAGTAATGCCTTGAGTTGAGGGCGCTTGTGAGTGACCCTGATTTATTTTTGCGTTTTCATTTTTCATCAAATCGCGAATGCTGTTTACTTTTTATTCTTTTTTTCACGGTTTATCTCATACAAATCATGGATTACTCTACAGTTCAAATGTCAACGCAAACAGAGGAGAAACAAATTACATCGCATGCAAACGCTTTTAGCTTACTCCCCCCCCCCGTTTTTGGGGTCTTTTGTCTTGTAGAAACACAATCCTCCCAATGCATTTATTTATTAGGTCTAAGATAGTTTTATTCGTTTCATTCAGAGTAACAAGTGGAAAGGAAACTGGAAACTTTCGTAAGTTGAACATATGAAATGGAAGCGCCATTTAAAAATGCGAGCGCACCAACACGCTCAGTTTTGACGGTTTCATTTGCCACCACTACATTTCACCTTTCGTTGCCAAAAGCCCACCGGAGTGACAATGGCGCAGGGCAACAGGCACTTCACAGCAGAGCGGAAATGGACCGAGGCAGTAGGCTTGTAACCTAACGAAAATTACCCTAAACGCGGAAGTATGCCACTACCGCCCAGCGACACCGTTCGGAAACAGGAAAAATTATTTTAGAGGATATTTTTAGTTCAGTATTGCCGCAATTTAAAAGTTATCACCCCTCTGGAAACCTTAAATTTAATTATTTAGGCATTTTCCAAAGCTTAAAATTGCGTATTTTAAAGGAAAAAATTCCTTTCAATTTCTCTTAAGCTAAATTTCATTCCAAATATTTTGGGCTGTTATGGGTTAATTATCATAAATTGACAGTAAAAGAGAAAATGGATCTCGGAGGTAGAAAAGGCAACTCCTGCAACTGAAAGGGGAGCCAATGAATGCACAACGGAAATGGTGCGGAGCGTTCCGACTGCGGCTTAAGATTAGATTGTTCAAGTCTACGACTAAACTAGTTACAGTTTTACCTTCAAGGCACACGCTAGTCATGAAGTAACTGTGGGTGGAAAATTGAGTTTTCGCTGGCAATGAAATGGAGTTCTGTATTTTAGGGTTCAACGCGAAAGTTGATCATTCTTGCATATGGGAACGAAAATTAGGTTCTTAATTTGATGGTCCGTACGTTCCGGCAGCGGGACTTAACGAAGCGGCACTGCGGGGCACTTCGTTATAGTGGAACATAGTGAAACAAAGGGTCTAGCCTATTTTCATCTTGGAGTAAAGACAAGTCCACCCAAAGCTGCCCCTGAATAAAAATAGGCCCGCAAGATAACGACCGTGTTTCAAAGAATGGCGTTCGAAAAGCGGTGAACAGCATGGGTAGCTATCATAACCGCCAAATTTCAAATCCGCCATCGCAGCTACCACTAATGTTGGAAACCGCCAAATTTCAAATCTGCCAACGCCAATACCAACCTAACCTTACCTAACCTAACCCTACCTTACTTAACTTAACCTAACCTTTGACTTTGGCGGTTATGAGGATTATTGGCGCTTGTGAATACTGGCGCGTGCGGCGTTGGCGGTTTTGAAATCTGGCGTTTGTGGGGTGCCGCCCAACAGCATTAGAACAAAATTTAAATAAAGCAAAAATTATGTTGAACGATGAAGCAAGTGTGCTCCTGAACCTACCTGAACGGTCAGACCTCCAGTAAGCTGCTCCTGAGCTGTTCTGGAGTAACCGTATATCATTATCCCCCGGGTATTAACACCCCCCTAGATTAAGGTATGACCTACCATAGACGGGAGGTAATAATATCCTTGGACATTACCCCCAAAGACAGGGGGTAGAATATCCTAGGATATTATTACCCTCATAGCCAGGGAGTCATAACATCGTAGGATATTGCTACCCCTCATAGCCAGGAGAGTAATAAAGTCCGGGGATAATCATACCCGGCGACACCGGCTGAGCCAGCTGTGTGGCTGTTTTTCGACCGCCGCGCCGTGACAATTTTGCAGTAATGCACGTTTTCGCCTCGGAAACGAATTAAAAAATTACAACGAAATGATCACCGAAATGCAATGAATGGAAGCATTTTCTTTTCCAATCTGTCGTGGTCGTTTTAGAATACGAACTGAATTCCAATGAATATTAAACTTCAAAACAAACACAACGCACTTATCAAGTAATATGTTTCGTCGTAACATCGTCCACCAGTCAAATCGCATACAGGAGCGCGGAAATCCAAAATACCGTATTATACCTAAAATTGTCCCTGACAATGGCAACGGTTCACGCATCTCAAAGATGTGACTCGACTCTGACATCATGTTCATTTCACTCGCATTTTTATGACGTTTTAAAAAGACGCACGTTTTTGGAGCCACGCCACCGAAAGTGAGTGCCAAATATTTTGGGCGTTGCATTGCGCATCACTTTTTCACAGCGGGGAAGTTGTCATTTGCCGAGCGTAAACTAACATTCGCTTTCCTTCGTTTTGTCCTCCCTCTGGTGGTCTTATTGTCTCAGGAAGTGGATACAAATGAGCGGGAGTAAGTCACGATTCCGGTTTTAGGATGTGTGTGCGTGCACGTATTAGTCGCAGGATTAATAATTCTTTCACTTTGATGCAGTTTGCGAATACGTTTTAAACATGACATTTTTCGTTCTCATTCTTGGCACAATATTTACCGCAAACTTCAAGATTATTACAGTTGATCAAAGGTGACCCAGATAGGCAAGGAAGCCAAGAGGGTCATCAGGTACGCGAAGGCACAATAAATTAAGCCTATCATAAGTTAGCCTGCTGGAACATAGGTTCAAATAGAGGAGTAGTTGGTGGGAAGTATATTAGTAGAAGTACCACATACAATACAAACAAAAAAAGCGAAACAATCTATTATACTCGAAAGTCATCCACTGCCTTCTAGACGATTTTCGGCGTTTCGACTGACGATTTTTCGAGCACACCGACTGCACTCGTGGATAAGCATCTTTATCATGCTGGAAAATAAACTCTTAAGTGCAATAGGCCTACATGATTTATAACTGTTTTATACTGAAACTTTCCTTTTTTCTTTGTGAAGTTGATACAGGATAACTTTTTAATGCGCCTAATACTTTCCTTCACTGGTTAAAGAGGATAAATTGCTTTGAAAGGCAAGAGGAGAGTACTTCATTCCTCACAAACGTCCCTATTTGGCAAGCATGCAGAATAAGCTGGTACGACTAAAATCACATCGCATGCGAGGAATTGACGCCCTTATAGCTGAGATTACACATACTGTAGTCACCCGCACGGCACGTAGCCGTCAAAGATGACAATCCACCCAATAAAAACTTGAATTTATCTTCCGGCCTAAAAAAAGGATCGACCTCTATCTAATGCAATAGGGAACTAACTATCCAACGAGTCAGAGATCCCGAATTAAAAAGCGTGTTTGTTACTTGTCTAACCAGCGTGCATAGCTAGAACGCTTTTAACCGGTTCGCCGCCGAAAACAAGACAAAAAAAATATAAAAAAACAACTCTTAATTTTCGGGACAAGTTCCAAACCAATTCGTCCAAGAAATTGAAAGCTTATGTGAGGCATGTTCTTTCCAAATATCCGGTAATGAAATTTAATCAGGTGAAAACATTGCATCAATGCGGAAGCCAAAAATAGCCGCTAGCATGTCTGACGTGTTTTTAGTATTTTCGCAGATTAGCCATTTTTCTTGAATGCCAAAAGATTCTTTACTTGGCCGCGCCTGTCTATTTACATTCATCAACAGCCAAAGCTGTAAACCAGGACGTGACCTTTGGTTTCAAATCAGCAATAAAACACCACGCCTGTCGCAGGCCAGACCAGCTGTAAAGCGAGTTCAAGCATCTATAGAAGCTTTTTTTCTTTCAATTATATCGAAAATTGTTCGACGTTTCGCAGAGCGCATACCATGTGAAATGAAGGTTTTTGAGACGTTGTCCTTCCTCGGACTGTTATCAAATTCATCGTGAATATGGAAATTTGTGAACATTATCTCAATGATAGCTTTGGGGTATTATTAAAACACCCAGCGTATCAATATCAGTCAAATTAATCGTGTAATTAAAAAATGATCGTAAAAAAAAACGATGTTATATACTTGTTTATCCTCTTACTGTTATGGCAACCTTTTACTCAGCGGGTCCATTCATTACGAAAACGCTCATTTCAAGCGCTAATTGAAAAGACTACGATTCGACAGAGTAGCTGAAACACTTAGTTTAAAAATCACTTCGACAGGTTAGTTTACTAAGCGCTTGTTCGCACAGCTAATCAACACAGCTCGGAACACGCAACGCGGAACGGACTCCTCCAGTAGCAAAGCTTTAACTTGACACGAGCTCGTTGAAAAATGACAGCTTATACGCTTGTTGAGTGAGTCGCCAGTCCCCTGAAGTTATACTCTTGGTCAGAAGCTTCAAACAGGCCGGTAGGCTTAAATCGCTCAAGCCATGGGCAAAGTTGAACTCGCACACATTGCCAGGCCTGTTAACATTGATGCCATAACTAGATGAGCGCTTTGGTCAATCCGTTCCGGCAGGCTCGCTCGAGGCTTACAAGCGACAGGCTTGTTGACAGAGCGCCAAGTTTACGGGATCGTAGATGAAGAGATTTAGAGGTCCCTTTCGTTTCAACATGAGTTGTTTTTTCTTCTTTGATGGGATACGTTTGTGAAACTTAAAATTGCCTCTTGTGTGACACCATGAGCCCTTTGCACCTCCGCATAAAAAGTTCTCTTTAGTTCAAATGACGAACTTGTGCCAGAATTGTGAATGAAGGTGCATCTACGTATAGGCTATCAGCACAATCAATATAGCTGACTTCATTATTTTTCGGCCTAATATTGCTAAAGAAATTTTAACAAAGGTAGAAATCTGTCAATTTTTCAGAAACCCGCATTCAAGACTTTTCAAGGTTTTTCAAGGGCAGTTTACTCCTTGTTCAGGGGCGTTTTCTATCAATTTCTACCAAAATTTGAGGCGGGCAATCTT
>Ga0058701_10005142_pt1 | contig 10789 bp, 4 predicted proteins | sample AgamicOrMae_FD_97039 | JGI IMG/M metagenome (GOLD analysis project Ga0058701, IMG submission 97039) | Agave microbial communities from Guanajuato, Mexico - Or.Ma.e | ecosystem: Host-associated > Plants > Phyllosphere > Phylloplane/Leaf | place: Guanajuato, Mexico | collected 2012-06-04 | reverse complement strand
TATCTTTGCAGTGTTTCTTTTTCTGATCTGAATACTACAAAATGTAAATTTACAATCAGATGGCGCATTTTGGTTTACGTTTACGGTGTTGGCAACGCGACTGCAGCGCCACTAACGGAGGTCCCCCAAACTAGACCACTCAAATAAGGGCACTGGAAGTTCCATAAGAGTCGACGCACTCTGGTCTGAAATCAAAACGGGGATAGTATTTTGATTATCTTTCATTACAGATTTGCGTTTAGTCATATAAATCGAAATATCTCGTTGAGAGCTTTCTATTGATGTGGCTGATCATAGGTCCATCTAGAAAAAACACCAAAATACTTCTCCTACCCCCGTTTAAGTTCACATCCAAAACAGATAGGAACTTCGTAAAACGAGGCTGTTTTTACTGTGGTTCTAGTAGTGCTTCAATGAGGTAAAAGTGGAAATCTGTCTCATTTATGTAAACGCTGTATCCGAAAAGGTGTTATCGGGGAAAAGAGTTTAAACTTTGTTTCTCCTGCGCAGAGGGATGGAAGAAGGTTGCCTGTTTTAGATTTTAGATCCTTGATCCACGTTGTTTTACCTGAAGATCTTGCGTTTGGCACAGTTTGTTTCGGTTATCCTTGCCATAAAGGACATCATGCATGGCAGTACACCACATTTTTCGTATTTAAAGGTTTTAGTTGGAATTGCCAATGTACTCTAGATACGGTCTTCGTGACTTTCAGTAATTTAGCTTAGATAAATCTAACCGATAAAAAATGAAAAATCACGCGCTTTAGTCCTTTTGCGGGACTCATCCATCAAACCATAAACTTCACGTAGAAATTCCCGGAAATTTCTTCTAAAATTCTTAAAGATCTGTGATCATTCGCATTCAGTAACTGAAACTTAATTTCATTGGCACTTACTTAGCGGCTTTCAATCTGATGCTGTTGTGATAATTAAACGAACACTTCACAAGATATGCGTAGGTTCGTGGAACCACCCTTAGTGGAAGTGTACAATCAATTAAACAGTGCATTTACTCGATTAGATGTGGTCAAAGAGAGCCATACGTTAACCATAACTGAACGAACCAATTCAAAATTATTAGAGCACTCTATATGAGTCATCTTGTCATCTAGTTCTAAAAATATTGTAAGGTCGATATTCTCAAAAGAAACATTTGTTTAGTGGAATTTGGTGTGAGCTGTTTTGCGCAGCATGACGTAAATTTCGATGTCACATTTTCTACCACTTACGCTGGCAGCTCTGAATATGTCCTCCAGGAGCGTTAGGCTGGAAAGCCATGATCGTTCAGATCAAAGTCATACATCACGTTTTGGTCTCCCCTCTAAAAAATACTTTCAGAGCTGCCAACTAAAATTCTGGTCCACTTAAAAAAGGGGGTCAAAAACAAAGTTCTATTGTATCTTTCGGCACCTCCATGGAAGACTCGACCCGTTCTAAAGGCTGAGTTTAAAGTAGACCAGTTTCAAGAGCGTCCAAATGTCCCTTTCCAGCTCTTACCATTTGATTGTTTTTCGTGTGATTTAAATAGAAATTCATGGAGAACAACATATTTCGGGGGTCAGGGGAAATGTTCCGTCATTGTCATACATTTCAGATGAATAATTAAAGAGTTATTTGTAACGGAAAACAACAATTTGAACGCTCGTTGACAATACAGTTTAAAAGTAAGGTTTGAGAACTAGTCGAGTCTTCCATGGAGGTGCCGATTTATCAGGGTTTATTACATCTCCCGTGGCTTACCGAATGTTTTTCATTTGTACATTTTTATTTCTCACGGGTATGATGTGTAGGGTAATTATGCGAGAGGAGCGAAGATGTTTTCATGTAGAGTAATACACGGTCCTATATTTAAACTTATAATGTGACAGAAGCTAAAACAGCGAACCCAGAGAAAAAAAGCGTCAAATAAAGCAAAAGTGAAAAGGTGCGCTATTAAAACTTCATGGCCTTATTTCAAAAGCGCCCCTAGACATAAACCCGCCCTCTCTACTCTGAAAATATATTTCTGTTTCTGCCCCCTTCTCCTTGATCCCTTGCCTCCAGCTTCCTTGGAGTTCGATCGCGCCTTGCTTGTACGCCACACCGTTTTGTTCCCATCCTTCCCCTTTACAACATTGCCCAGCTCCGCCTCACAATGCATTTTAGAGCCCATATATACCCCCTTCGCCCCATACGACCCCCGAGCGGGGCTACTGGGGGCGCACCCAGGGGGGCAACTGTCTGCTGCTTGTCGTTTTTCGCATTCCGTGACATGGCCGCGCTGACCGAACTATCGAACTCTTGCCAATTCGTTTAGCACTATACCTACCCATGCAAAAATTTGCATAAAGGAAACTCGTTCGCTAAATTGAGCCATTCGCCCGGGAAGAGGATTTTTCTCGCTTAGGTTTTGGACACACACCCAGGCAAAGATTTCTGCTTATACCAAAAAAGTCTAAGGAGCTCAAAAAAAAGCGTTTGTTGCTGGGTTTTAAAAATAAAAGCGCGGAGTATTAATTTCCGAGAAACCTTCAATTTAGTTGAATTTAGAGGTTTATATCCTCAGGCAAGAAAAAGTGCGTTTAAATATTTGTAAACTGAGATAAAAAGCAGACTCCATTTTGGTTGGAGGGCCGGCCAGTCACTTACCCTAGTCCAAGGACCTATAAATTGACATCCACATGGATATTCATGAGTTGTATGGATATCCATACCGATCGATACCTATGCTTTCCATAAATATCCATACCGATGTCCTTGCTTTCTATGAATATTCGGACAGACATATTTATAGGATCATAGATATTTATATCGATAATTTAGATATTCATATAAATATTTGTACATTTATCCATTCATTGAGAATTACATGGATGTTACAAATATTCATAGCTAGTGTTAGCATTCATATGGATATCCATAAAACCAATAATATCCACATTTGGATATTCACATGAATTCTACGACCTGAGTACGTGCTTAAAAATGTTTTAATGTGAAAAAATGCTTGCTTAAAAATGTGAAAAACGAGATTCACGTCCAGTTTTACTTGGTTATTATTTTTCCTCAATATTTTGGATGTACAAAGTACACAACTGTACTACAGTACCTTTTAAGTCAGTTGAACATTTCAAAATCGTGTTTTGTGCGTCAGGTTAGATCATTCATGTCAAAATGATGATAATAGCTATTTTTCCGGGTCTCCATACTTTAAAACGATGCTTAAATCTTTAGTATTTTTATGAATGAGCGCCAGTGAATAGAACGCGGAAATGTTGTTTTCTTAATCAAATCAACTTTGATGCTTTTCAAAATCGAGAGCTACGCTGACGTGATATCGGCAAAACGCTTTGGCGGTGTCCTACTTGTCGTCCAGCTTTTAACAACTTCATTGAATGCACACGTACCTCAGTAATACGCCCGCAAATTCGATTCAGCCCCAACGGGTCCACCACGATAACAAAACGCGGTCGGCATTACTTATAGGCCGAGGTGATTTAATCATAGTAGCGTGGCAAGTGTATGAGGTTCAACAAGGGGAAAAAAAGAATAACAGAGGAGTCAACCTCACCGCGCCAAAAACCCGGCAAGTGTCAGAATAATTGTTACAGTTTTCCTCCCCATGAAAATTGCTCTTATTAATCTATTTTAGTGACATGTTAATGAATACAAAAAGCTAAACATCAAGTTAGACGTATCGTGACAAAAATAAAAATAAAATAAACGTGCGTTCCTAACGGACAGAAAAAGGAACGGTTGGGATATGTGTTATTCTTTTCTATAATATAAAAAAAGTAGATTCCACCTGTTTTCATTAGAAAATCAAGGTCTATCATCGACCAAATATCTTGTTCATCACAGAGTAGTTTTCTTGCGAAATTGTTCAATTGATAGTTCTGCTAACGTGCAGATTATTTTGATCCTATCCCAAAAGTTCGCGCGTTGAAGACTCTTTAAAGCGGCTGATTAAAAGAAACTCGCCTATTCCGTCAACAGTTTTGGTTTCAGAAGACACTACCGCTAAGTCGACTGACCCCGAGAGAAACAGTTTTGTTGTGGTTCTCGTAATATTGCCTCTGTACAGAAAATAAGCAGGAATAAAACGAGATGGTAAACTGCGCGCGTATTTGGAACTCGTTGCACAATTTTCAAGTTGGAAGGTCTCTGCTGAATTCCTGGAAACTTTGGCCAGTCTGTTACGTACGTGACCAATTATTTTACAGTGAGTTTCCTGATTCTAGGCTCTAATCTGAATCCTATGCTGCTCGTTTACAGGGAAGCTCGTTTTCATCGTGTTTTTGCGACGCACTATAAGTTCATCTCTAATGACAACAATCGAGGTGATCTTTAACCCACCGGTCGCTTCTTGGACGGTTTTGTTATCACAGAACAAAAGTAAACTAACTCATGCACGGTACCGCGAGGTGTTAACTTGTAGCTTTTGGACTTTATCGCAAAACTCATCTATAGCTCAATCATGTATGCGTGAATAACGCATTGTTTATTTAACGCACAGAACGCACTCTAAATTTGAATCAGTGAGAGTCCCTGAGATACAGTGAAAAATTCACTGAATTTTAGTCAATGTAACACCTTTGAAAAAAATCGAAGTTGCTGTATTGATTGAAATGCGGCGGATTTTCACTGAATATTAAGACTCTCACTTAAATTTAGAGTTGGAAGATTTTTTACCAATTAAAATATCAGTACCTTGCTAAATCTACGAAAAGGCAGCATATCTTCCACAGTTTCCCGAACGCTACGCCAAATCACTCCTGTGTTTGCTCCTGTAAATTGTTTTCAGTTTTTTTGTCGTTTATATAATTTAGCTATTTGTACTTTAAAATCCCTTAACCCATAACAGCCCAAAGTATTTGGAGTGAAATTAAGCTTAAGAGAAATTGGAAGGATTTTTTCCATTAAAATACGCAATTTTAAGCTTTGGGAAATGTATAAATAATTAAATTTCAGGTCTCCAGAGGGGTGATATTTTTTAAATTTTCACAAAACTGAACTGAAAAGATCCTCTAAAATAATTTTTCTGTTGCTGAACAGCATCGCTGGGCGGTAATGGGTTAATCGGAGTTTTTTTGTTTCTTTCGTCGAGGAGTTTATGTTGTCTACGTTGACCGCGAAAAAAAATCTGTGAATTTTTGTGAGGAGCGATTAGGAGAACGGAAGGCGTGTCGGCTGTGGCTTGGGGCATGTCGCGTTCCTGGGAATGATCGAGGCAATTGAGTTAGGGCCGATCCTAGAGGGCAAACGACGTTCCCGCGAGTTATCTCTCGGTTGGAAGGAACAATTTGGAATGAAATTTCGAGAGGTCGTACGTGCCCCGCTCAGGATTGAAATTCTTTCGGCGGGGCTTGAATGCGTGTTGCGTTACCCCCTCAAAATGTTTTGTTATTGTGGACAACTAACTAAATCTTTAAATTAGGACTAGGCTCATGTAACCGCAAAATTTAAGCGTTTCAGAAAAAAATGAACAACTTAAAACTGATGTTTGCATGGAGGTTTGAAGAATCAAATATTGTTATAGGATTATTTTCCTCCTGAAAAAAATATTTATCATGTCATAGAAAAAGCTTTTAAAATCAGTGTGTGTTTCCTTGATTCGATTATGGAAGGCAACACCCAAAATACACAATAATTCTAGTCTTTCAAAGACATTGGGGAGAACTGTTGGCTAAAATCACAATTCTTGAAGTGCCTTTGCGTTCTTTTCGAAAAGGAAACAATTTTGAAGGGCAAATATCTTTGAAAACGCAACTGAATATCCCCACTGCTTTTTTTATCAAAGAATTACTTTTTAAAATATTTTTAAATATTTTACCAGCGTATTGGCAATGAAACATTTCGAGCCAAAGATTTCCCAATTTTGATTATATTTGACACGCACATTTTGATGGATTCGAGCAATCAATCGACACGATAAAAGCTGCCGACCAGAGCTATGATTATTATTTTAAAAATCTGTCTAAAAGGAGTTTTTCATGTAGTCAATAAGAAAGTAATGAAATCGGGGACTATTTCTCTCCAAGGAAGACTGACCTTTCAAACTCGTTGCCTAAGTTTAAATCCATGTTATTCAGCATTTAGGAATGAAATCTGTGTTTCATTATCTTTACAGAGCCAGGTGGCTTACAATCAGCCCACCTCGGTCAAGGCTATGACCCCGGCGCGGCGAATGCTAACGAAAGCTCAATTAGCTATAAATGAAGATTATCCATTAAAGAAAGACTTAGCGCTTTGAGGTTAAACAGGCTCTATGATTATTTTATTTATCGTACCAAAACACTCAAATCTCAATTTCCATCTCATTCAGGGCCCTCAGGCCTGCGCTGTGAACCATCCTGATTTTGTGTGGGTTTCCACGACGGAAGGTAAATGCTGAAATAGACCCTATATTTCCACAGACCTAAGGTAAAGTCCCAGCTAAAAACGACGATGTCATAACCTAACTAATTTAAAGTGGCCAAATAAAGATCAATCAGTCAAGTGTCAGAAAATTGCAGTTGTCATTTTGCTGAAGTTATGTGCATGTGTTATAAATGTTTCCACGCACTAGTGAGATATATCCCAGAATTATTGCGCATTCTGACCCACGCCACGTAACTTGGGGAGAGTTCAACAAATCTAATATTAGCTTTTTATCCTGGTTTCTTTTGTACTCTCACCCCTACTTCTCTTTAGTATTGCGGCTATATTTGTAGAAAAACTGGCTGTGCTTTCACTGGCCAATGGAATAACAGATTATAATCTACCGTATCCTTATAAGGTCACTACTTTTCCTAGTTTTGATTGGTACCAGGTAGTGAAGACTCTGGTAGTCTCTTAAATCTGTTTCACTTGAAGGGAAGCAGAAGAAATCGATCAGCCACTGTTAAACGAAACAACGAAACACATACTGGTTTTCAAAGCTTTTTCTATGACATGATAAGCATTTTTCAAGAAGGAATAAAAATGATTTGTTAGTAAAACTTGCAAACATGCGGTGTAAAGTACAAGCAAAGGTTTCCTGCATCATGTACTCCTTCAACTCTTCGACTTAATTAAAGCTACGTTATGAAAATCAAGTTGATTGAAAAACCGTTTCTGTTCGTTTGGAAGTGGTATGTTTTAGTCCCTTCGATAATTTCGCATTTTGCCGTCTTGAAGTTACTTCCTTTTCCGGCGGAATCATAACACTTAAACCACGCCGTGAGGTTGTTTGTATCAAATCGATTGATTTCGGCATAACCTTTGTCCCTCTAACAAGCCAAAGAAAAAAAAGGATCATTGTTTTTTTTCTGAATCGTTGGTATGCATACGAGGCGTGAGGAAACTTTGTACTCAGAGGAATCGATTACCTGTCTCCCAACTGACAACATTAAGGACCTTTTCTGCGCATAATAAAAAGCGAACTTCGATAACTCCTCATTCACTGCATTTTTCGAAAAAAAGACGTGGTGTAAATCCTCAAAAGTTAACTAATTGCAGAACATACATGTGCCAGACCGTGCCTCGATTCCTTTATATCAAATGCGCAGTTGAATTGGTTTATTTTTAGTGCTATGTTGGAGGCGGGGCCGCAAGTGCAATCGTCGAATCACTTGAAAGAACGAGCAAGTGCATGGGTACCCACGCTTAACTTGACATCTTTCACGGGGCAAATTTTGATTCTGACTTGCTTCCTTTATAGGACTATCTCGCCTTACTTCAGTCCAATTTTTTTTCATTGCACTACGGACGCAATGTACTAACAGATTTCTCATTTAGCAATAACTGGAGTAAACATATCACTTATTCAATTATTTTGTTGGATTATCTCGTAGATTTTTGTTGCCAATGACAAGAATCTGGTTGCAAGTAGTAATGAATATTTTTTAAAATACACAAAGGCTTGGAGTGTTTGTAAAAGGTCACTTTTGGGTCACAATTAGAAAATTTGTCGTCCCATTTATCTGGCTAAAATGTCACTTAAGTCTCTCTTTGGAGATGAAACTTTACTTGCAGCTCTGTATTATGGGCTCAGAGTGCAAGATCGGTCTTTTTAATTATTGTTTGAAAAAAATCGTATTGATTTCAGCCTTAACAAGAAGTGAGAGCTCTCATAATGTGTTTCTGGAAGTTTCGTTTTCGAAGCTGAAATGGTTTTATGCCCAATCGCACTTTGGCAAACCGTATCATGATCGATCTGGCTTCTTGATGTGCGGAGGTGGCAGGAGATCATATGCTTAGCAAAGGGATATAGGCTAGGGCACTGTTACGCCGTAATCGCACTTCGGAACGCCGATGAATTATTCAAAACCCCGCGATGAACTAAGGGGTAAAGTTCCTTAAGGAGTAGCAAACTACTGTTACGTCCCGGACAGCAAAAACTCGCTTTAGGCACCTCTTATTGACGCAGTCCAGAAGCCTCAAATCATAATGCAACAGTTACTTTTGTCGGTATTTTGTCAAAGTCATCAAATTTGGATATTTCGTAAATTTTCAGTGCAGCTAACACAAACACACTTCGAAATAACTAAGCACGTCAGTTTTGTTTTTTCGGATCTCTCTTGAGCAACTCAAAAAAGTCTGCGCAATGTTTCTTGTTCTGAAACATCATAGGTGTTGCAGTATTAGAAGAGAACTGTCAACATCTCATTTAAAGATGGACTAAGGAAGGAGCCTTGTTAGCAGTCTTTTAAGTGGCGGTAGACTGCCTCTTATCCATAACGCATTTCTATCTGTGTGTGCATTATGATAGTAATTTTTTCTGCATGATTCAATAAACATTGGTATGTTATGTGTCTTGATCAGAGCTCCATTCTTCTACAACTGCGGATTATGTGATTGCCTTCTTGTGGCATCTGCGATTACATATTGTTTTTACGATTTCCTCGGTTACAATATGTTATTTTTTTGTTGTTTCTCCGGATTTGGGTGGTTTAGGTTTGGTTTCATGCATGGTTATAGATTGAGATGTGATAAACTGGATGGAATCAGCCAGTTGGATGTCGAGATGGATTTGGTGTTGGTGATAAGTTGTCGGTTGTGCCGGGGGGCATTCGATAGCGCCAAAAACCCACAAGCGCCAACGCCGCAAGCGCCAGTCCGTAACCGCCAAACGAGCAAAGTCGCAAACGCCAAAGTTCGTATAGGTTAGGATAGGTCAAGTTAAGTTAGGTTAGGCTAAGTTAGGTTAGGTTAAGTTAGGTTAGGTTAGTATTGCAGTTGAGACCTTTGGCGTTTGCGACTTTTCTCGTTTGGCGGTTACGGATTGGCGTTGGCGCTTGTGATTTTTGACGCTTATGACAGCTACCCGGTTGTGCCAGGCTCGTGCATATTACGTAACTTCAGCTGCTTACGTCGCGTTAGTTTAATTTTGATAGCATTTTTGTCGCAACGTCTGTGTTAGGTCTACATACGATGTTCGTTCCAGAGGCCCCCGCTAGAGTCAGCATAGGCAACACGAGGAGCATGTATGTTTTCTGGTTGCCTATTCTCTTTATAGGTCTTTCGTTGTGCGCGTTTAAGGATATGCTTGTTCTTGGAAACAAACTCTGTGGGGGCGATTTCTGTGTCACAGCAGAAGAATATCTCAGCGACAGATTAAAAGAGAAGGCTGTCCTCCACTAATGCCTACAGGGATTAACAAGACACAGACCACGAGACTGGCGTGACGACAACATTAACTTAAATTTCAGGCTATCAAAGTCACTTGGCGTGAACTCCATCATCGCTCTCGCTCATGTTTTACCAGATTCTGGCTTCATTGCGGTCGTTTCAATATTTTCTCCCTTGAAGAGATGCACTTCACCTCACATTGGATCAGTAGGGATCTGTTTTAACCCATAACAGCCCAAAGTATTTCGAGAGAAACTTAGCCTAAGAGAAATTCGAAGGGTTTTTCCCATTAAATAACGCAATTTTAAGCTTTGGAAAATGCCTAAATAATTAAATTTCAGATTCCCAGAGGGGTGATATTTTTTAAATTGTGACAATACTCAACTGAAAAGATCCTCTAAAATACATTTTTCTGTTGCCGAACGGCATCGCAGGGCGGTTGTGGGTTAAGATAAAGAACTTATTCGTTATTCAACGAAAAAGGATAATTCACCAATTCCATCCTTGTTTTGGAGTAACCCTACAAAAAAGATTTCAAGAATTAAATTTTCTTCACTCGTTTACCAATGTTGTGACAGTTTTTATTTAGTAGACAAAATGTCAATACAACCTTCCTAATGACTCTCCTTTTGGTGGAAAGAGTATATCGCAATTTTGAGAACCACGATTTGTCCAGCATTGCTTAGACCAGGAAGTTTTCCGTGAACCAAACAGATAGTATTCTGGTTCAGTTGTAATATCATTTTGATAGGGAACTCTGCCTGGTCTGATGCAATCTTATTGTTTCGATGGGCGATAGTTCTTGCTCTTCTACTTGCCTTCCGTAGTATCTTTCTTGAAAACAAACCAGACATTTTCCTGGGGCGAGCTACAAGTTCGAAACTGCAAGAATGCCCCAAACTTTCATTAAAGTTCGAAGCCCCTCATAACTGAATGGAAAGGGCAATCTACAAAAGGAAAATAGTCTAAAAACGTATTCACTCAATACGTCAATGAAAAAGTCCCTTGGAAACATCTTGATGCTAAAGGATTAGGTTAATGTTTTGGGTAGCTGTCATATGCGCCAAAAATTACAAGCGCCAACGCCGCAAGCGCCACTCCGCAACCGCCAAACCTGCAAAGTCGCAAATGCCAAAGGTCTTAACCGCAATACTAACCTTACCTAACCTAACCTAACTTAACCTAACTTAGCCTAACCTAACTTAACCTAACTTGAACT
>Ga0058701_10005141_pt1 | contig 10789 bp, 4 predicted proteins | sample AgamicOrMae_FD_97039 | JGI IMG/M metagenome (GOLD analysis project Ga0058701, IMG submission 97039) | Agave microbial communities from Guanajuato, Mexico - Or.Ma.e | ecosystem: Host-associated > Plants > Phyllosphere > Phylloplane/Leaf | place: Guanajuato, Mexico | collected 2012-06-04 | reverse complement strand
CTAAAGATCCGCGACATTTGTCACGGCCACCCCGAGGCTGCCTGCTCAGAGGCACCTACTCCGTCATAAACGCCTATCGTCCTGACTTTTGTCCTGAAAAAGCCAACTCTATCCCATCAGGAAATCCCCTTCTTGCTCAACATACTCAAAATACAAATGCACGTTTAAATAAATAACGTTAGGTCCTTTAAACAGTTGAATAAGTCTTTAAAGAAATTATTGCAAATCTTCATGTAGATCTTATTTTTGACAAACCAGCAACAAGTCTACCCAGCTTGTCCTACTTGTGTTTTAGCTTAACGAACTCGGTCTCACTTCCACTTTAGCGTCAATAAGGATAACCAAAGACGACCAGCTGTTTTATTTCAAACCATCGTTAGCATTTACAGCTTCAAAGGACTTTTTTGAAACCGCTGTAGTACAAAGGCGCCTTTTATTTGCAACGGACTGTCTGTGGAAAAGGCGTCTGTTGTAACAATACCGGACTGGTGCCGTGCTTGTTTATGTCTCATTATTATCGAAGGTGGAACGCGATAGGAACTACTTAATTTAAGCGTCAATTGCTTTGGTCTGAAACTATGTAGCTTAATAGGATTGTCTGATTATTCCAGCGACCCTGTGTTTCAGGTGGCCTATATCTTTACCCGAACGTAGTTCATACATTCCTGCCCTATAATAAATCGTCACTGCGGCTTGTGTTTCTTGGATCTGTGGCGTTCCTTTTGGCAGTGTTGCCGCGTCTAGCGACTACCCAAACTTAGGTGCCAAATAAACCTGACTGACCAAGATGTGCATAAAAACCAACCCCAGTTGATGGAGAACCCATCTAAGGTTATAGATATACATCATCACAGCTTGCTTATCTTATTGTGAGTTTAGATAGCCCTAAATTTGAACGAGTCTCTCGAAGCGACTTTTCGCTACTTTGTTCATGTTCAAGACTAAAGACGATTCCCCCTCCCCTAACCCTTGAAGAAAGCGCAGTCAAATAACTCTTCCTTTGATTTCTCAGCTCGAAAGACATCCAAAGCACAGATTACCTGCTTATATCTCTGAAGGCTTTCGATTTATCCGTGCTTAAATTTGGCAAAACCGCGAGATCTGGCAACGCTGCCTGCAAGGAACGCATAGCGTTTCGGCTGCCAAGGCGGAAGGCTCAGGCGGCGTCAATGAGAATGGGGCCCCTTTTGTTCGCCTTCCTGCGTACGATCGCGCCTGTTGTACTGTGAGGGCTGCAATCCACTCCGAAAGGGTATTCACTTATTGAGGTTAAAGACAATTAACGTGTGAAGTGGTCGCCCACCGGTCGGGGACTTCGCTCACAGAAACTAGATTACAAATACAGTAGTCGTCTGAGAGGTCCTTAGGGGTAGAATCTCCCTTATTATCAGACCTTGTCGTGATGAGGAATCTACGGAGAATTCATCTGGTTCTAAAAGAAAGACGATTTAAAATATTCTTTTTAGGTTGTCCGATAGTTTTGGTAGTCTAATACCTGTTTTAGTTAATGCGGTATCTGGTTTATATTATCCGATTTCCGATTTTGGTAGTCCAAATTTCGTAGGTACAAAGTTAAGGCTAATTTTCGAGTTTGTGAATAAAGAGATAGCTTAATTTGCGTTTTATACTGACTGGACTAAAGGAACGAAATAAATAGGACATTTTTGTATGACATTTCTTTTATGCTGTCTGTTGAGATTAGCCCTTTTGGATTAATCGTGCCTTTAAGTGTATATCTGCCTTAGAAATCTTTGAATATTCTTCCAAAAACTCTGCAAATTAAAACTCATATCAAAAAAAATGTAATAAATTTATTACATTTTTTAAATTAATCTTTGTTTAGATTGCATCACCAACTTTTTTTAGCTGTATCTAATGCTTCTTAATCGGATAGATTTCGGACAGACATTTTGAAAACCCGGCATTTAAAACGAGTTTTTTTAAAAGGTTGATCGTGACTCCATGTCGTGGGCGAGATTTTCCTGTGTTGTACACTTAAAGCGTTTGAATAAATAGGCCATAAATTTATGTAAGAAAGTGCGCCTAAATGGTGCATCTGCAATGGTAATGTTCGCGCAAGCTCCAGGTACTTGAGATCTCTTGTACAAACTTAGCTAATGAGGGGAGTGATTTTGCTGACATCCTTGTATGTCACCCTACACGGCAAGCAACTCCAGGAATATTTCCCTTTCGTGAATACCCCTCTAAATTTGTTACACTCGCCTAAAAGCTGTCATTAAAAAAGTTTGGCGCGAAGCAATTGCTAATGACGCAGACAGTCAGTCTGAAGGAGCCTTGGGGACGTCACTTGCTTTGCATGCTTGTCAAAACCTTCGTTACGTCGTCAACTGAAATCGGCTAGTGTCAAAACACCGCAAGGAGTAGCGCTATGCATCCAGTCTATACACTTGGGTAGGATACGATCAGAGGAATTGATTCACAAACCTCTAATTTCAAAGCTTGTGTTTTCTGACTTTAGCCGTTTGCCTTCCGTCGCAAAGTAGAACGCGGTGCGGCGCTCAGTCCAAGCCTTGAGCGTTTGTGTACGGGAAGTGTCCTCGGAACTCACAATCAGTAGCTCGCATTTTGATTTCAGCCAACGTATATTTTAAATAACCAGAACGCTATCACGACTAGAGTGAAAACAAGGAAGAAAAACAGGTTATGGCGCCGGCAACAGAGTGCGTAATTTTCCGTCATGGATACATTGTTTATAGATTCATTTGTCGCATAAAAAATTGATACGGGTTTTGAATGCTTTGTTAAACGTTTGAAAAAATAAGGGGCCATTTTGGAAGACAGTGTATGTCTATGGTGTAGTTACCCCTAGTATGCCGTGTTTCGAAAAAAAAAAATGGACGAGTTCGTAAGGTTCTTGAGGAAGCTTATTTTGATTGGCTAGGATCGGGCTATGTTGTTCAGCTTGTCAGGTTAGAATATTTCACTCGGGACTTCCTGCATAAAAATTGAAGTAAAATGCTGGCCTATTCCAGATCTTCCGGAAATCTTTTTTTTTTAGGAAATTACCTCGGTGTCCACTTAACAGTGTGAAGGATACCATCGGTACCTTAGGTCGTCTAAGCAAGATGTGAATAGTCGCCATCTTGCCAATGAATCTAATCGGGAACGGCGCTCTTATAAATATAAATGTGCCTTGCCAAGGATAAAGTGACATGGCTGAGACCCAAAATATGTGGCCACGTTCCTTCTCAAGATGATATTCTGCAGGCACCGAGGCGGAACATTTTCCAGCAGCACCAATGGAGTTGATGAAGCGAAAATCCATCCTGGTGACGCCGGCGATGCCGCTCCGCGATGCTCCGTCATCAAAGCGGAAACATTCTACAATTTCCACCTACAGATGCCTAAATAACTTGTCGCGGTACAATTTCTTGTTTGTACACTCGCGGACGAAAGTTGGCGATGCGAAACTTTGCCGAGGAAGTGCCAGCCGCGCGGAAATCTTATCGCCACTCACAGCCCAAACTTTCGGACACCTCCCATTACGACTTGCTTGCCTCTTTACTAATAAACCTTCATTACACGGCATAGCCTGTCAACTTGATTCAGGGTCTATTTCGCCTTAATCCTCCATAGCACCGCATCAACCGCGAAAAAGGCTTACAGGCTCTTTAAACGCTACATTTTCGGCTCGCCGTTTCGTCGCCAAGACCAGCAGAGCGAGGCAGCGCACTCTACCACACTAAATCTTAACTATCATTGCTAAGCCTTATCCTGGTCACGGTACCAATGTTGCAACCGGGCATAGTGACCGTGGAACAAAATATATCGCATCTAATCCAACTCGATGTATCGCAACCGACCGTCACTTAAACCTCTAAAATTCTCTGCATTTGCCGTACGGGTGCAAAAAGGCTTTCAGAAAGAAGTAATCATTTGAATTGTGAATAATACTGGCTCATCAGAAATCCGTTACGGCGATTCGGCTGATTGGCGGGAATCCCCCGTTGACAATCGGCGAAATGAGGGGTAATGTCATCATGATCCGGATGCATCAAGGTTTGTGTTTCCGGCCTCTCCTCCACTTCGACGCAAAGCTCGAAAATTAGCATTTTACCAGGCTTACCAAGTTGGGTTGCTGATTTGAGGCCGTTTTTGGGCAAAGCACGTTCGGCCTTCTCCCTTTCACCTTCGTATCACAGTTCTATAGCTTAGGGCCTGAATGAGTCGACTCGAGTGGGGTCCTTAGAAGGGAAGCGATTTATACTGCCTTTAGATTTCCCCCTACGTCTTGGATATCGTCTTGTTGGAGCCCCCGGGCAAACTTGTCGCTACCTTTTCTTATAGAAGGTTGAGTCGACGAGGGATTGTTCTACCCGAGCAAGTGCGCCAGAAAGGAGATCTTTTAAGTGCAACTACTCTTATACCCAGTTTATTGGATATAGCGAAGTGATTCCAGCCCCTTTATAACCTTTTAATATTAGAATTTCTCACAGCAATAAATATCTCATGAATTGAGTTTATCATTCACGTACAGCCCGCCGTAACATAACTCGAGCTTTGTTAGCTCATCCAATCTAACCTTACCTCACCCTCCTTCATCTAACCTAACTTTCGAGATTGAGTTTACTAGAGGTAAGGAGAATCCACAGAAGGTTTCCTAAGAGAATTTTTACCGAGATTTTGGTTGAGTAAGACAATGGCAGTGTGAGCAAGGGTTGTTGACCCCGTACTGCCACTATTACAACGTATTAATGTTAAGCTCAAAGTAAATGAGGTAGAACATCACCATTAAAGCGCGTGTACTACGGACTTGCGGTTATGGGCGGGGCAGGGCTCTAGGCCCCAGACGCGTCTCGAGTGGATATGTGGACAGCCCTGGCACAGCAATGTGCAACTCAAAGCGATGGAGACACATTAAACGGGGATTCGCCCAAAATTTACTCTTAGTACGATTCGTATTCACTTCCTCGCGTGTCTCTTGTAATTTCTTTTTTCTTTCTTCTCGTAAATTAAATTGACTAGCCTTTCCAAGTTTCAGATTCTGGAGAGGTGGTAAGGTTAGAGTTGGATTAGCGACGAAGTTGATTTCCAGTTAGATCAGCCATTACGTCCGAGGTGATAAAAGATTGGTTGATTGCTTTTTTAGATTTTGGAGTGAATGTTTGGAAGCTAAAAATAATAGTTTCAAAGAAACTGGACTCTCAAAATGAAGTTTATGTTTGGAAGAAGTCGTGCGGAAAGGCGCAAGTTATCGTCGAGGTTGATGATTTCAGGCTTTGTCTATTTTACGCTGGACTCCAAGCACAATAAAACGACATGACGCCCATGCTCTGCTGTCTCTCTCGCACGAGTCCCTTTTCTTGTCCTTTACTTTCCGTTTTATCGGCCGTTTTGGCAGCCATTGCCACCATAATTTCTTTGCTCCATTTATCTCAAACTACCACAATTCAGCGCATATCTTTTTCTCGCTCTTTTATAAATAAATTGCCTCATCTCTCACGCTTTTATATCAATATTTATTTTTGGTCTTTTAATTCGAGTAATTTTCGGCGGGATTTCGTAGAGCCTATGGGTCATTTCTTCATAGAAAACGGGGTTCGTGATTATTAGAGATTTGCTGCTGTTTCGAAAGCATTGATGAAGGGTAACAAAAGTTATCAAAAAAGTTATGGGCTCTGTGATTCTCTCCGCTGTTGATCTTAACGGCCTGTCGAAGAAAAATATATCGAAATATTATGGTAGGTAGTAATATTAGGCCGAATATTATGCAGCCTTTAACAACTCTTAAAAACAACTTTCTGTTGTTCTAAGTGAACGGAGTGTACAATCTCAATGCCAGAAGAAAACTAGACAACCCTTGCAAGCAAAACTGATGAAGGAATTGTGTGCTCGAGTACAGGGAAGTTCCCATTCAGTCATTAGCGGAATCTCTCATATGAGTCCTAAGTAACCACTGGCGTGACTTGGCTGGCCCGTGTAGATGGCACAGAGATAGTTGAATAGATTAGTCCTTAACAGGCACTCTTTTCGAGATGATATTTCACAAAGATTCAATCTTGATGTTTTCCTGATCACTTTTTGAAGAATTCGCGCATATTTGAAGTTTAGCTCGTAGCAGTCGGTTAGTGAATTCTTAGTGCCTTGATCCTTAGTTGGTTAACAGTGTGTCAGCTGAGACCGGAAAATGTTTGGGTAGGATTTGCGTAAGAGACTCTGCAGGGTTGCCTGTATAGTGGATGTTGGTCGATAGCCCTCTGTGTTGGACCGCTTCCAAAAGCGGTCCATTTAAAGGGACATTCCCAGCAGACGAAGTCTACCTTAATCTCGCGCCGCGGTTTTGCTTACTATTAACTTGGCATAAACGTGATCAATAAGACTCTTAATTCCTTCGCTGGTTTCGCTGACATTTCCTTAAATGGATTATTTCAGTCAACTGTTTCCAGCAGAATAATGTTGAGTATTGGCATTGGATCTGTGAATTACAGTTTTAGCCCAGTATATACGAAACACCTGTTTCAGGGAGTTCTCAACTGATTTGAGCAAATACCCTCAAACTAAGTAGGAAAGGCAATCCGAAGTACTCCCGTGTGTTCGGCTGCCTACCTTGCAGTTTCCTCGCGCTGATGCTCCTAGGTAATGAAGTAACAATAAACGAAACGTGAAGCTAAATGAAACAGCTTAACCTTTAAGTTTTCAACGTAAAATGCGTAGCTATACAAATCGTGATTTTTTCTGTGAGAATCGACATTGTTCTGCAGTAGTTTCTTAGAACACCTAACCTTACTTAACCTAACTTTCTCCTATATACACTTCTCCAAACATCAGCCATACAAAATCATAGCCATCCTAACCTCAACAAACTTTATCTCAACAAACATACTAGCCCATCCTCACCTTGTCCAATCCAATTTTGACCAATCAAATCTGCCCAACTTAAAATTGCCAAACCCAAATCTTACCTAATTTGACCTTACTTCACCTGATCCAACGTGAACGTAACACCACTTGACCTGGAAAGATTAATTAACCCGTTCGAGCCAAAAAGAACGAAATCAGTTGTGTTCAAAGGAGTTGAGTAAGAAAACAAAGCACAAATCTATTACCGATTCGTGACCCTTCCCTTCGGAAAAGCAAACCAGCAAGATGACACTGTTGCTAAACAAACGTTGTAAAATCTATCAGGTTAAAATGCGACGAGAGCATCTGGCAAACTATGTCACTCCATCGATTTCCTTTTTGCCGAAGCGTCAATGCTTAAAACCTTTCAACACATTCGAGTAGAAGATAAATTTTTCATCATCTCTAAGAAATTTAGTTTCCGCGCATATACTTGCTAGGAACAAAAACTTGAGAGGTATTCAGTCACCCCTGATGAGGTGGAATCAAATTCGCGGAGATATTGCTTGAAAGCGCGTGGCGTTCAAAACACGAGTTTTTCTTGATGGGTCATTTGCCTCAAGGATAATATTTTATGCTTAGTCGACGCGGTGACAGCAGAGCTGCAGAGAATCATCACAAAGTTTCAAGTCGCTTATCAAGATAAGGTCATGCGTCGCCGTCTTTTCTCTCGGCTGTCGTCAAGCCTCATGCCGCTTACCTCTCCTAGGTAAATAACTTTTGCCCAGGAGTAAGCATCATCAGATTTGACAGATAATTTTTTTTCAAATTTTTATTTCAAACCGGATTTGTTTTTTTTTGTTTTTTTTTTGTAATTTCAAACAATCGATCTCTGACGATATTATCTGAAGTTATCCGCAAGGAGGAAAAGAATACCCATCAAAATACTCGAGGTATTCATAAAACGAATTAGTGTGGTGTAATACGATCGTTATCAAATTTAATTTAGCTCACTAAATTAGCCCAGGAGCTCCCATCAGTCGTTAGGAACCCACGCTAACTCTATAAAAGGAATTTGCGTGGGAATTTTATCGAAGGAAGAACAAAATATTGCTTGTTCGAAATCCTTAATTTTATGTTTGGTTACTCACAAAATGCTGAATTCGCACTTTTTTCTACAAATACGCCCCTTGAAAAGCTTGAAAAGGTATAATTTCTTTAATTATAATTTGGCTACCACTACGCAAACCTGCTGTTAGTCCAAGTATTTACGTAAAGAGACCTCGCAAGTTACGGTTCATTTTTCAAGAGCTTCTCGCCAATGAAAGAAATGCCAGTGGATTTTGGGTCGAGGTGCGAAAGCTTCACCACTCAGACTTAACGCCCTTTGCGTTGTCGCGTCTCAGCTCGTCTTAAAGGGTCCTGGGGGGGGGGAGCGTAGTACGCGATTATCCCTTTACCTGTTTGGTACGAAGTCTCGGCTTAGGGGACCCCCCTCCCCCCGTGTGACGAAATGACCCCCTTTTTAACCCCCTCTTAGGCCAAAGTAGCTTTTTTTTTACAGATGCACTCACCTGGCAGGGATGTTGATTTGTTTGGGGCTTCTGACGGGAAAAAAGGCCCTAATGCATTTCCAACCTACTGACCTAGTTTTCAGTGCAAAATAGCTTATTCCCGTCGACCCCCCCCCCCAAAAAAAGGCGAGGGAAGTTTAACTGGTTTGGAAATAATTTACCTATTTGCGTCCAGCATTGGCTTAGAAAATTTTCACTAAAAAACAAAAAAAAGCAAAATCTTTTTGGCCAAAATTCATCGAAAAAGAACCATTTTTTACCTAGTCATATCTTTTTATTTTCGTTGTAAGTTGAAATAACAATTTTATTTAAAAGGCGTGAGCTATTGAGAGATATTTTCGTCATTTAGTGAATCTTTGGATTGCGCGGACAAAATGAGATGATAGATCGGGTTAAATGCAACGAAGCTTCTAAATTTATGGGTCCTGTGCACTATACCTAAAGACGTAGGGATTTCTGTGAAGACCGCTGGTTCATTTCGCGTGAATGTTGTTTGAAAAGGCGACTTTAAAACAATCTAAAGTTCTAATTTTTCACCCTCCCCCACCCCTAAAAATGCCAGATTCTAACAATATAGTTAAGATTACTTGAGGTTACCTAAAAAGTGGGGTTGTAAACGATCATGTAAATACCGCAGTTTTTACTTTATTTAGTTTGATAAGCAGGGAAATCTTAAATTTCAAAGAGATGATGTAAAATTTATCTTCGGTTCGAATGTGTTTAAAGGTTTTAAGCATTGACACCTCGGAAAGGGGTCAGTTGAATATATCTAACAACATTTCGTTTATTCGGTATAAGTGAGGCTTAAAACAACTGTTGAAAAATGTCCTTTTTCCTTTTCCTGCAGATCGAACGTCAACAAGTGCAGCTGATTGGCTTCAGGCAACCACAAGGCTTCCTGCAGTGAAGTGACATTCGCCAACTCCGCCTGGAGATGTCAAGGTAAGCTACTCCAAGTCGGCTTCTAAATCGCGTGCCGATTACTACTTGAGAAGCATTGGCGATTTTGGAACGGAAAGACTTTTCGCTCGCCGAAAGGTTTTTTCGCTTTTTGGAGTCGGTGGGGCGAAAACGGGCGCGATGCGAGTTTTCTTTTTTGTGCTTCATCTTTATGACGGGTGGGGTACCTAGCGGAAACATGCTGCGATACCGCCGCGCCGTACCGGTGGCGCGCTTTCCCAGACGGGGGGAATTTCTTTTCAGACGACGGAGGGAAACGCCCTTTTAGCTTGACAATCATTCCGCCGATCCTCAAAATCTATTCCCAACTTGTCAAAACAAACGGACATTTTCTTTTCTCGTCTCTCGTTTTTCTGATTCTGTCGAATAAGGAATTCTAGTCTGTGGCTTGATGTTCAACTAAAGTTTGTTGTGCCAAACTATGGTCAACCTCCAAAGTTTTTTTTGTGGGGGGGAAGTTTTGTGGTGAGGTTTGGCCAAGTATACCAGTGAGTCTTTTTTTATAACTTTTTTGTCACTAAAATTTATTTCTTTAACTTCACTTCTCCGTTAGCCACTTTTCCGTTTATTTTGTCATATTTGACACGATTTTACATGACTTGGTTGGCTAGTTCGTTGAAATATTATTATTGCGCAGCCGTTAATCTCAAGTATCATCGCTGATTCGCGGCCTGCCCTCGCGCAGAAGAACATTGTAACTTACGCCCTCCTTTCCAACCCCTCAACCGTCAACTGTTGCCTCTCTCGGTCCGATTAAAATCTACAAATCGAGCAGTAAACATCGGTTTTATTCTTTTCTTGTGTCCCTCAAGCAGATCCAATTTTCAAAAGCCATTAATTAAAGTACATATTTTTTACCAGAAAATTGAAAAAAAAATGCTAGGGGTAGGCTACCCCTTGCCTTTTTTTTAATTTTTGGCCAAAATTTTTTCGTCGAGTTTTTAACGTTCGAAGGTTGCGAATAATTAAGGAGAACTAAAAATTGTTTTTACCTTCATCGGCTGATCATTTGGTCGATTTATCGCTCCAAAAATTGAATATAAAATTTACGCCTTTCGCCTCAAACTTTCTCCCCCGAACTCTTTTACCTTTCTGGTCCGTTTAAAATCGACAAAGTAAGTAAAAGGTATAGGTTCTAATCCTTTCAGTATCCCTCAATCAGATCTGTTCTTAAAAAGCCATAATTTTAAAAAAATCAAGAAAACTATTTAGGGGTACCTCTTACGTTTTTTGAAATTTTGGTCGATATTGTTTTGTTGACTTATTAATAATTGGAAATAATTTGGGGTAACTAAGAATGGTTTTTACCATGGGCTGTTGCCCACTTACAATTGTTAGTGCATGCATCATTACCAAATCGGAAATTGAAATCCCTATCCCAGAACATTCCTAGCGCGATTGAGCTTAATTCGTAGTCTTAATATTTTTCATTGCGGGTTTTTTATACCGCTGGT
>Ga0058701_10005140_pt1 | contig 10791 bp, 4 predicted proteins | sample AgamicOrMae_FD_97039 | JGI IMG/M metagenome (GOLD analysis project Ga0058701, IMG submission 97039) | Agave microbial communities from Guanajuato, Mexico - Or.Ma.e | ecosystem: Host-associated > Plants > Phyllosphere > Phylloplane/Leaf | place: Guanajuato, Mexico | collected 2012-06-04 | reverse complement strand
TAACCTATACGAACTTTGGCGTTTGCGACTTTTCTCGTTTGGCGGTCACGGACTGGCGCTTGCGGCGTTGGCGCTTGTGGTTTTTGGCGCTATCGAATGCCCCCCAAATTAACACGAAAAGTTGTCAAAATAATACGTGTGCCCGTTTCATTTTTACTTCGCAAGTCAGGCGAGGACCAATTCACTTTTTAAGCTTGCTTTCTTTCGGAGAAGATAGTTTTCGCTCGTTTCTAATAGCAGTGTAAGGAGAATATCTAACGATGTGTTTGAGTGACGAGGGGGGCGGGGGTCGAAACCACGAATGCGATGCATCTTAATTAAGAGTACTTTTTCCTGGGTGTACACAAGCTTTCTTCCAAAGAGCTCACAGCCGTATTTTTCTGTTAGGACTGGTGCGAATCGCGAACACCTTTGCTCTTATAAAATACATCGGAAAATTCATTTATTTATCGCTTTCTCAGTTCCAAAAGGTAGATTATGCACCTCCGAATCCTCCTCAAGTTCGACTTTATTTTGTAACAATTATCGACATGACCGCGTAAGTTAGGTTTAGATATGTTATTTCGGTGCCTTTTGTCTCGCTCTTCTCCCGCTCCGCTCAGCACCTTACCCTGCTTTTCATCACAGATTTGGCGACCGTTCGGTTGACTTAACCTAGGTCACGTTCCTTGTGTCTTGCTCAGACAACAAAATGTAGAAGTCAAGAGGAGGAAACTCAGACCGCTCAAATTTAGTGCTTAAGTCGACTGCCATATTTTCTCGTCCGCGCGGTCTCCTTACGTTTCGCGTAGGTCTAATAGGCTGTCTCACTCTCACGTATGTGACGTCACTCTACTTGACCTTGGCCTAAATAATGCATCTTCGCGCCTCAAGGAGTGATTCTGGTCACAGATCCGATCATGTTTTCCCCTTTCGACGACCCAAAACGGAAGTGTGCCGCGACATCCAAAGCAGGAATCAAATTCGAACCGGAAGCTAGGCCTTACAATATTTACTCAGGCTGAAAAGCATACTTTACAGGGATTGGAGGAGCAATATCTTGAGTTTCTTGAAGGCCATTCTGTTGCGCCTTCTTTATTTATCAAGTACTTTTCTGTGTGCGAACTATCCACAATCAAACCATTTTTTACGCTCTAATTTCACACATCCTCAAATTTAGAGTGGTTGGTATTGTTGGCTTTAGAGGTTGGCATGACTGATTTCCTTTTATTTGGAAGGGCACGTTTTTCTTCTTTTTTCTTGACCGCTCCCGCGTCGCGATAGGCCATATCTCACCATGATCTATCATTCAAAGCCTAGCTTTGAGATTCGACGCTAGCGACCATTCATTGGTCAGCATTACTATGTCACGCGTCCTATGAATAATTGACCGGAGGAGGGTCTGTACCTTTGATCATCGCCGCCCACAAAACTCCAGATCGTCCCGAAAAATTGCTAAAACGAAACCCGGCTCAAACACCTCCAACGCATATATTGTCATAACACACAAGAGAATATCAGTATCAGAAGCTCTGTCAACATCTCCAACACAATGTCAACATTGATGGTAATTGACGTAATAATATCGTAATAGTCCAACAGTAGCTTCCCTGCCTTAATTAAAACCACAGCTACTCTGATAGCCCTCCCCTCCAGTCGTGTATTAAATTGTTTTGCATCTCTACCCACCGAAAAGTGAAAACGCTGAAGTTGCAGTGCGCGTGCAATACGTATTAAAGCCAAGATTTTTGTCGATTAAAGAAGAGGAGCTTGTTGGGCTGTCGGAATGAAGGCCAGCCAGCCAGCCAGCCAGCGCGAAGTAAACGTCGAGTAAAGAATTCCCCGCGAGGAAAATTACAGAAACTAACGCAGAGATACCAATAAAAATCTCATCTCTGTGGGACTATACTGTGTTTCTAAGCTTACTCTCGCTGCACTATGGATGTAGTTTCCAGAAACGCATTATTATTCGCAGGCAGTGCAATCTGTGATTTTTAGTTTTATAGTGTTGAACAATCAGAAAACGGGGCGAATTTCTCGCTTATTCTCGCAGTTGTCAATCCTCTAAATTTAAATCAGTGAGAGTGGTGTACCGGTAACTTCAGACTTTGGGATAAACAGACAGGATGTCCTTTTTCAAGGACCTCTCTGCGACCTACTTGGAATATTTACTGCAAGAAAGTCCTTAGGATTTATTGTAAAAGTAGCAACCTCAACTTTTCCTATTAAAAGCTCGAGTAGGTTTCAAAACTCTTGCTCATCAAAATTCAAGCTAAAACGCATTTTTTATTCAACCGCATAGCATTTGTTGGTTGATTTCTTTACGAGTAGCGAGTCAGGAAAACTTCCGTAATATTTTTTTAAACGGAATGTAATGCAACTATTAGTTTGAACTTTTAAAAAACGCAAAAAAATGGGGTTATGGAACGGTTAGAAATGACATGGAAAATTCCCGAGCCTACCAGTTGCCGAAAGCCAACTTTTTTCGAAAAGAAAGAATGCATTCTCTTGTGGTTGATTGTGGAGAAGGTTTGCTCCGGCCTCACAGACTTCGCCGCTGTAATACAAATGGCCCCTTTTATTTCGTCCATGATCAACTCTCATATTCTGTTGGCTCAACCCTCGAGGAAGAACTGTACTTATCAACTTCCTCCATACACTTTCACTTTTAATGATTGGATTTTCTCTCCGTGTACCAACCTATGGTTCAAGCTTTCACTGGATTGCAAGATGAACGACATATAAGCCCGTAGGTTAAGTTAAGTTAGGTTAGCTTCTCTTGTGTGCCTTTTACCGAGCTTCGGTCTCGCTCCGCTCGTCTGTCGCCAAGCTCGATGCGACTTGACTGTGCTGTTTACCTCTCGGCTAAGCTACTTATGACTGTCGAGAAATCATATAAAATTAGCTTGATTTTTGTATTACTGTTGTTTTTATTTTGAAACGCGCAGCTGGGTTCTTTGAAAATGTTTTAAAATGAAATCTTCTTGAAAAAATAATCGCTTAAAGGACAATGTTTCGGAATCATCTTTTAGAGTTCCTTTTGCATTTTCAGTGTAACAGCTTGCTACAAGCGTATTTTGTTCATTTCGATGTAAAAGCACTTAGCTACCGGCGTTTTTATCAGCAGAGCAGGTGCTAATTCATTGGTCAGGCCTGATAGGCTGCCATTACTCAGTCTTACAAAGCCCTTGTGCATCCTGGTCACAGGATGTGAAATAAACGTCCAGAGAAGATGGAGGTATGTAACCCACATAACACGGGTGTATTCAGGTTGCCTAGCAAGACCTACACCAATGATTCAATTCAGGTTTCACGAAGGATAACTGAAATGCTTCGCAATAACGAACAAGTCTTTGGAAAAGACTGTTTGCGTAATTGTTTAATGAATTTCATGTGTAACTGACAATCAAGCGAACTTGGAAAGAAAAAAAAACATCGTATTTATTGCTTACTATTTTACTCGGATCATCGAAAAGTGGAGAAAATTTTACAACGTGGTTATTCTAAGAAAACGGGTAGTGGGGTACACATATAGTGTTATCTGTGACCCCCTAATGCACCGTGGGTTACAGATATCCCAGGACAACTGTAGCCTAGAACACAAAACCTAGGATATTTATACACCCGGTACACTTAGAGAGGGGGTACAGATATCCTCTTTGATAAGTGATCCCCCGGTACACTTAACCTAGGATATATTTACCCCCCTCGGTACTCATATCCGGGGGTATACTTAAACAGTGACACCGCGAGGCGGTGGCCCTATTCGGCTTGCTGACGCAAAAGCGGTGAGGCGGTGCGACCACCACAAGTTCATTATCCTAATAGCTCGTTTATAAGCCGGTCAGATGACCTTACCCTTTATTCCAAGGGCTGCAATGATGAAAAAAAAACTAAGCTCTCCCCTCGCCCTCGCCTTTGATGTGGTTGGTTCCCTAAAAAAATATGACACAGGTCCGTTTTAACTCCACCTTTAAAATCGAATTATTTTTTCAATGTTGTGATTGAAAAAAGGAAGTTCGGTTTTTATTATCTTAGCCACAACTCCTATCACAACGAAGCGATGAACAATTAACATATTCAATGACGTTTGTTCTACCTTTTTTAACCCATGGCAGCCCAAAGTATTTGGAGTGAAATTCAGCTAAAGAGAAATTGAAAGGAATTTTTCCCATGAAAATACGCAATTTTAAGCTTTAGAAAATGCCTAAATAATTAAATTTCAGGTTTACAGAGGGGTGATATTTTTTAAATTGTGACAATACTGAACTGAAAAGATCCTCTAAAATATTTTTTTTGTTGCCAAACGGCATCGCTGGGCGGTAGTGGGTTGAGGTTAGGATGCAGCACTCCTGAACCAGCACAACCTAGCCTAAACTTAACTTACAAATATTAGTCTTGCCTAACTCAAGAAAACCCAGATGTCTGGTTTGAGTAAGATCGAATGGAATGCCTTTTCAAATGCCTAAAAGATGAGGAAAAGTATATGAGAAATCGTAAATCTATCGATATTTTCCAAGTGCCCTTATGCTAAGTAGTTTATCTCTTCTCACAAAAACAAGGTCGTTGAACTTGCAAGGTCGTTTACTCCACTTTACTGAAATGAGCGTCAGCTTCCGCACGTGACCTAACCTAAACTGAAACGGGTCCAGAATATGCAATGTTATGAAATTGCAGAGGGTCCTTCCTCCTCTAAGCCGGCCATTTTGTAGCACGGTCAACTCAGCTCAGCTCGCACGACACATTATTTTATCTCCGTCTCTCCGTATTTGCCATCTCACTCGTAATTACGTTCGATTCAACAACGAGAATGCCCTTTGCCTCTTATCCCTTATCGCTCCTGCTCCAAGCGATTTGGCTAGCCGAGCACTGATAGACCAACACTCTCTTTACCTTTCCTCGATTTCTGTAGCGTCCTTGACTTTGTTTAATCTTTTCAAGACAGACCTACACTGTTAAAACTTTTACTTTGAAAAATTCGCGCTATTTTACTTATGAAGTAGCTTAGATACCACTGTGGGATACAAGGGGCTGTGAAAACGGCGCGAAAGCAGGTTTTTATGTGTTAAGCCAATAAGTTAGGCTAAGTAAGGTAAAAAACAAAAAAAAGATAAGCTGATTACTATAAAGTTAATGAAAATTCCACTAGATTAAGTGGGTTTAGGTTAGATCGAGTCATCTTATGAAATTATTCGGCTCTAGTTCTATACACAATAAAAATAAAACACCCGTTTTGGGGAATGCTATACCTGTTTTGGGTGTTAAAGCGAAAGGGAATGATACGTATTTTGGTTAATTTTCAAAACAGGCCTATGTTCAGCCATATCATTCAAAAGGTCTCGGCGAGAGCTTTCTATTGATGTGGCTGAACATAGGTGTATGTTGAAAAATTACCAAAATACGCACTACCCCCGTTTTAGTTTCATACCCAAAACAAGTACAGCATTCCCCAAAACGGGGGTTTAGTTTTCACTGTGATCTCAGCGGCTACGAAACTGACACCTACGTCAGTAAAAAAATCAGGTAAGGTTTTTAGCTGATCCAGTATGAAGGTGTTAGTTTTGTCGACGCTGAGATGGGCTTAGCGAATTTTCGGACCTGGGTTGTGGTTCCATACGTGCGTTAGGCCTGCAACGTTGAACGAAACCTAGTCGACCCGCAGACGTTTTTATCGAGGTGATTGTAACCGTATGTAATGTCACCAAAATAACTCCAATTAGCACCAATGTTAAGCAGCTACGGCCGCAATCAGAACCTCACTATCAACAGTGTCCGCGTCCGCGCCCCTTTAATTATCGACTTAACGTCTTTTTAGTCATTTTTCGCCGGCGTCTCCGAACTTTCCGATTCATTTCTGATGAAATATTAATTCGCGCGGCGCGAAGCAGTCGCGAACGACCGGAGAAATAAAATCACTGTTTCCCAATGCTTGCCATTCGGAGATGCTTTCCATTGGGCCTAAGCCGAATTTCGGTGAAGTTATTTTCAATTAGGCCGAATAACATCAAGTATTAGTTTATCACGTAACCCTCACGTACGAGAGGTCATTTTCGATTTTCTTTCCGCGTCTTTAACGCAATGTAAATGTACGCTTTTATTTTGAGAAAACTAGCTGAGAGGAAGCCAGTTATCTGCTTAAATGCCATCCGATTGGAGTCATAAAACGCAGTCAAAACGTGCTTAACAGTCCAATTATCACCGAAAATCTCAATGAAATGATTCCACTATCTCTATTCCCGCGTTTTTAGAGCATGAAATATTGACCACAGAATCTTTTCAACTCATAATTCGTTTTGTACTGTACTACGTATTCTTTAAAATTAAGTTTCATTTTAATTTAGTTGCGGGCCTTTTTAAATAAAATTTTAGCCGGTCTTTACAGGCAAATCGAATTAATTTGCCAACACGCTGAATTTGAATCAGTGACAGTATCTGAGATTCAGTAAAAATCCACTGAATTTCAATCAACATACCACCATTCAAAAACTCAGTGGTGCTATATAATATTGAATTTTCACTGAATTTTAGAGACTTTCACTGATTCATATTTAGAGTGAATTCAGGGGTTTATGTACAATATTTTGAGGCGCAAAACATCGTAAGGTTATAACTTAAGTTTAGTATTTTAGGGATTGGTGAGCCCTAACAAAACATAGATAACAACACTTCTTGACTCTCGTTGTAGTTCTCGTTTCTTCAGCATTAATCCAAGTTCTTGTCAACCTCTGCTCAGTTCTATTTTTACAGCATTATCTGATACGAACTTGCGGTTTTGTTGATCTAGAGATGCTTGTTCCGAAGCGATCACTTTTCTAAATTGAATAGCACAAAGTAAGACTTGACGTTAACGGCGATCCTCCTGTTTCACGCGGCGCCTGTTTCACACAACACCAGATACATCACTAGCGACGAAACATTTAGGTACGCCTTGTAGCAACTACGCAAACAGCCAGACGCGCCCAAGTGTACACCCGGCCCCTTTAATGAAAATACATAGCCCCCAACCCAGAGCTAGTCTACGTGCCTTAATGGACGGAGGAGTGTTGCTGTGCCTTGCCTTGCCGTGGTCCACGTGACACTCCTGTCTGTCTGTCTGTCCGCTTTGCCCTCGCCGCGCCGATTGACTGACACCGCGTCATCCACACCACCCACTTGAAAGACTGCATTTTCGAACTCTTGTCTTAACCCTTTCGTCAGCCTAAGAGAGCGAAACGAGCAACAGGGCACCTAACTTAGCTTCCGTCGCTAATCCTAACACCGCTTGGGCAGTAACTGCCGCCGAGAAACATAAGCCGCATCAGGCTCAGACGCGTGGATCGACACTTTACCACACAGGGAACCTAACCTCATTGTATGTCGTTAATTCTCATGAAAGGTTGGCACACAGTTGAACACAAGAGAAACAACCCTCATCACAGAGAGTGCACATCAATCAATACTTTTTATGCCAATTACTTTTACCTGTAATAGACATCCCTCTGCGTCTTTTTTGACTACTAATAATTGATTAACGATAAAAATCTCTACACAATTTGCGTAAGTATACCGGGACGACCTCTATTGTGCTCCAATCAGTTATTTCAATTAATATTAGTTTGCACAATTTTAAACCAAAATAGAAGGTAAATTTTTCAACAATGTCTGGATTCATGTCAGGAACATCAGTATTTGCCGGCAAAATTATGCAAGTATTTTCAGATACAGTTTAATCAGCTTCTGATCAATGTATCTCCGAACAATAACGTTTTCGAATCCTTTTCACTCGCTTACTTGCTGCCTTTAAATTTGTAAAAGCAAGCTAGTCCTAGTGTACTCGGTCTCAAAAATTTATTTGAGAAATACGTAAGACGGAATCGTTAGATCTTTCCTGTGACCCCCCCCCCCCGTCCGAGTGCTCTCGGGTGGGATACCCTTCGAAGAAAAGATCTCCCGTTCTCATGATCGAACAACCTTTATAACAAGCAATTGTTCGCAGTAGAAATCGTGGATACACAAAACGATTTTTCCCTGAAGAGCACTTTTTCGTGCGTTTAGGAGACGACTGTAATCATCTTCCAAGCTCATTTTGTCTCGTTTATATGAATGCTTTTCTCTCTGAATAGGAACGATACGTCATGACTCGGTATAAGTATTAAATCTCAAATGCAAAATACGTCAGTTCAATCGAGTTTTATCATATTAGTGCAAACAGTTATTCTATGGCATTTTTTAGGTTAAATGACTTTTCATTGCTTCAAAAATTATTTTAGCTGCAATGAAGTATGATAAGCTTCTAGAATTGTTTTACTGCAAAAGGAAATATTGCGCAAATCAAAGAAGATTTTAATCAATTTTATTTTTTTTACTTTTTTTGGTATCTTTGAAATATTTTACTGTCGATCATCGAGGAATGAATAGGAAGCACTGATAATGTGTCTCAATCAGTGTGTGAAATCACGGTGTTTCGGATCTCGTTCACGTGGTTTTGTTTTGCTGCGATATCATCTCCACGAGACCCTCGCGATGAACTGTCAAGCACTTTTACTGTGTGAAGTAATAATAATCTGATTGAATTGTCGTATTTCCCGAAAATTTAAAGCGTTCTCTAAACAATTTATGTTAACGTTCTGCGAGGAAAGAAATGCACGAGGTCCACTCCACCACTAAAAAACCGCGCATTAAAACCGAGCAATTTTTTGCGTTTCTGAATAAATTTTAAGGCGATAAAATTAAAGCGATAATTAAACGCGGTTCGGGTCGAGTTGAACAGTTCCAACTATTCCGGTCGGCACCGCGCGTGTGGATAAGGCCTAACTACTGGCAGAAGGTACCTCGATCGACCGGCTAAGTTTAGCTGGCGGTCATGTAAAATTCACATCGCAGTGATAACGCAGAGGCCGTTCCACGCGCGTCGTGGATGCCACGATCGTCTGTCGTCTGGCTGGGAGGTCACGGGAGGATCGAGTCCGGATGCTGCGCGGGGCGGCATTTAGTGTACGTGTGCCTCGCTACAATGCACTCACCTCGTCGCGTCCCTCGTTGCGGCCTGGAACATCACTAAGGCATCACATGACGGCCGCTGGTTCCAAACACTGGCGCCCCCTTCAGCGTCTCGCTCTCGCTGTCCCCCGAGTTCGCGATCGCTGCAGCGGCAGCGCGGCCGCGCGCCAGCACCAGCGATTTGCCTTCGGTGCCGTTCGGCAGACATCGGAGACACTCGTTAGAATATTCGGCGAGGCGCGCTGGACTTCGGCCCGTGCCGCGACTACCCCACTTTGGCGCGCCTCCCTCCACCCTCCCACTCTGCAACTGATTCATTTTCAACGGGGACGTCCTAACAGGAGCCGAGGAGAAGAATCACTTGGGTTAGGTTCTAGTCGCGTCGTTGTGGCGTGAACGGCCCGCGCCGCGCCGTCCCGCACCGGCCCGCGGACCCCCAACCACCTGTCGCACCGCCGCCCTGTGAAGGAACGCGAGGGGGGGGGGGCACGACGGGGCAAGGTGCAGTAAACCACAGAGGAGCACGGTTCACCACATCCGCCCCCTCCCCCCCCCCGGTTAGCGGTTGCACCTTCAGCTGGTCGCGGTGCTTTGCACGGAAAATGCGAGGAGCGACCAACTCGTATTATTAAAGGGTGCGTTGTGGACCTCTTGTGTTCCAACCTTTTATTACCTTGTGAGGATCAATAAACGTCATTGGCTGGGTTAACCTAGGAACCTTCACAATTAAAAAAAAAAATCAGTTCTGGATTCGATCCTCTTTAACAATTAGGTAAGGTGCTCCCGTTTTGGGGCGAATGAGTTTTGCTCCCTAATTGTTCATTTCGGGGCCGATTTAAGAATTTGGGGTTGAAAAATGAAAGGTAAATTCAGGAAAATATTTCCCTCCGTCCCAAACGAAAATCGGACAAAAAATATGGAAATGGCAGGTAAAAAAAAAATTGGCAAAATAGGAGAACTCTCCGACTTAACGGCGATCGTACCCTGGTACTTATCTCTATAATATATGCCTCGCTTACCGCTCTGCTCGGCAGTCGCTAAGCCTGATATTGCTTACTTCATCGAGATTGACAACCGCTATGTGTGGCTAACATACCTCGTGTCTGGTTTCGAGAGCATCCCGCTCAATTCGTCGACGAAAGATTTAGAAAATACTTGTGATGACGGTGTTTAAATACTTGTATGATGGTGTTCTTGATACCTTTGCTCAAAAAGTCCGATCAAGCATCGACATCCCAAGGCAAATCGGGTGTAATGGCTTGACCGGAAATCCACCGCTTGGCCGATTGCTTTGCCTTAAGGCTGCCATTCAAACCCAAGTAAAACGCCACCAGAAGACGAGAGAGGAGCGAGTTCCCGACAGCCACCAAACTTGCTTCATCGCGTAAATCGAAGGCCACGCTTTCTCCGGGGATTCAACTCCCATTTAAACTTTTTGTATATTTTTGGATGCAGTATGCACGTAAAAAATTGAAGAGGAACGGGGCAAGACTCCGGCGGAAGCATGCCTGTATTCAAGACTCGACCTCCTACGACAATTTTAATCTTCTTAAAATTAAAAGTGATTTTGCCGCAGCGTCGAGTTGCACTTACAGGAAGCTCAACTCGATATGCCATTCACCGTTCTCTGCAGAAAATGCTTTCACACAATTATTCCTGTACTATCAGTCTCAAAAGTATTAATCGCTCCAATTTTTTGAAATCTCCGTAACGGGGGGTATTCGATAGCGCCAAAAACCACAAGCGCCAGCCCGTAACCGCCAAACGAGAAAAGTCGCAAACGCCAAAGTTCGTATAGGTTAGGTTAGGTCAAGTTAGGTTAAGCTAAGTTAG
>Ga0058701_10005139_pt1 | contig 10792 bp, 4 predicted proteins | sample AgamicOrMae_FD_97039 | JGI IMG/M metagenome (GOLD analysis project Ga0058701, IMG submission 97039) | Agave microbial communities from Guanajuato, Mexico - Or.Ma.e | ecosystem: Host-associated > Plants > Phyllosphere > Phylloplane/Leaf | place: Guanajuato, Mexico | collected 2012-06-04 | reverse complement strand
CTATAAAGTCTAACAAAAATAAGTCTACCGCCGTACACAGTAAAAACGAAATCTCCATTTTGGCGAATGCTATACCTGTTTGGGTGTGAAACCAAAAAGTGGTTGGTAAGTACTTAAGCGATTTTTCAAGATAGACCCACGTTCAGAGCCAGACAATTCAAAAGGACTCGGCTTGAGCTTTCCATTGATGTGGCTGAACATGGGTCTATCTTGAAAACCTCTAAATTTGAATCAGTGAGGGTCTCTGAGATTCAGTGAATTTTCGCTGAATCTCGGCGAGACCCTCACTGATCAAATTTAGAGTGAAAATAACCAACGTACGTACCACCCCTATTTTGATTTTCATACACAAAACAAGTAGAGCTTTCTGCAAAACGGTGCTTTTGTTTGTTTTTTTATTGTGTACGGCTCCTCATTCCAACTTGGAGAAAAAACAAACAAAAAAGCGTTTACTTAATGTTAGCACAGAACGTCTTAAATCGAGTGCTCAGTAAGGCAATCTTGGTTTTAAAGCTACGTAATATAAGAGAGGCCATTGTAAGGATTCATTTGAATTCAGGGGGAGGGGGCTCGCTGCCCAGAGCCTATTCCGTCGCCTTCATCTGTGCAGGCGCAGGCTAAACCAGCTTTACAGTAAACACGCAACCTTGCCCACTTTCAGTTGTAACCATTATTAATCAGGCTGAGGCACTTAGCTTATGAAGGCGGAGAGGTAAGTACTTGCTCTTTATGAGGGCTTAGCATTCTAGCGCAAACGGAACTTAGCACTAGACTAAGAGGTCGCAAAGTCATGTGAGCATTTATTTGCTCTCCAACTCTCCGCCCGGGAAATAACAATAAACGTCCAGCTCTCGATGAGAGTAGACTACACTCCACGGGCTCCTACCATATTCACGCTTAAACCTGGCGCGCAGGTCTAATTCAAAGTTTTTAACTGTTCATTTATCCCAACCAATTCTAGGAAAATCTCAACAACCCCGATTACTCGGTAACCTTACCCATTTGTAAGCTGACCTAAGCCAACTTGAGCTAGCTAGTAAGCTAACGTTGCATGATTGACCTTTCTAAACTCATTGTCAGCAACTTAAGCTACCCTCAGCTAACCGAACAGTAAGTTAAACTAAGGTAGCCTACGCGGAAAAAATAGCAGTGACAGCCAACGCGTTAATTGATATACCAAGCGCTAAATTAAAGCAGCCGTCGCTAATAATTTAGAAGTCATTGCTAACGTTAGTTGTAGCTCCTAATAAATTAGCAAGGCAGCCATTGCTAACATTTCAGCTGCAACATCTAACGTTAGCGATGACTGCTTGTACCGTCGCTGTGTTGTCGCTCGCCTCGGCTTGACGAGGTGAGAGTTGAAACGCAAAACGTTCAACCTTTAAAATTTACAGTACAATGGAAACAAAATGTTTCCGCGAACGTTAACCACTGAAAGGTAATTTCGCAATTGTATTTCCTTAGGCTGAAGTGATGAGTATATAAAGTTGGCTCGTCGCTTTAGCGGGGGGGGGGGGATGCGCCGCTTGCCCGCTGAACGGTCGGCTACTAACAGTAAGCCTACTGTGGTTACATGGTAATGCCGACGCGTAACTTTTACGCAATTTCATTGCGTACCCCACATTTCGGCGAGAAATAGCGATAATCTATCAAAAAATCAAGTGGCTCCTGCAGTAATTATTAGCCTCTTACGCAACCCAGAAAAGTCTCAAGCGTTTGCAAAAAAATGAACTTTTGAATATTTACGAGATTTCGTTTGCATTGAACAATGTAAGCTATTCCGAATTATTAAACACAACAAAATAATTAATCGACCAGGAAAAGTGATATTTCACTTGAATATTGTGATAGAGTACTAAAAATAAAAATTCCCTGTGGATAAAATTCGGCTGTTACCGAACGTGATTTCTGCACAGTACCGGGTTTGTTGTATTCATTAGATTCTCCTATGAACGCATATTACTGTTATACAGCAATAATAGCTTACGGCAAAATAGCATAAATTCTTTGGGCAAGCGGAAAAGGTTACTAGGTTTGATGCTTGCGGGTCATTTGTATGAAAATCACTTTAACGATGTCATAAGAGATGCGAAGAAGTATCTTTTTTCAAGGCGTTGACTGGGAGTTTTGCTAGGATTATTTGTTTGGAAAGATGAATACAATCGTTTGTAAGTAAATTCGGAATTTGGTAAAAATATGATGATCTAATTTCCCCCCCAAAAAAACAAGAGACGACGATAACTAATTTTCCAGGTCTCATTCTGGGACAAGTTAACTTTCCGTTTAAAAAGGGCGTCGATTTAAGGACATCATATCAGAGCTTGTGGCTGTCAAAGCATTAATTGATGTTCCCCATTGTTGCTTGAAAACAACAGTTGATGATGTGACTTAACAGACGGCCAAGGTAACAATAAGCGAACCCAGTGCCAATTCCGATAAAGATCCCGACCAAGAATTTCCGATAGAAAAAATCCGATCGGAAACTGCGGTTCCCGATCGGATTTTCCACTTTCGGATCGGGTTTTCTTGATCTGAATTTTGGACTGGGAATGAAAACTACAATAGTAAAAAGACAGATGAACTATTAATCACACTCTTTGTTTTCTGAAAATTTATTGAACGCACCCAAAACATAGGCTGGTTCGTACATTTATCGCGAATAATCCACACCGATACATGTATTTTTTAATCCGCAAATGAAGTGACGTTCAGAGCCCATGAAGTATAATAAATTCTATCTTCGAGTCCATTACCTAAAGCTTTGATATGAAAGGTTGCAGTTTTAACAGATGACAAAAGGGGGTAATTTTTTTCGTCTACCCTGGGTAAACCTTTATCTTGCATATTGGGGATAAACGAAACATCCTAAAGTTATCACCAAGTAGTATAGGACCTTTCTCTTAAGATGCTTTCACTTTCGCTACGCAACGATAGTATAGGTGGCGTTGGCGTTAGGGAACGTTAAAAAATATCAGGGGCTCTAAGCATCGGTACGTTTCTGGTCCAGTCGGCTAGGCGAGGAAAGGTAAAATACTAGAGGCTGAAAATGAAAACCATTAACATTTATTACACAGCTATTTTGAAATTTCGATGCAAGTGCTTTCCACTAGGTTCTCTCAAGAAACCCGAGGAACGATGCTGATTAAGGATGTCCTTAGAGCAGTCCTGGTCTTGGCTCCCGCCTTGACAAACTAGGATCTCGAATTTTCTCTCCGCTATACTAAAACCTTCATTTCCTTCCTTCGCAGAGTGATAGAGGCAATAGTGCGAGAGCAGCGGAGCAGCCGCCTGAAAGAGTCCCCAGCTCTCTCCAGTGTTCCAACCTGCTACATCCCTGATTCCAGGATCAACGGGGTTTACCCTTTTAACTTAGCTCTCCGGGTTAAGCTTTCGCCACCAACACAGACACAACCCTTCCCGAAAAACCCTGCCATAAATTTTAACTTCAACACCTGAACAGACAATTTGAATCACAAAATCTTGTGGAGTGATACGCGAAACAAGTCCACTGTTCCTTTGGATTCACTAGTTGTTATTCACGTAAAAAGTTTATGGGATTTTTTACAGTGGTAATAATAGAACCATTGAGCGTTATGTTCCTTGCTACTACCTCTTTTGCTTCCGGATTCAAACGTTTTAATGCGCAATAGTGGATAGCTATTGACGAAATAGTCTCTAGTGAAAGGAATAAGCTCGGAGGAGGAATCGCTTAAAGCTCAACAGTCACGTCATGAATTCTGGAAATGCGGAGTGACCAGTGGCGATATCGATTTTGTTGCAGCAACCAATATTAATCCGATGCAAAAGAAACACTTCTCCACTTCATACCGAGTCGTTTGTTTTATTTTGAATGAAGAATGACAACGCCAACTTGTGTATGTTAAAGCAACAGGACTTGTGCACTATATCAGGCTACCTCCAAGTTAGGTTAGGTTTAAGAGCATTGCGTTAAGTTGGGTAATATTGGGTTAGGTTTGGTACAGACACGTTAGAATTAACCATGACCTTCCTACAGCAGTTTGTTATAAGGTTAGTAATCAAAAACAGACGAAAAAGAGAAAGGGTTTTAAAGCGATTCACGTGGGTTTGTGGTGACTTGGGCTTCTTCGCTCCCCCCTCCCCGAAAAAAAATCGAGTTCTTGCCTTGCCTTGGTTGGAGGACTAGAGATTACAGTTTTGATGCTGGCACGTCAGGAGTATTATTCATCATTGCATTAAGACCTATCGACGCGATAATCATAGCTGTACGTAGCCGTGATGTAACCTTAGATTGATCTCGCTGGGAGGGTATAAGAATGTACAAGAGCCCGGGTTCACGTGGACTGACAGACCCACGCGTCAAGTTTATCTCTATGACAAGCTTGACCGATTAAGGCATTCTTTCTCGGACGCATCTCTTCCGCGGTGTAGCCGACAATTGCTGATCACAGCGAGGAAATCATTCGGAGTGTAAAGAAAAGATCCCAGATACAATGAATGCTGGACAACCGTGGGATGATACGGCTTGCAAGATTCATCGGGGTAAAGGGCTGGAAACCAAAAGAAGATCCCATCTCCTCTGACAGGGATTTCAGTTCCACTATGCATTTCTCTTCCTGCCAATACTTTTCCCGGGAACAATGTAACGTCTTTGTACGTAAGCTTTCAAGACTTCAAACAAACAAATACGTGTTTTTGGTCGTCTTGTACCTGTTCAGGGGTCGTACACGTACGTAACGAAGTTCATGTTTGTAATACGCCATATACACAAGGGAAAAAAGTTAAAAGGGAGGAGGGGGTCAAAAATGTACTATTTAGCGTTACGTAATTTGTGAACGACCCTTCAAGGGTATCCCGTCTTACGGTTGGTTTTTAAGCTGGTTGTTGGAAACGAAAGGATTCGGTGAGACCTTCTCTTTAATGACAATACGTACCGATGTAGTACCAATTGAAAAGAAGCCTACATCAAGTCCAAAGAAGTCGAGTGCGATCACCTCCCAATCGAGCCAAACGAACGTTACATAGAGACGTTATGGTCAAGAGAGATTCATATGGTATTCTGACAACTGAAAGAAAGGTATTGGACGTTATATCTTTGAAACTGTTTTGGGAGATATTAGCGGGTTCCAAGAAATGTGTCCATCGTCCATGTGTGTTGATGCATCTATTCATTCGCCATCCTCAGAAAACTAGCCGAAAATAACTATTATTTATGGGTATCCAGCTCCTCGAAACACTCCCATAATGATTTCTGATGCCAAGAAAATGATTTCTTAACAAAGAGACAAAACAGTTTTTTTTTCATTTTTTTCCTCGTGCCGCAAGAATTTTTTTTCTTGCAACAAGATATTTTTCTACTGCAATGAAAAAAAAAAATATCTTAAGCTAAGAAAAAAAATCTTGCCGTAATATAAGAATTTTATTGTCACTATACCAGGAAAGCATTTTCTTGAAATCAGAAATTTCTGTAAGTCTCTAGAGCTACCCAAAACATGCCCTGTTTCGTCACAGTTTGTATAGTATAGCTAAGAATTAAGCTATGTCCATTAACTATGGCTCAGCAGACAAGTAGCGATCCCTTGATTCTCACCACAGTAAAAATAATTCCTTTGTCTCACTCCAAAATCCCGGCAACTATGGGAAAATGACTTCTGGGCGAGACGTAACAATGCGACTTGTCGTAAGCTGTTTGCAGCCGGGAGTATAATCAGGAGAGCCCTGAGTACCAAAGATGCGATGAAGAGACCGGCACCCGGTTGCGGCGCTGAGTTCCCGTTGCTTCTTAATGTCTGATTATGCGCCGTCGCGACGCCGAGTTTGATACCCACCTGCGCAACACAGGGGAAGTACGAAGGGTAGCCTACCTTGATGTGTTTTGACGTTGTACACGGCTAAGACCGTTCTACTCTCGGAAGTAAACATTGATCCACAGACACTGTAAACTTTAAGGGTTAACATTCCCTACCAAGTGTTTTACCGCTTATGGCAAAGACGAGGACAGAGGAGCGAGGCACTAGGTACGTGACCTAACTTTGCCGAGGTAGACATAACCCAAATATTACTGCCAGTAATCGACAGTAATCGAACCACAGTTCGGCTACTGTCACTTTTGCTGGATGCCTTCACATAAGATGCAATCTTTCCAGGACCTGATCAGATCCTGATCTATACCTAAATATATCAATCCCTGATCAGGAAATGGCCGATTCCGGATCAGAATTTGATAGGTACTTATATGGAGATTAGGACCTGAAAATTGCGATCAGAATTTGACAAAGACACTTATATTAAGCCATGATTAGAAAATGACTTGTTCTGATGAGAATCTGACAACAGTCGGGAACTTATCACGACATGATCACGATTTTACCTGAATCTGATCAGGCCCTGAAGAGTTTTTGCTCAATGGAGTGTTCATGTTTGCTCTCCGCGTCGTAAGAAAGGGACTAAGAGGCAAAAATGCAACAATCGGATTTTGCAGTGTACTGTACGTTTCACAAGGATGTCTCTTAGGTTCCGGGTTTCTGCAAATCATTTACTCCTTGAAAATGATTAATTATTTTACGGTTTGAAAGAAAGTTTGGATAAAGATTCAGTGATTCCGTATAGACTTCTTCCTGCGGATAAAACGGCATGGATGCGAGGGGATCCACACCTGTAGCAAGAAAGTATATAATACTCACTTTTGACGCTACGTTTATAAAATAGACTTAACGAAAGCTAAAACAACCGGAGGAAACGAGAGAGCTTTGGCAATAGAGCTTACCATTAAAAAGGAATACAGAAAAAAAATACGTACGGAACGGGTCGCAGCCATTTTGACAATCACAAACTATGTAAGAAAAATTCAAGAGGTATTTCCATTTGTGTTCAACACATTCGCGTTTCGAAATAGTATTTAAAATTTGGACGTTTTTGGGAAGGAGAGAAAGACGAACTTTCTTCTTAAAATGCCAGGGTTTGAATGTAGAAATCTTTCCTGGTCAAATCTGTTTTCACTTTCACGTGAGCGACACAAACAATTAATCTGCAGAGAAGCGAGTAATCGATCGTAGTGACATCTAAAGCGGCAGCTGTGCACGGTAGCACACATGGCAAAGAATTGCTGGCGGAATTCACCAAAGCAAAATTGGTATTGATAAGTGAATGCAATCATAATTCACTTCCTACACAACTCGAAAATAAAATCTCTCGACCGCAATCGTAACTCAATGCATAATGCTGCCTGGTTGGGTACTTTTATTTATTGAAACCTGACCTAATTACGTTACCGCAAAGAACTTCCTAAAAGAGTTTCTATGAAACGTTTAGCCCACTTTCTCAATAATACCCTACCAAACATTGGAAGCCGTTTAGCAATAAACTAATAAGATTTTTCCCTGTTGCGCTCCACTTTATAGGGAAAAATAATTGAGAGTTCCTCTTTCGTGGAGTTCTCAAAACAGAATTTGCTATAAGCGTATTACATCTGTAAATAATTATGAGTTTAGAGAGTCACTATATCTAGTTTGATATATCCTTCCAAAATAATGTTACAAAATTTTTGGTAATGATGTTTTTATTTGTTTTTGTGTGTGTGTGAGAGAGAGTGTTTTTTTTATTTCAAAAATTTTGTGTTTTTCTGGTTTTGCAGGTTTAGACTTCGGACAACGGTAGGTAAACTACACATATGATAAGGTTATGATAGGTTGAGGGTAAGCTCGGTTTAATACGTGTTGACAAGGTGGTGTGAAGTTAGATTGGTTTTAGTTCGTTTTGGTGAGGAATAATGTTGCATTTGACCAGTTTGATTTAAACGGATTGCTATACGTTATGATGACGCTGGATCGGTTAAACTGCATAAGAAAATCATTTATAGCTTCGCAGACTTTCCGAAAGGACATATTTCTCCGATAAAGCCAATGCAGTTGGCGATGGGCCCATAACCTACAAAACAAACCAGCACGCCGATGATAACGCCAATAAGGCCTTTTTTTTCCTTGCTATATAAAGCCTTGCGATGCATTTAATTATGAGTGTCAATTACCAGAGCATAAAAAACTAATATTTTATCTTTAATCTTCCGGCGCGATGCAAGGAACAAGGTAAAGAGATTACGCACTGTACAATTGACTAATATAATCAACATATCACGCCATAAAAGTCGGATTAAGCAAGTTCCTCATTCCGCTTGTAGAGGCACTGCACCGTCGAGACACACACCCCCTGCTCTGGCTGGTGCGTCGCGAGCTGGGCGCCAACACCGAGCTACGCGGTAGTCTAGTCTATGACCAAGGCTAGCCGGTAAGCTACGCCAAAGTACGCGATGTCTTCCCGATGGTTAACGGTTGCAAATTTCCTCAACTGGAGCACCACGCTCTGCTCTTGATTCAGGTCAATGCAAAATTGGCAGCACGTAGATTCTTCCTCATGCAGTTCTCTTTTTGTTTCGGAATGTTTTATTCTTTTTTTATTTACAACGATTCGCGCCAAAGGAATTAAACTCCAGAAATCATAATTTAAACGCTTTAGATATGTTTTACACCTTTTTGCAAAAGATTCTTTATTTACTGCGGGTTTAACCATTCTTGATTAAGAAAAAGCTGGTGAGGTCTAATTGGTCATTAATATGCACAATTTACACTGTGAAGCTTCTCGTTGGGAAAATTTTCTGTAGGGTAGTGAACAGGTAGTGGATGGTAAAATAGAAAAGAAGCTCGGAAAAAAAGGAAAAGTGGTTTTGCAGAAGTTCAGAAAAAAAGGCGCTCGCTGTGACGAGTTTCTGCTCTCCTTGCAGTTTTATGCATTCTAGTACGTCGGAGGAAAGAACGAGCGAAACTACTAACTAAGCCATTCTCCCAAAAGGGAGGTGGACTTAAAAAGGATAAAAAAATGATTTTGCCGTGATTGGTTTACGATTTAAGGGAGATTCAACATTGTCGTATTCGGGCTTTCTCTGGCAAGACACCGGTCTGGTTGAGTTCGGCTCGTTGAGTTAGGTCGGTTCACAGGTCAGGTGTTGTTAACATTGTTAACAACGTTAGAAAAGGAACGGCAGAGTTGAGGAAGGATAAATAAGGTTAGGTTCAGTCATTCGCTAAGGTGGAGCTTAACTATACAGGCTATTGCGAAGCAGATATAGTCTATCTGAAAAACTGTCCGCTCGATGCCCAGCAGCCAATGCAGGTTCATGCGGGTGAGATACCAAGGGTTGCGTTCAGAAACGCCACTCGAGGGGTATTGTGTCTTTCTTTCTTACGAGAACTCAATGTGTAAGACAGAGATGAAACATCCCCCGGTGCCGTTTTCGAACGCGTCCAAGATGCGGGATTCGTATCTTTCTTCGCAAAGCCTATAGCGGAGCGAGAGAGTAGCGAACCACAACGCATCCAACCTATCTCAACGTAACCCTTTTGTATCTAGCCGCATGCCGCAAAACACAATGAAGTCACGTGCTTTGAACATCGCTTCGAAGACGATCCGCTCAACTGTCACCGAGCCGCGAAACAGTCGATTCTTGGCGGCATCAGCTTTGGTTCAGGTTTAGGTTAACGTAGGTTACTTCACGGGCCTTGACCTCTGCCCCGTTTGGCCTTAAAGGTAGAGTACAAGACGCAGGAATTGCAAACCTAATACTTTACCTCGCGTATCCTTCATTGATAGTATACGAGGGTATAAATTGTAACAGCTTTCTTACGAAGGAGTCACATAATTTAAACTTGATGCAAACGACTCGCTTTCCTATGACGTCGAATAGAGCGTTAATAATATGCAGGATATCCAAGTAATTTTCTACTTGAAAACTGTTCGGTTCTTAAGCCTTGTGGGTAAAATATTCAGCAGAGTAATTGGATGAAATGAGGAACTCGTATCTGGTAGCCAACTACAGTCTATCGAGTAGCTCCCTTCCTTTGTCCGTCGCTTGTCGAAATCACTTTGATGTGATCAAAGGGATTCTCACGTCTGCACTCTCATAAACTGAATATGTGAAGCGAAAGAATCCTGAAAACTTTCGAATCGCGAAGGAAAAAGGAAAAACGACAAAAAATGCTCTTAAAAAGATTTCAAAAGGCAAGATATTCGTTTGAGCTGAAAAATTGTTACGGGTCTTTATTCCAGACGGTCCAAGTTTTTGCTTGGGCATTGGGTAAATGTCTTACTTCATTTGATGTAAGAATAATCTAACAACAGGACTCTAAGAGGATGATTTCGATGACATGGATATCAACATATCTGGGATCATTAACATTTACCCTCGCAGATGACTCCCGTCAAGAAGTTGATAGTTCAACTCTTAACGCTACAGTTGTCGCGATTCCGAAGGTGTGTCTGCAATGATGTGCAGATACAGTGCTTTGAATAGCCTCGCTCATGTAATGCGTTGCGAGTTCAGCGCCCACAGGTATCAACTTCTTAATGGGAGCATATCAGCTTTCCTGTACATGTCGGCCTATGAACGATCTGAACCACGTATATCTTTTTTATCCGTGGTTCTAACAGGAAGCAAGCCCGCTCTCATCGTGATCACCCGATCTGTGACTAATGACCGTTGCAGTCGGTCCACTGTAATTTTTTGAGGTAGCATTTTTAACCTTTTGGTTTAAATTTGGTGCTACCCTCCGTCGTCAAGCCGAGCGGAGAGATAGCGGAACGAGGCAAAAGGCATCCAACCTATATCATAAGCAAGCCTCTTGCCGTATATCAAGTTTTGGTATAGTGCATCGTGCCTCGCTCCGCTATCGCTCCGCTCGGCTGTCGCCAAGCCTGATGCCGCTTACTTCTCGGCGCCCCTGAGCGGGCGCCGAGAAGTAAGCGGCATCAGGCTTGGCGACCG
>Ga0058701_10005138_pt1 | contig 10793 bp, 6 predicted proteins | sample AgamicOrMae_FD_97039 | JGI IMG/M metagenome (GOLD analysis project Ga0058701, IMG submission 97039) | Agave microbial communities from Guanajuato, Mexico - Or.Ma.e | ecosystem: Host-associated > Plants > Phyllosphere > Phylloplane/Leaf | place: Guanajuato, Mexico | collected 2012-06-04 | reverse complement strand
TATATATATATATATATATATATATATATATATATATATATATATGCGCGTGTATGTATGTAAGTGTGCATGCGCGAGTAGCCAAAATCTGCATGCGAATAGACCCTGAAAGCCAAGGGAATCTGGCAAGTGTTTGACAAAGAGCTTATTTGTGTGTAGCGGGTCGGGGTACGCAACATAGCTTGCCCAATCCAATTGGTGTGAATAGCACAAAGCAGCCGTGCGGTGACGCTCGACTCCTCGGAGACAATTCAGCGGGCAGCAACCTGGTTCTTTTCCTACAGCACGACTTAACTCGTCGTTTGCATTCGAAATGCGAAGACATACCTGCACGTCCCTAACACTTTCATCTCTCTCTCACACTCACTCACAAGTACCTTTTACCCATCCCCATAATTAATGCATGCTCGCAACTGGGCGTCCCTTGCACTTTTTCCGTAAAATCCCCACTACTTAGAATATTAACAGAAAAAAAGACAGATCTTATTATTAGAGAAAGAGCTTTTCTATTCCCGCTGAAATGATTTCTGATGCCAAGATTTTTTTAAATATACACAGTGACAATGTATTTTTTCTTGCAATAAGAATGTTTTTCTTACTACAAGAAAAAAAATATTGTGCAAAGGAAAAAATACTTGTGGCGGGAAAAAAAACGTGTTTTGTCACGATATCAAGACTTTTTTTGTCATCAGCAAACATTTCTGTGAGTGCACTGTACTGCTGTCCATACCGGCGAAACCGGCTCGATCAAAAAATAAAATAAAAATAAATACAAAATAAAAAAATAAATGAGTTTTATGCAATTATGCAGTACAAAATCATGTATAATTCATACATAACTTTTTTTTTTATCGTGGGGCTAGTGAGAACTATTTATCATGTGATCGAAAAAATTCTCAATGGGAAACCTCTGCGCTGATCGACGCCAAAAAGGAATTCGCCTTGTGTTTTCTTCCACAGATGTTAAGGTCTCAAGATTGATAGCGTATTTGATGACGTTCACAGCACTTATCGTTTACCAAAAGATAAAATGGGACATGTAATACAGACAGACGAACCGAGGAACGAGCACACACACATCCGAACAGACCCAGTCTTGCTGAACACAAACATCATCGACGTTTCCAAAGATCGATCAATAGGATCCGATTTTACTGATAGGCCTACTCGATGTTTTTGCGTGATTGAAATACTTCCATGAAAGTATGAGAAAATATCGTTAAAAGTATGGCAATCTTTAACTTTTTCAATAAAAGTGAATCCTTAGAGGCAGTGTGCATGAATCATGGACAAATAATTCACAGTTGAATTTCGATCGTTGTAATTGGAAATACTTTTTCCTGAGCATTAAAACTGGCTTGGACTGATTTCGCTCGGCTCTTGACCCCTCTGCGACAAGCGCGCATACGAATCGGGAGATTTCAACGCACGTGTCTTGTACCACAACGTAGATATTTTAAATGGAGGACAGGTGAATAGACAGTCTGTAAAAATCCAAATATATCGTGAGAACTCAGGGGTCGCATATCTAATAGAAGTCCAGCAAGACTGCCTCCTTTGAAGGTAGAAGACCCGACCAGAGTCGAGATAGATCACGACTGCATGAAATCGGGCTTTTCTGTCGTAATGACGACGGTTCCTGATTTATAAACGGGTCTTCAGAGTTCTCGTCTTTTCCGTACACCAAATAAGAGATCATTCATTTTCGACGCGAACGCACGTAGATTTAAATGGAAGCTTTGTGAGCAGTTTCGAATCAAAGTAAGATTGGCGACATCGACTTATTAACACCGAAAAACAATGAATGGTGTCTTCAAAAAAAAAAAGAAAAGAAAAAAAATAGTTTTATGATTGAACCTTATCGCATTAATTTTTCTCCATTGAGAGACTTGGTCTTTCTCCTTATGCGGTTTCACTTTCTTCCTTCGATGAGTAACTTGAAAAATTGCAAGTTCTTGTTGTAGATGGTCTCTTACTTGTTTTGATCCGATGAAAAAAGTACTTTAATGAATTATATAAAATACGACATGGAATTCTACCGGAGTCTTTATAGCGTAATGTGACTTTTATGTTTTGCTGTAAAATGTCCCAGACTTAAGCTAGAGACATTAAGCAATCATATAAAATTCTACGCCGCTTGTTTCATAAAATTGCTTTTTTTCCATAAACCGATTAAAATTGCAGAACAATAGAAGATTCTATAAAATTGGTAAGTAAATATTTATGTGCATCCTGTAAACATCGATGAAATTCTTAAATTATATGTAATAATTTCATATAAGCCGTTTGTGTCTCAGGCAAAGGTACGAAAAAGAACAAAAAACAAAATAATCATAAAATGAAAACTTGTAGAAAAGTCGTTTTTCTTGTATCATTATATTTAACAGGGGTTGGTTTGAGTCTGTCGTTGGAGTCTTCATTAATTTTCATATTCTCTAGTTGAAATCTTGCGTTGGGTTATTATTTCCTTCTCGTTCCATATTAGCATCATTATGAAAACTGCATCGAAAAGTGGGGTGGGGAGAGGTTAAAGATAATTTATGCTCCCCCAGAAAAAGTGAATTTGTGTGCGTGTGTGTGTAGGGGGGGGGGGGGCAACTGCCCTCCTTATCCCCCTATCCGGCGCCACTGTTTCAAGTTTAGTCATTGCATAGTGTGGACAAAAATCACGCACTTGATTATGGTTACTTTAAAGTCAAAGTGGCGCTGTCACAGTAAATAAATAAACTCATGCGTACATGTTTTCAAAGGTTTTATTTTAACTTCTGACATATCTTTGAAAGACGACGCACTTTTAATGGTAGGCGGATTCAGTAGAATACTTTTAACGAGAGTCGGGGAACGCAATCGCAGCCGGCTTCGGCGCTATCTCCGCCGAGACTTACATTATAGGGTTATGCATAATGGTTGGTTTTTCAGATATTTTCATGATTTAGAGTACAAAGGGTCTAGTTAGGAAGACTTTTGCGATGCGAGCAAGGGACTCATGAATAAGCTACTCTTGAGAGAGCTGTCCGCGACAAATTTTGCTTTGCCCATTTTCCCACCAAAACAAAAGCTGCTGTGCGCGGGACATGTGACCAGCTCACCCATTCCCATCCCATCGTTCAGTCTTCTCTACTTTTCGCGATACCGGTACGGTGAAAAGGCAGCGAAATGACATAAACGCAAGTCGTATGACTACCTAGATCTTTTCAAGTGAAATAAATAGATAATTTGTCATCCTCTAAGCGAGCAAACTTCATGCCTACAGAAAATTCTTTTCAGTGAGCCACACGCGTCATTTTTTTGAGCTAATGTAAGGATTGTCTGCGTTTTCTCCTTTTAATTTAAAGAAGTATCAGATACCGGTATGTTGTCCGAGGGGGTAGTAACGCCGAATACTCTGTTATGCATCTGGGATATTACGTAATTATTGCGACTATTGCGCGATCATTACGCGACTATTAGGCAAAAAGGAATCACAAGTTGCCTCACAGTTGCTAAAAAAATCTATGTTGTTAAATGGTGAATATTAACACACGAAGCCAAAAAAAGGTCATCGACCATTTAAGACAAATATCGCACTGAAACCTCTTAAAAGACAGCGCGTTTTGGCACGAAGATAAGTCAAATCAGCAACTTTTCCGTCTCAATACAATTGAAAGAATCTTGATTTTTGATCAAACTTAAAATCGGGAAACCGGGACAAAATATATTTCGGCACACGAATGAATGACTCTCATTGCCTTTTGAAATTTTTAACAATTTTTTTTGAAGTTTTTACTAAACTTGACTAATTTGATTGAAACGATTGGACATCTCCAAAGGAATCGAATGTGGAGGGGGGGGGGGGTTATTTATGAATAATACCAACGCTTTCCCTGTATTTTTGATTACGTTTTCCGTTTTAAAAAATACTACTGGTGACTTAAAAAAAGGTTCGGTGATTTTTTGTCTAAAAACTGTTCATGAACTAAAAGTCCATTTCCCTTTTTTTTAAATGATGATTTATTACAGTTTCCAACTTTTTTAGTTTAGACCATTCTGTAAAATGTTATGCGTCACCACTTTTAAGTTTTTCAAGTACGCCATACTTCCAATTGTACCGATAATATTTTTTTACGCGGTTTTTACTTCTATTCATTTCTCTTCGCGTCAAAGTGATGAAAAGGAGAGTGATATCGCACGGAAAAAGAGATTTTTTGGACGGGGTGTATGGTTCGCGATTGCTTCAAGGTATTCACCATAAAGTGTAGTAATTTCCGACAGTCGTCAAATGAAATTAAGTTGGGAATTTCGCTTTGAATCGGAGCTCGGCCGCCCACTCTGAGATCGGATCAATCGAGACACTTTCTGTTTCACTACGAGAAAACGTTCCGCGTTTCGTTTTTAACGAATCAAAGCTTTTCTGCGTGCTCACCAGAGCCGAGCCATCCATCCATTGCCGATCGTCGATCGTGTACCTACAGCAATATGGGACCTAAAACACGGTTCGTCGGGTGGCAAAATGTCAGCGAGGCAAATGTGATTTTGGGCTTACAGTTAGGTAAAAGCGAGAAGTGAACTCATTCCGCCATTTTTAATGAAAGCTTCAAAATTGCTAAAAAGCCGGGTTAGTCAAAGATATAGGTTTGGACTCTGGTTTCTTGGCTTTTTAAAAGTCATATTCACGCGTGCATACAAGTACGTTCATCTTTGTGTCTCCATTCCAGGCTACTCGCCACTGCAAATTTCAACAAGATATTGACATGAGTTTTAAAATTTTGATATCAGCTCATCCCCAATAAAGCTAAGAATTGGTACACCACCAATTTGAACGATTTGGCTTTTGAGTTATCGACCATTAAAAAAAATGCCCATAACATGTAATGTAGACTTCTTCTTTGAGCCCTAATAGCTCATAAACTGCAGGGTAAAAATCGTTCTTTAATCAAGTACAGTAAGTTTATAACCCCCCCAAAAAAACAACATCGCCGGTGTAAAAAACGAGCCGTCGCTTTCCTCTTTGTTAAACTATGATTTCTGCCTTATGAGAACGTGATGATATAACGTCGCTTGGAAGAACACCGACCCACCCATTTCTCCCTTTTGTAACCGTTAGACGTCATTTTTTCCGTGAAAATAACCTGATGATATCACGTCGCCTTTTTTATTAACGCCCAGTTTCTATTAAGACCAATCAAGAAACAATAAAAAATACTAGGGCACAGCAGTAACATATTCAATGAAACCTGAATTTATTTTTATAAATCACAGCTTGCCGGTGACAAGATGAAAAAGAGAAAAGAAGTAAAACCTTGCGGTTGCCATGCGCTTTTTATTAATACTTTTCACGTTTGAAATGGTTCTACATCTTGATCCCTCAACCCAGATTTTTGAAGACTTAAAAAGAAACAAAATTGGAAAATTGGGCTGCGGCGGAACACAGGTAACTCGCAGACGCATTTTGAGTTGCTTGATTTTCCCGCGGCACGCCGAGTTGAAAGTTTAAGTGGCAGACACAATAAGTTGCTGGTTTGCCGTAAGTCCCCGACGACAATATTTTTATTTACCATACGTAAAAATTTCACATAAAACGTAGATAATAACAACGGTTAAATTATTAGGGATATTCAATAATTACGTACGAACGGAGTCAGGCTTACGTATTCTAGGCATTACAAAGCTGTAGAAAAATAGGTTAACCGGTACCTGAAACATCCAAAAATCACGAGTGGTGGACATCGCAAAACACGACGAGGTGAAGGATAGCTAGTCAGACAGTAAATTATTTTATAACATAATGATACGATTTATTGTTTTTTCCACCTAATGATTTTTTGAAAATTAATGGTTAGACTCGTCTGTTATTATTAGCACTCTGAAAGATTCCAATCGCGGAAGCATTTTTGTCCTTCAAAATCTTACGTAAGATTTTGGGGGAGGGAGGGAGGTTTTCGAAACTCTTACGCATCTGTACACGGAGGTAGGAAACTCCAAAATTTCGCAAAAAAGATCGATAATTATTTAAGATATCCTTAACTAAGAGATTCTATAGAAGTTCATATTACATATTCTATATTCAAGAAGTAGGCTACTATGTGACTTTGGTTTTCTTGAAACGCTGAAGGGCGGTAAGTTCTATCGGTGATTTTAAATTTACGTGGCTCTGTCGACCCGCTTTCCTTCGATGTATTTTAAGCGAGCCTCATAGGTCAGTCACGGTGGATTCAAAATGGTCCATTTTAGGACATGGCTCGAATGCGCGCTTTTACTTTGAGACGCTTTTAAGTCCAAACTTCCGTTTCGGGCGTCCCGCCGCGCCGCTATAAGCGCTTCGCCAGGCTACACCGGGCAATGCCAGGCCACGCCGCTCCGTTGCTTCGGCATGATACATCGTCGCAGCATTGAGCGCTTTTCGAAACGTTGGCTCTGAAATTTAAACTTTTGAATCTCTTGCGGGTTGCGGCCACAAGCCCCTCCAAATCTATAATCCCACGAAGTTTTGCAGACCATTGTTTTTACTGCAATGGTCGAAGCAAAGTGCTAAGTAATGGACGTGTAGTGCCAAAACATGTTCCAGTGCTTTTTGCAGAAATCGGAATTCAAAACAGGCAAATGTTATCGCTATTTCCCGCTTAGTAAATCCGCTGTCTTTACTCCAATTCTGGTGTCAGGTTGCCCTCTCAAAAATATCTTATAAAGAATATCCATCATTTTTACCTGTGATTTTTGCATTCCTACATGTTTTTGAAGAGGGTGCAAATATAATGTTTTTCGTCAACTATCTTTCGTAAAGGAAATATTTGTGTAAGTGCCATGTAGGCCTCCTTTTGTAATGTACCTAGAACACAGAAACTCATTTGGATATGAACAGATTTCCGAACTCGATTCTCCTGGTCCACGTGTTCGGGATCATTTAGTGCCAATAAAGTTTTCATGGGATTTTGTTTTCTTCCTTTCATTTTAACACAAAGAACGACATCCAAAAGGACAGCTTTTAAATGGGCGAGGCTATTCTCCCATCAGAAAGTGAGCGAATAAGTAAAACTTGCATACTAGAGAGTAGTGCAATCCACAACCCTCGTGTCATGGAGGGTGTACGTATACATGCGTTAGCATTGCGGCAAAGGAAGAGAACGAGCGCGTGGAAGGATATAATCCTTTTAACGAGCACGTATTTGGGTCGGTAGTGCCGCGCGGATATAAAATCTATCTTTTTAAGAATATGAACATCATAAAAATCATTTGGACTCAAGAAAAAGTATTTTAAACAAATACAATAAAGAAATTGTAAAATTTCAACTGATATACATATATTTTTTTTAACGCGAAACTTTTGAATGATTATCGTAAAAATAAATAACCGTTCTTGATATCCCGATACCTGTCAAAACTATGAAAGGAAAGCAGGTACAACGTAAATTTCGGTACCTTTTTGATGTATTATACGTTGTCAATGGCCGTAGAATACTCTCTCCCTCGGCCCTTTCGTTTGTTATCGCTACCGATTGATAAGTCTATCTTGAAAAGTAGGTAGCCTAAATACGCGTTAGAAAAAGAGACTTTACACACACGCTCGTATCATTTTTATGGGGCCTCTTGGAGACAAATCTCTTTTGTGTCCCTCGACAAGACATTCTACATTAGCCTATTTCTTTGACGGAGATCACGGTGGTTTTCTTAATTGAGGTTTTAAGGTTTACTCTTCCTACATTGAGTTCCGCCCTGTTTAACAATTTATACGAATACGAGGATTAAGGATACTTACCTCCGCACGTCAAGTTGGGATGAAGTGTGTGCTTTGCCCCGGTATCGCTCCGCTCGGTTGTCGACAGGTCAGATCCTTTTTACTTCTTGCACCTGTAGGCATAGCAGGTCAGGCTCGGTGAAGATAGGTTATAGGTTAACTTTGATTAGGTAGATGGCCAAGTGCCTCGTACCGGTGTCGCTCCGCTCCGCTTGTTGACGATGGCAAACAAGAAGTACAAAACGCAAACTTTAAAATGAAGAGTGTAGTCTCGAGTATTTTTGGAATGTTGTGCGAATTAAAAGTGAGAAAGTCTGTGCATTTATGTGGCTGTTCCAATTATTTGTGTTCGCGTGCACGAGTCCGTGGACATCCCGCGTTTTGATCACGTGACGCACACTCACGTGCTTAGAAAGCAAAAGTGCAGCTCGACGCTGCCGTCGCGCCGCTGGGATATGCTCACTTAACCAGAGTTTATAATCCGTAATATTTTAGCTTAGAGCCATCCGTCTTGCACAACTAGACCACAGAAGTTGCACTCGCGGAAATACTCTTACTTTGTTTCCCTAGACCCTTTATTCTGTGGCGTTAACTGTTTTTAGCTTCCCGCATTAAGTCCTCCAATTAAGAGGTTATCATCCAGAACAATATCTTTTTTTTTCCTTTTTTTGAGCGGATGTCTGTTCGAGGGCTTTTTTAAATGAGATTGAGACTATATAATTTCAAAATGAATAGTCACTGATCTTACCTTCAAAAATATTGATCCCAAGAAAGCGACTTTTTTTTTCCATTCCGGTTTGGTTTGCCTCGATAAGATCATATTCGGTATGCTGGGGTCATGGTAGCTTTTATAAAATTTAGTGGTATTAAGTTACATACCGTATGGTAAAACATCATCCGACCAAAAGAAAATATTGGGCTTTTACCATGACGAAAAACGCCATGTTTTTGTGTCTAATTTTAGAATGACTTTTAATTTTGTACCTCTGTTTTAACGCACAAGGTTCTTTTCGTAGCTCATAACATTGATATTGACTCAACTGACGCTTTGAAAAATTTGAGCTTCTTATAAAATCATTTTCGTTTGCTTTGTTCACAAAACTAACAGTGTTTGCTTCAGCTAGAAGCCCCCTACCCTCCTTGTGGTAGATGTTGGAGCAGCCTCTCTGACGCGTGCCGTTAAGAATTTTGTATTTGCCTACAGTATAAACTAACGTTGGTTTAGGTAGTCAAATGTTTTTTTTTGGGTATGAGGACAACATAGAGGAAGAGCGTGTTTGTTTATTTAAAAAAAACTATCAATTGTCAAACTGAAAAGCTTTTGTCCACAGATCTTATTGATAATATTCCAAGATTTTTATGACGGTATCTTCAAAATTAATCAAACTACTCTCTTCAATTGTTCAAACTCCATACCTATAAGATTATGGAATTACCTACAAAATACCTGCGTAGAAGTTAGTTTTTACTATGTGCTAGCTGCCTCTTTAGTCAATAATCCTCCAGGCAGGATTCTAACATTCCCTCCAACCGGTTCAGATGACATAAAGTTTACCGTGACAGATATATTTTTTTCTTCTTCTTATGTGCTCGTGTAGAAGTAATAGTAAAGAGTGTGCCAAATACTTTAGGGGAATAGACAGAAATGAGCGGTGTGTCACCTGCTCCACATTTATAGTTGTGTTTCGGGCGACCTGTTATTGCGGCCTGTGTGCGTAGAATGTTGATTCTTTCATTGGATTTGTTTTGAAACTTGTTCCAATATCCAAGCGCTTGCTCTCTCCAAGGGCTGCTTACCACAATTATTATGTCATTTGAATTTTTTCAAATGACTTCTTGTAAACTGAAAACAGTATTGTCGTGAGTGGGATCTCAAGTAGTTTTTATTGTGTGAATGGGTCCCAGTGTTTATGTAACCCGTGAAACGTACGGGACAAGCAGCTTGAAAGTCCGACGTTAAGGTGGATTTCATGGGGCAAACATTTTTAGAAAGGTTCTAGATGTCCTGTCGAGTGCAGATAAAACGGGTGAAATCTTTATTGGTGGTTATTCTTTCTTTTTTATTTTTTTTCAACAAAGGGTAGTTAAAATAAAGTGTAGCAGTCAACAGAAAAATGAACCGAGAACTCTCTCCAGGCCACAGTTACCACAAAACATTTTGGATCGTCTAGTTTTATTGGCGAAAGGTTTTGAAAAACGAAGTACCAAGGTTAATAACGTTAACTTGTTAGTTGAAAAGCGGCATATTTTTAGCATTCTTATTTTCACCATGAAAATCGGAGACTATAAAGTTCATTTAAATCTCTGTAACTTCTATGGCAAAGGATTGAACACTTGCAATAAGTCAAACTTAAAATTGGCAAAAGAAAAATAACATGAAAATAAATGAAAAAAAATAATAATAAAAAAATCTATGTAGTTATGACTTGCAACCTCTGAAAAGGCAATATCTTTTGTTTTCGAGCACTACCAATTATCACTCAGGGGCTGGTTGTTGATGGGTTATTTTATTTTCTCTCTTTAGCACGATTTCCAGTTGATTTTTGCGCCTGCCTCACATTTTACACAAGATTTCGCCTCCTTGCAAGGACGATGCCCTTAAAATTATCCTTACGAGAACAACGTTTATTTTTTATTTATCCCTTTAAACTGTGTTCTAGGCCTTTATTTTTCACATGGTTATCCTATTTTTAGCATTCCTATTTTTTGGTTGAAAAAAAAAACGGAATTCTTCAACTTTGTATAAACAAGAGTGACTCTGTAAAGGTTGCATCTCTGATATTTTGGTCAGCTGAAGTCAACGTTTTTCTGATGGCTTATATTTGGATCGGACAGTTTCTCTTTTGAGGTTTAAAGTCTGACACTTTGTCTCGTAGGCTACTTTTTAGTCTTTGGTTTGAGTATATCTCCATTATCACTCATAGAATTTTTTCCCTTTTCTCTCTCTATCTTTTTTTTTTTTTTTTTTTTAAAAAAATCACAATTGGCCCCCCCTTACGGCCAATTTTTTATTTAAAGAATTTTTTTCCTTCAACCGTGGGAAAAAATGCTTAAACCCAGAGGTTTTGGGGGGCATTTAATT
>Ga0058701_10005137_pt1 | contig 10795 bp, 6 predicted proteins | sample AgamicOrMae_FD_97039 | JGI IMG/M metagenome (GOLD analysis project Ga0058701, IMG submission 97039) | Agave microbial communities from Guanajuato, Mexico - Or.Ma.e | ecosystem: Host-associated > Plants > Phyllosphere > Phylloplane/Leaf | place: Guanajuato, Mexico | collected 2012-06-04 | reverse complement strand
CCCTCTTAAAACAAGAATATTTTGTTTTGGGTGTAGGTTTAGTTAGGTTAAGTTAGGCTAGGTTTGTATAGCGGTGATGAACTTTGGCGTTTGCGAGTTTTTCGTTTGGCGCTTGCGGCGTTGGCGCTTGTGCTTTTTGGCGCTTATGACAGCTACCCGAGTTCCATTGCGTTAGATGGCCTGTGCTTCGCTACGCTCTTTACCTGGCGGCACTGCTACCAAGAAGTAAGCGGCATCAGGCTTGTTAACTACAAGTCGGGTTAGGTGCCTTGAGCCACGTCCCGCCGTATCTCCACTCGGTTTGGTGATAAGAGAGCTTAATGCGTAAAAAAAAATTGGAGTTGTCTCAAGTCCGCTGTGATTCAGGTAGCTTACTTTTTACATCGGATTACTCCAAGTCGTACAGAAATACACCGGAAAGCAAATCGGGCCATGTCGACAAAAGAGAAGGTTCCTTGTGCGAACCTCCAACGAACAGAATATCATGTAACCTTTCCCGTAGTTTGAAACTAACTTTATCAAAGAGAAACAAACTGCGCCTGAAAATCTGAAGGAAAAAAAGAAACTTCCACAGGATCCGATTGAGTTAAGAGTATCCTTATTTCCTTAACATCAAATCTCTTTCAGTTGAATGCCCCCAAAGAAAGGAAGTTTAAGTATAAAAGGCTCGTGCGTTACCTTACTTAAGCTACTGAACTAATCTGCTGGCAAGTAACGATTCTACATACCAGGAGTTTCTTTAAATTCTTATGCCTACAAACGGCGGAGGTGTCGTATCACAAACTACGAATGGGAAGATACCGTTACATCTTTCAATAGTCTCAAAGCCACCTACCGCTACCCAATTATTCCACATGCTCTGAGTGAGGTGGACTAAATAGTTCTAACAAGTAACTCTTATCTGTGGAACTATTTTCCGTCGCTTAAACGGCGGCGTAGGGACTGGGAGCTCGAGCGTGAAAACACCGCTCCAAACGTCAAATGGGACACTGTTTACATTTCGTTTCGGGCATTTTCTCGTATGAGAATCTTTGTTAAAAACACGTAAATGCAGGAAGAACGTTTAACCTAAAAGTCACGTTGAGATTAAAGAGTTTTCAACGTCTGTTGTCGCGTTGTAAAAGAAATTTTTCATTTCTCCGCCTGTGGACATAAAATGCTCCAAGACACGTAAAATTTCACAAGCGGAGTTCAACGACGTTAACACCAAAAATGCTTTACTTTTAAGATTATGGATACTTTTACTTTTAAGACTATGGATATTTTTTCATTATAACCTATTTGCCCCAGTGAAGTTGCAAAGGCAAGCATCATACTGAACACATTTTAAACGTATGAGAGGTATATAATCAAGATACAGAGAAAACAAAAATGGTTTCCGTATATTAACAACCTTTTCCATAAATTCAAAAACCTCGTCAATCACTCCCTCTAGCGCTAAACATTTATCGGTTATGTTTTCAACGTCTTTTTTCTTAACCAGCCTCCTTGTAAGTGATGCATTGTGAAACAGTTCTTATTTCAAAACCCAGTAAGCCAAACCAAAGTTTCCTAGGACCAATCGTTTTTTGCGACTGTAACAGCGTTTTCGTAGCTTCATTCTTGTTGGCTTACTTTTTGCTGCTTGTCTAGACAAGTTCTTCATCTGACAGTGAAATTCATCGACTCTCCTACGGAAACAAGCTTTCAATGTTATTTCGAACTCATTGTCAACTATTTAATGCGTACTCTGAGCTTGTTTACTGTTGACTTCATTTCACAGCCACAGCTCCTCACAAAACCTACGTTTTAAATACAGTTCAAGACTCTCTCACTCTTCAAAATTGTGCCCTCTTCGACTGTCTTATGACTGTTGTTAAAAATACGAATTTTTGATAGTTTTGAAGATGGACCCATTGAAAAGTTTTGGCCTTGATCTTTATACCACCATTCTCATTTTCAGTTTTAAAGGATGCGTTTTCCATCACTGTGGTTTACTCTGGTCGAACCCTCTATCACATTACAAGGATTAATGAAATGCATTCCGTTTGGTTAAGTGCGTCGTGCCTTTTTGTCTCTTTGGCTGGACGACGAAAGGTGGAGGAAAATCCGAGCTTCGTAATTCACGTCGCACTTGTGAAAGCAAAAGGTTTTCCAGCGGAGGTGAAGGTGGTGGCATCGCTTCTGACCTTTATGCGGGGCATGGTGATCGCCGAGGCGGCGTGGGAGGCTGCGACATAATTCCGGAGGGCAGCCAGGGGCGCTGGAGCCAGGCCGATGACGCCCGCGGGCACATGGATGGGCACCGCGACGGGGTGCGGGGGCGCCAGGGGCGCCAGGTGAGGGTGCAGCGCCAGCGGGAAGGGCGCCGCCGGGCCCACGCCCCACGGGAGCAACCACGACGGGTTGTGCTGCATTCTCACTTCACTCCACACTTCATAACACACTTCACTTCACCATTCCTCGCTCGCTTCACCTAGGCGAGGTCACGCTGGCCGAACGCGATGCAACGGCGGATAGCCTCGCCGAGCGCCCCAAGACAACTGAGCGCCGCTGCGCCGCCGTGGCCGTACCCCGTCCGGTCACTGTCAGTTCCCCCACCCGGGGCGTCGATCTGGTGGGGGGGCCCACGTGCTGCGCGCCGCGCCGCGGAGCGCCGTGGAGCCATAAGGTGGCCACAGTTTCGTCGACTTATCTGCCATAATCCAAGTTCCCCCCTTTTTTGCCAGATTCATTTTCTTTTGGCGCGGTGATTTCTGTACGCGAACGGCGCGGCGTCGTTAGCGCGGCGCTGATTTGGGACGTGTCTCGGCCCAAGGACGACGTGACCGCCGTGCCAAGATACCCGATGGAATCCTTTACTATCCAAAATTAGTACTCGTACTGAGAGCCTGCCAGCTATCGAGTCTGTTCCAACTATACCCATTCTCGTCTATGAAACCTTACTGAATTCCAGGATGAAAAGATGTGCAAGAAGTTCATTTAGGGCTTTAAAAAAGTTCACCGTAATAACAATCCCCGTTTTGGGGAGCGCTATACCTGTTTTGAGTATGAAACTAAAACGGGGGGGAGAGCGCATTTTGGTAATTGTTCAACTTTGGCCTATGTTCAAACACATCAATGGAATGCTCTCGCAGAGACCTTTTTAATATGTTTGAACGTAGGCCTATCCTCAATGATAACTATAGTACGTGCCCCACCCCCGTTTTGTTTCACACCCACAGGTATAGCATTTCCGAAAACGGGGGTTGGTTTCTCCATTGATTGCGGCAGGTTTTTGCCCCTGAGAGTAAGGGTGATAATCTTGTCGTCACCATCAGCAGCAGAACTGTCGAGGATTAGAATAGATGACAGCCGAGCAGGGCGATAATGAGCGAAGCACAAGGCACCTCACTTGACTAATACGCAATGAAAAGCTGAACCAGAATGGAAGAGGGAGTCCGGAAATCAGACCTCTAAACCCGATAGTGCTTGCAAACTGTCAGGCGGTCATCAATGTTGAGCGGAGTAGATTATAGAAGAAAGGTCGAAACCACTTAATCTGGGCCCTTATCCCTGCACCAAAAGTCAGCCAATAAAGGCGATCCTCGTCAAGCGGCCTCGCCTCGCCTAACCCAATTGCGGGTCTCGAGACAAGGGTCCAACCTCGACCCACGGTCGCCAAGTCGATTGCTTTCAAAAACGTTCACTTCATTGAACTTGAACATTATGCGCCTCATTACTCTATTCATAACCAAAATCGAAGTACAGGGGCCATCAATCGAAAAATATGTTTTATGTTCGCCATGCTTTTGTGTCTCTTTCTTTCGTTGCTGATAAGCCATGCGGAAGATAGCATGAGGCACATAACCTAGCCTAGGGTAACCTAACCTACCTTGGGGTTACCTAACCTAGCCTAGGGTAACCTAACCTACCTTGGGGTTACCTAACCTCGCCTAGGGTAACCTAACCTACCTTGGGGTTACCTAACCTAGCCTAGGGTAGCCTAACCTACCTTGGTGTTACCTAACCTCACCTAGGGTAACCTAACCTACCTTGGGGTTATCTAACCTAGCCTAGGGTAACCTAACCTAACTTAGGTTGACATAACCTCTTTTTCGCGTAACAGATATTTTACTATCCCGCATTGTGATTGTCACAATTAGGCATGCCAACATTTCGTCTCCAAATCTTAACTGTTTCACTGCAATCTCTTTTTCCTTCTTCTCTACAATGGGATTACCTAAAAAGTACAGTGACCGCCTGACGTTTTCCTAGTCATTGTGTCGAAAAAAAGGCAATTGAGTGCTCTCGCCGTGCATCTCATCTGATGTCTCTACTGACAGGCACAAATATTGAAAACTGGCCAAAATACGTGATGCAATCATTACCATTTTAATCAATTTTTTAATCGCTCCAGATTGTTTCTTTACTGTGCAAAAGAGCGTCGAAAATCATATCTTTTGACTACTTTTTTGAAGCGTTATTGATGTCACGTTGCTCATCAGTGAGCTGTTCTCCTGTCGGGGTGAAGATCTCGTTACGACAACTTAAGGAGAAAACGATATAAATTAAGAAGGTTTTGGTGTGGAGCGGAAGCTGATAGTTTCTCAGAGGCGACGAAAACTTTGGGTGACACTCAATTTCATTGACTTTTTGTAAAGTGATTAAAGAATCTCGCTCGCCACTTGCCGCCGTGAAAACGGTTTTTACTCTGGCGTCATTCCGCCCCGGGAAATTTCCTTGTCGCACATTTCAACAGTCATGGAGCGAATAACTATATCCTCGGTTTTCCAAGGCTCAGCTTTCTGTGGCTAAAAATACAAATTGGATATGAATAAACGGGACGAAATATGCCCCACACGTTCGCATACCAGATTAAAAATCATAATATGACGAATAAAGTGAGGACGTATCAAAGTGATCCTTTCTTTCCCTGGAAAGAAAATTCATTACGTAGGTCATGTTACTTCCACCTTACACAGAAAAACTGTATAATCGTTACATCGAGTTTGAGATGAGGCGGATTTTGTTTATAGACCCTCACATGGTGGCAAGCGTCAAGGTCCGAGCTCATTCAATAATGTACGAAATCAAATTTTACAAAGAGCTTTTTTGAATATTTTGCATATGCGAAATGAACAAAAGAGAAGCAAAATATGAAATGTGAAGTAATCTTAATAATTCAAGCTGTAGCTGCCAAAAAAGTTGGGTATGGGTAAAAAGGTACGCATATGACCTTTACCAAAAAAGTTTATGAAAAATAAGATTTTTAGGTGTGGGGTAACTTTAGAGCCCCTGACAAGCCGTGAACTCTGGCCATCAAGTAGACAATGGCCTCTAGTCTATCTCGAATTTCGCACTTCTCTCAGCGAAACAAGAACTCATCACCCCCACCAGGCCCTGCGTCGGAGTATTTTCCAAGGGCTAGGAATTTCTTCGCGAGGGTGGGGACCCTAAGTTCAGTCCATATCAAAAGTCCAGTGTCCCAATAAAACGCGGCGTTTTTATTTATTTATTTTTTTTTATTTTTTTTAATCTCTATTGTACACCCTTCAGAATAATTTATCCAACTAAGAAAACCAGCCAATATCTCGGTATACCTTACTCAAAAGTCGCATGCTCAAAATAAGGAGAATTTTCCTGGTGATACGAAAAAATTGCATAAAAATGGGAAAATTCGTTCCAAACCCAGTGTTTTCTCATTATGAGCAGAGCGGGTTGGGCAACACTTTTGGTGAACCTAAGCGTAGTTAGGTGAGGATTACATTTACACACGTCGTGTTGCGTCTTTCGCGGACCTTTTTTTGTTAAAATATATTTAGATAATAAAACATTTAAAAAAATCTGTATTTGTACTGCTTGGTCACACAAATAATACTATGTAAAGCTTGCAAAAAAAAACACTAGAAAGCTTGCACGTCTAAATTTAATTGTTATCTACTCTGCTGCTGGCGAGGCGAAAGGTCAATTTAATAAAATTGAAATAGATTCTCTTTACAGACCTGATTGAGTTGTCCACGCACGCATGGCTCAACCCATGGTGAGTCAAATGAGGACGTTCAATAAAAATAATTCTTGTTAATGAATACGCCGATCGGCAGGCATACGATTCAAAGTTTTGACTGATCCCGCAATATGACCACCAACAAAACACACGCACAACTTTTCCCTTTATTATTCAGCGGCCTTTCCACTCGGTTCGGCAATGTTCAAAGCCGAATTCCAGCCTCGTCTGACCCGAAATTTTTACAAGGGCAAACGAACCAACAGACGCCAACGTGTTTGCTCTGTAAATTTCAAAGGTTGAATTTTCCACCTCTTGTGTTCCACCTTTCGTCCCCGGGTCAAGCTGGACGCAAGTGTCCCGTGATTTAAAAAAACGGATCCATTTTAAGGCCTTTATCAAACTAACCTAGGCACTCCCACACCTGTTAAGGTGAAACAGAGGGAGAGTGTAATTAGGTTGTTTTCAAAGATAAACGTATGAACAACCATATCAATGAAAAGGTCTCGACGAGAGCTCTCCATTGATATGGCTATTCACAAGGGTAACTTCCAAAACGACTAAATTACGCTCTTCCCATGATTTTCCTTTATACCTAAAGGAGAGGTCAGTTTTTACCGTGAAAGTCGATTTATTTGTGGACGGGTTTCGTTAATACAAAATGATCACTCGGGAAATCCTTTGACAAAATGACGCTAAAATCGCCAACCGCACTACCTTATAGCAGGTGAGAAAATTTGCAAAGAAAGTTTGCGAATTTGCAGCTCCCGTGGGAATAGGTCTTAACTGCAAATGAGGTACCACGCCGCACCGCAAAATCCTAAATTGCCCATTTAACTTTAATGCTTTATGCAACTTTTAACTCGAAAAACGCTGCTCTTTCTTCGATGGTACAAGTTCGCAACCCGTTACCTACTTAGCGAAACCACAATGTCGAACGTCTTTGGGGAAAAATTTGCATTCCTGGAAACTGGAGTATTTAAATGTAGCGCCGATCCGTAAACGCAATAGAACCGGTGGTAAAAATACGTACTTAGCGTCATTATGAACGATCCTCGAGCGGAGCGCGGCATAAGACCACAACATAATTTAACGCCAGGGTTGGTAGAAAATTCCGCCTTTGAAATAAACGGGGTGCCGAGCATTCTGGCTAAACCCTCCGAGGAACGACCTTTTTAGTTACATCATTATTGTTTGCATGTGAGTCTTTGAAGGCATGCTAGCCACGTCACGGCAGTGGAACAACATATGTTGCTGTTGCCGCTTACCTTTTTGCGTTGCCAAGTCAGCGTTCTCGTTGTTACGCCTGCTTCTCTCTTCATACATGCCTGGAAAACGAAAAAACCTTTTACCGTTTCGTACGAATTCCCCAACAATACTCATCAAACCGCCGAGTTTTTTTATAATTTTTTCGACGACATCCGGAAGTCAGTACTTATGGTACTCATCGACAACGTCGTTGGGACAAAAAAACGGAAATCCTTAACGCTTGAACAGTCAAGTAGGCTTTTAAATTATTTAGATATTTCTGTGAATGTCCTCTGTTGTCCACGAGTTTTTGCTTCGAAAGTGTAAACCTTGATAGAATATTTAATGAGTCTAAACATGTGCGCGCTCGGTGCGTGCAAAATGTCGGCTCAGACCAAAATGTCTTGACCATACTTGGTTAAGACTCCTCCTTACAAATACTCCTACAACGTTGACGAAATACGCCGTATTCTTTGACTATCGTCATGCAGTCAATAAAGCACCAATGTAAAAATTCAGTGGTGCTATATTGACTGAAATTTAGTGAATTTTTACTGAATTTCAGAGACTCTCACTGATTCAAATTTAGAGTGAAGCACTTTTTTTTCCCGCAGTTACCTTCGCCATCATCTAGGCTGTATACACAATCAGGCAGAAAATGAAGTTACACATAAAAGTAACTATTTGTGGTCAAGTTATAGAGAAAATGTAACAATACATGCATTATTTGATTCTCATTTGAAAGGACTCAAAAAAGTGTTAAAACATTTACTCCATCACTTGTTTATTTTTTTTGAAGTGACTATTCACACGCTTCCCCCATTTAAAATGTATTAGGTTGGTTTCCGTGCGTTCAATCTCCTTGTGTTAGGCAGGCAAATAGAACTGACCATTTAAAAAAAAAAAATATTATTATTTTTTTTAGCCGGAAATGCCAAAACTATGACTGACTTGAGTGTTGTCCATTGCTTGAATCGGTTTATAACAACGCATTATTTCTATGGCTCCCATGCAGCAAAGTTCAACTCCAAAGGAATCGTTTTTGCCTCCGTGCATAAAGTGGCGTTGAATGGCGTCATAAAGGTAGTGAGACGATTCTATTGTCAGCAGCCATTTCACATACAGGAATGCTTTGCTCTCTTCGGGTGCAGTTCATTAAATTCAATCTAGGATCAAATTAAATTCGAGGATGTTGAGCATTGGCCAAAAGACCATTCACCTCTTTTTTTTTAGCTTTTTTATTAAATCTTATAATTTTTTAGGGGAAATAACGTGAATTCCGTATTTTTCCCCCCGACTTCAAAATTTCTCACTCTTCAAGGCTCTTGAAATTACTTGATTTTTGCTGGTTTAACAGTCCCGCAACAAGCCTACTAGAATGGTGGGCTGCGGTCCTCCGTGGTTAACACTAATTCCAGATTAAATTTTCAAGTCTCAGTGAAATTTTTGGAGGAAGCCCTGCTTTTTGTGTGTCACGTCGAAGACGCGTGCAGTGCTAAGGACGGAGCAGAGATCGCCTCGCGTGCCGGGATTGGCTGGCCAGCCACGGAAAATACAATTAGATTGCGTCTAGTGGCGTGTCACGGACTCGAGTACTCTGAAAAGAAAAACAGCTTTTCCGAACAGATCGAGGACCGCAATCTAAAATCGCACTCTCAAATCAGCGCTGAAAGACAAAATTGCTGCAACAGCAAATCGTGACCCCGCACTCTAGCCAAAAATGTTGCCTAAACCTGACAAGGGGAATACTACAACTGTCCGATCCGAATTTTCTTGAAATTTTCCGGACTGCAAGATAGCGGTATGGAAAGATACTCAAATTCCCAAACTTGCTGCCGAAATTCATTTTGACTATACCTTATGAACTGCGTCTAATTTGGAACATTTTTTTTAAGATATACTTTAAAGCCAAAAATCATTCCTGTAGAGGATCTAAAAGAAGTACGCTGGAATTTTTAAGATTTTGCGATATTTCCAGCCGTTTTCAAGATATTGACAATTTCTCGTGTTTTTACATTTTTTGTTTAATTTTCAACGCTGAAACGTATTTTTCGTTTTTTAAGGTAGAAGAAATGCATTCGAGCAGCAAGTTTTGGGCTTGGATATATTTCCATAATTGTCTTAAAGTTCTAAAAGTATCAAGAAAATCGGAGGCGGCAAGTTACGGTACTCCCCTTGGAAGCTAAGCTAAATTAGCCTAACCTGATAGCCCTATCTTTCATGAAAATGCGCTATTCAAAAGTCGTTTGCACGGAAGGAAATCCGCACAAGGACTGCTTCCAATGCAGCATCTAGGAAAACTTGTAGATTCCGGCATTTCCCTTCTGGCGCGGCATACGGATACAGTTCGTCCCTCCTCAACCCTTTTTGCCCAAAGTCTCTGGAAACGGCACGAGTCGGAACGGCACGTAAGGACCATTTTGTCTGCAGCTCCGCCTGTTAAAAGACGCGCCACTAACAATTAATCTCCTAAAATCTACAAGATAAAAAGACCTTGTTACGGAAGTGTGTTTGATAATCGTCCTTAGTCGACAAAGGTTTGGCCGACGCGGTGTTGGCAACCAATGCCATCGGATAGGACGCGGAGTGGAGGCGGTGCACTCTGACAAAGATACCATCGCATTTCACCTTTGCATTCATTCGGTGCGCGTTTCATCCTCAGCTAGCCTTGGTTCAAGAATACATTCCTTAATTTCGCGGGCAGATTTTCCGAGAGGGGAACGCCAATGGAAGGGCGACCACCAACAAACGTCATCGTCCAGATGAAATAAGCTTAGTTAACGAATAAGCACTCTTGGTTATAAAAGTTTCCCAACCATCAATAACGGGGCATTATCGCGATCTTATTTTCCGTGCACGCTTTAATTGGTATTCATCTTGGTCAACGTAAAAAAAAAAAAGTTATCCTTGGGCCATGCGATTTACAAGCTGCTCCAAGCTGGTTGTTGGCTTGTGTACTTATGGGGGAGTGTATATTTTTGTGTATGTTTCGGCTTACTGATTTTCCTTTCAAGGTAAATCCCGGGGGCGCGGCGCGGCGGTCGCAGAAGTTGTGCCCAAGGTGGGTCCATGCTCAAGGTGGGTCCGAGCTCAAGGTGGGTCCACGGCCAAGGTTGGTCCGTGCTCCAGGTGGGTCCATGCCCAAGGTGGATCCGTGCCCAAGGTGGGTCCGTGCCCAAGGTGGGTCCAACGCTCCTCCACGGTGACACCGACATCGCTCGCTGTTGTCCTCTCTACTCGGGAAAAATGACCTTCCTGCCACAAAAACTCAATGTCTGTGTTTTGCCTCGGGCTACGTTACGAATTCCAATAGCTATAATCTCCTGGCTCCGTTTCTTGCGTGTGTTCCTACGGCAAAGTTCAGCGTTTAGGTTCAAGCAGGAAGTTCAATGCGCATGTCAACGCTCTCCGACTTCTTTTCCGTTCTTTATATGAATGTAATTCTTTTTTTTCCGTAATGTAATACTGCGAGTCAATTTTCACCAATTTGTGCATTATCAAACACACTATAGAACAAGCTTTATATGAGACGATCACAACGGTCTAGCCCTGGTGCTTTAACCCATTACAGCCCAAAGTATT
>Ga0058701_10005136_pt1 | contig 10795 bp, 8 predicted proteins | sample AgamicOrMae_FD_97039 | JGI IMG/M metagenome (GOLD analysis project Ga0058701, IMG submission 97039) | Agave microbial communities from Guanajuato, Mexico - Or.Ma.e | ecosystem: Host-associated > Plants > Phyllosphere > Phylloplane/Leaf | place: Guanajuato, Mexico | collected 2012-06-04 | reverse complement strand
CACCTACGGAGAAAGAAAAAATTGATGTTGCGAGTAAATATACCTCAAACCGTAAAGAATAAGGTTAAATGAAAGTTTATTTTTCATGTATTGGTAGGTTGGCAAGCCTGCATTTAAGAAAAAAAATCGAATGGGGGATTTTAGCAGGGAAAACTCACCAGAGGATTTTGTGTCTATAATATTTAGGTAATATTATAAAATTTGTCGCCGTCAAAATTTACGAGTGTTGGCTGTTTGGGTGCAGCAGAGGAAAGAAACGAGTTACTCTGTAGAGTGTGCAACGTCTCTTTGGATACACCGGTGGCTTTGTAGACAAGTGCACTTGGAAGGCATTGTTGTTTTTTCTGCTTATTTAAAAGGAGTTTCAGGGAGCAAAACCAGGGGAAGCATAGCCTTCAGTGAAGTGAAGGGGACTGTAGTCACATGGCTGCATATCACTGGAACACTGTACTCATCAAAAGCACAGCAAATGCCACAATAACACATGGGGAGATGGGCTACTTCAGTCCTAAAGTTACAGAGCGGCGCAAAAACTCAAAGGTGATTCGTTCGATCGAAATGTCTCATAAGAAATATAATGACAGCGAAATTTTTCCGGGGAGAAAACAGGCTTTAGAAACTTGGGTACCTACTAAAATATCTCATGACTGGGAGAAATCATAGCGGACGGCTTTGATATTGTGCACCAGTCGATAATTGGTTAAGTCGATTCACAGTATGGTCTGCATGCTACACAATGTTTTCTATGCATTTTTTTTCGAAGAGGTTGCTTGGAAGTTTAATAAAAACACTATTTAAAAAAGATCAGAAGCAATAGCCTCTTTTGGACTAGAATTGTTTGTACATACAGCAATTTCACATTTACACAACGTTTTACAATCTTTCTCAAGTCTTATTTCTAGTGAGTTTATTACGGCTCCTTCGTTTTATGGCACGCTCTTTATAACATTATGTTATTACATGAACATTCAATGCACTCTCTTACTTTTTTCTACAAAAAAAAGGTTCCGTACCAATACTTAATACCTTGCAATTAGTTGCCTAACGTCATCTTTAAATGAGTGGTCGTAATCAAGGAATAAATACTTTCTCTGAAATTCCAGATTTTTTTCGAATGGCAAAGTACAAACTTTTGACAATCAGTTCATTTCCCTCACTAAAGTACGAAATATTCATCGTAAATATAAAAACCAAAGGCGATTGGTATGTTCTGTTCTAATGCATATCAGATCAGAGTTTACAATAACAGTGCTGTTTCAGAAATAAGAACAGAACGGAATAGTAAAGCGACACATGGCTGCTGGAAATGAAAAAAATGTTGCCGGATTTTAACACAGAAAGTTAAAATGGAAGCATAAATGAATGAAAACGGAGCTCTAAAAGAAAAGAGGTTTTATGTAGAGACGTTGAGCACTTGGCTGTCAGGGCTGAAATGAAGAGCAAATACAATAACATCGAGAAATCGATCACGGAAAAAAATGGTTTTGTTACGGCAACAAAATTAGGGTCAACAAATAAATTTTTCGTTGCTGCAACCAAAAATTTCGCTGCAGCAACCAAACGTTCTGTTGATAGAACTAAACATTTTGTTTTTGTAACAAAATATTTTTGCTATCCCTATTTTAACAAATGATTTTGTTGGTATAACAAAACCTTTTCTACCGTGATCTTTGAGGATCGACGTCCGAGTTTTTAGGATTTTAGTCTTTAAAACTACTGAGGTTATTGCACACAGGGAATATTGTGCCTGCTTCTTTTGTCAGTTAAACCAATTCACTGGCACATTGCAAAAATAGTTGATATCTGTAAACCAAGTTAAATTTCTATAATTAAAGTTGCTAAGGGAACGCGGGCATGTTATTGGAAAACTAGTCACCTTCACATTAGCTTTGACTACTTTAACGACAAACACAAGGCACGTTCCAGTAAACAATATTGCTCATCCTTCAACCGCTTGAATATCGGTACTTAAAGTGAATCAGTCGCTACCAAATATTTTGATAGGCAAGCCAAGAAGTTTGAGTGAGTGCCTTAACTCTTTGGTGAAGGAATGCGTGATAATAATACATTTTTGTAAGTTTTAGTAGGATTCGATTCTTGTGATTTATTGCTATCATATAACTGTACTTTTCCATTAATATCTCTGATATATGCGTTATAGAGAAACGAAGTTTTGCGTGATGATTTTATCTCCAACACTGAATTTTAAAGGTTGCATTTTCTACCTTTTGTGTGTTATCTTTTATCACTAAGCCAAGTCGAGTGACAGTTGAGAGAAGCAAAAGGAAATCCAAAAGATACCAAGTATTCCTCCAAAATATATAATTATCGAGAAATAAAAACGCATAATGACCCTTTCAAAGAGGCATTGGTAGGTATAAAACTGCTTTGTCGAGATTTGCGATTGCATTCAGCAGAGGTATCGCTGGTGGTTACATATATTTTTATACTTAATCACAAATTAAAGGCATTCATCATCTCAACAGATCCCTCCGAGGACCCTCGCAGCGAATGAACACTATTTCGCGCACAAATAACACTCTACTTAGAATCATAGACTAGACAGAATATCGATGGTTGAAACCATATTTTTCAAAAATATAGACAAAAACCATTACCGTGCCCGATTCATATCGTAATATATTACGATAATTGACTAGTCTGCACATCACAACCCTATTTGACATTTAATAATTGTAAATTTACAGTATTGCTGACGTCTCCCCTTTTAATCCAGGACGGATTTTCACATTAGTTACATATCTATACACGACTTTCAAAGCACGTTTGGAAGTATTTCGGGCGCGAAAATACGGTCATATAAAGAAATTCCCTCCGTAAAAGATAAGAACACCACAGTTTGGCGTCACTAAAAGAAACGCAGACACGGTACAATTTATGTCCGTCTCAAAAGAGTGATTTCTGGATCCGTAAAATGAAGTAATAAAACCGATTTTAACACGTACCGCGAGGTATACCGGTCCCGTTCGGAGCAGATGCAATGCTTTACAGATTCCGCGAATATCTTCTTTAGAGACCGTCCGCTTACTGACAACATTCCTCTGACTTTTCTCAAAGGTATCGACACGCCTGAGAAAAGGTGGCATGAAATAATGAACACCGGAACGCGTGGATCCGAAACTAATACGACACTAGCTTGATATAGGCAACCCACACAAACCCGACGTAATGTGGGTTGCATATCCTTCGATCAACCTCCCGGGAAATGTGTTAGAGAACAGGACAGACCTTTAACCTCGGTTGCAACTAATCTTCCTCAACGTGATTAAAGTTTTACGATTTCAGTTATTAGGTTTATATTACGCAAAACGATCACACTGTCGATATCTTGTGACTAAATATGACCGACATCCTCGAAAGAGTTGTGGACTGACTTGAAAACCGCAGGAATGATTCGCGATTTAGGTTCATATTAAGATGATACAAGGATGCAGGCTAACCATTTTAGGCGCTTTGGAAACCAGAGGGTTCATAGATCCGGAGCGGTATTGTAACGAGGCACAAGGCTCGTGATCTATCCCAGTCCACGGGTAAACTGGGCTCGATAACCATAACTTAGGTCAACTCAACCTAATTTCTGAGAATATACGTAATTAATCCTCATAATGTCATGAAAGATTAAACCAGGGTGGAACAATAGAGCCGGAGAATCCCGGAATTTACATTGTATTTCCCTGGTTCGTAAGTACTGAAAACGGAAAACCGTTCTCCACAGTATATCGTTGAAAAACAGACAGGATTTTCAGTCTAAATTATGACCGCTCTCACCATACCACCACCATACGCACTGTCGCAAGTAAAAGTCAGGAAACACCCTTCCTCACGTATCGTCGTGAGTCTATACACTACCAGTCTCCACTCAAACGTGGTGTTCAATCTTGATTTTATGCACTGTTGCCAGATTTTGCGACTTCGTTAAATTTAAACGCGAGTAACTTTCTAACTCATTGAGATAAACGGGTGACCAACCCTATTTTTGGATTTCTCAGCTCAAGAGCGTTCCAAAACATGTGATATATGCTAGGTTATCTCCATCGCTTAAATATGGCGAAAACACTAATTTCATGGTTAAAAAAGAACCTTGGCCTAAAATTATAAAAATTTAAAAGCGCATTTATCTCGATAGAAAGATATGCTTACGGCATTGCAGTTAGGTTACACTCGGCTAAGTACCCAGGTTAAGCTCCATAATGAGATGGCCGACTCCCGTGCGGGTCCCAGTAGTGCATGGACCTCACAGCTCTCCCGAACAGTGAATTTATTTAATTTAAAAGTAAATGACTGGTGTTTCGATTTTTTTGCTCACGACAGTCCGAGCAGCCCGACGTGCTTATCACTTTATTTTACGTACTAGAAGTGTTATCATCACGACTTGAAGGGTTGTCCTGGCGGAGAGGCTGGCTCTCCCAGCCCGGCTTGCTGCTGCTGCTGCACCAGCTTATCAGCGGCCGCCGCCTGCGCCAAGGCCGGGTTGCCGAGGAAGGCCTGCAGGTCGAGGGGCGCCCCCGCGGCGGCGGGCGGCATGGGCAGGGACACCGCGGCGCCGGCCTGCGCCTGCAGGAACCCGATAAGGCGGCGCAGCTCTTCGAGCGCGTTCGCCTGAAACACACAAAATAAAGGAGGAGATCAAATTAAAGAATCAAGGACCCCGAGAGATGGCTCTTCAAATGGACTGTTGTCTTCGCCGGCGCTGAGATTCTCCACACAGCTGGTCTCACAAACCTAACCTAAATCACACCTCGACTAAAAACACATAATCCCATAGCACCGAACAATACCTAACTAAACCTAACCTTACCAATTCTTAGTCAACTTAACTTTTCCTAGCCTAACCTAACCTATAACGGCCCAAAGTATTTGGAGGGAAATTCAGCTTTTGAGAAATGGAAAGGATTTTTCCCATAAAAATTCTTAGTTTTAAGCTTTGAAAATGCCTAAATAGTTAAATTTCAGGCTTCCCGAGGGGTGATATTTTTTAATTTGTAACAATACTGAACTGAAAAAATCCTCTAAAATAGATTTTTCTGATGCCGTACGGCATCGCTGGGCGGTAGTGGGTTAACCTCACCTATCTTTATCAAACTTACAATTAGTTAGACGTCGCCATAACCCATCTTGCCTAGCGTTACCTACGTACACCAAACCTAACGCTACCTTGCTTCACCGAACCTAACTCCACTAAACCTAGCTGGGCCTTCGTCTAATCAAAACCCATCTTAAGGTTTTCCATTTTCAAAGAATTGGGAAAGACCAGCTTTACAATTCTGGGCTTTCCTAGCAACCACATCGGAAATAACTTAACCCAACCCAACATCATTTTGCTTTTAAAAATACTACGCACCCGGACCTTGAACCCCTACCCCCTTGAGTCCTTGCGTAGAGTATCTCGTGAGACCCCCCTCCTCTCTTCAGGGGTACGCAGTATGTGCAAGACTTCTAAGGTCTCAAAATCCACTTGATGCGCGGTAATTGCACTTATAAACAAAACAGACGCCTGCGGTTTTGTGGCGTGAAATAGGACAAACGTGGTTAAGTCTCCGTTTCGCAGTCTACCGACCAATCACACGTATTGCATTTTTTTTGTCGTCAAATTACCAAGTGAAATACCCGGGAGACCCCAAAAATATGAACTGTACTGGATAAACTCTGTAAAAGAAACTTACAGTAGGCAGTTACAGCCCCTGCAAACTAGTCAATAGGCAACAGAGGTACACCCGTGTTATGTATGTTGCCTAAGTATACTCTCACGCTTGTAATGTTCGCGTAGTACTAACCTGCATTAGAATGTAATTCTTCGCAAGCAGCAACGTAGCAATCTTGGAAAGTTTCCGAACACTTGGACTATGGGCGTAGGGGATGACGGAGCGGAGTTCATCCAAGGCGTCGTTCAAATCATGCATCCTCCGCCTTTCCCTGGCGTTAATGTTAAGGCGTACGAGCTTCCCTTGCCGAGACTTGGATTTGGCGCCACTCCCTCCAGCCCCGCTTCCGGGGTTGCCACTTCCGCCTCCGGCATTACCACTTCCTGTTCCACTCGAGCTGCCGCCCATACCGTAACCGATCGACCCGGCCCTCATCTGATGAGACGATCTGCACCAAAAGGATATTGTCAAGTTTAAACGAAACAGTTATTAGCCCTCGAAGTCAGCTGCTAGTTCACATACTTCCAAAAGACACGAGAGAAACAAGGGTGTCTTACGATAAGTCTCTATTCCGAGCCTCAAAAGTTCTGTGCTCCTTTTTTTTTCTTCCATACAAATCATAAAACTAACTATAAATCCTCTCATTTTGAGAGGAAATTTCATGTTGCCTTCAATGGGACTACATTTCCTCATACTTATAGTTTTTATGTCTTTTCCACGTATGACAGTTGTGGGAGCACAGACCATTAGAATGAAATGGATAAAACATAAAGAAAGAAACATTTCTTTTTCATGGTGTAGTTTTGTTTGATCGGTCATCGAGACTCCGACGCAATTTCTGTTTTGACAGCCTCAACATCCGTTATTTTTAGCTGCAGGCACACAAATAAAACGGGTAACGAGCGTAAAAAAAGCTGACCTGTTTCCGTGTAATTGCTCCGGCTGATTCTCATCTGATCTTGGTCCCGAATCCGGCACGTCCAATTGCATATGACAGCCCCCGACAGTGATGGCTATCCCGCCCCCGGAGGAGGGGCCACCCGCTCCCCCGGCGCCGGGCTGGGAGGACATCGGGGGCGCGGGGACTCCCCCCGGGAAGTAGAACCCACCGAGGCCGACGGCGCCCAGGGGTGTCCGTCGACCGGGGACCTGGGGAAGGACGCCTTCTGTCGGCATCTCGTTGCCAAAGGAAAAGCCTCCTGAACCGTCCATGGCTTACAAAACAGTCTGGAAAAAAGAAAAAAAATCATTGTACGGTTAAAGTCGGAAACTTTCTTTCTCCGGGAACTGCTTCTCCCACAGAAATGATATCTGATGCCAAGAAAATGATTTCTTGACGCAGTGGCAAAACATTTTTTCTTGCCGCAAGAATCTTTTTTTCTTGTCACAAGAATTTTTCCCTCAATGCAAGAAAAAAATTCTTGTGCCGAGGAAAAGAAAAACAACTTCTATTCTCGGTAAGAAAAAAAAAGTCTTTTCAGGATATCAAGAAAACATTTTCTGGTCATCAAGAAACATATATGTCAGTGTTTCAGTTTCACTGCTCGCATGCTCTGTTCTTATCATGAAACATTCCATCGAATTTCTAACTCAAAAATGGCAGGTAGGTAGTCAAAGAAATATAATAAAACGGAAAATGAAAAGCAATCGACTGGAATTTCCGGGAAGGTAAAACCGTGCTCAACAACATTGAGAATAAGCAAACTTGTTGTGTTAGTTGTGTCGTAGGTAGAGATCGAGCTACCACGCTGAAAGTCAACAAAGTGCTCTTCGGCATAGGGGCCGAAGCCCAGGACTGAGACATTTGTTCTTCCAGTCTGAAAACTTCCAAGAATACTTCCTTGAAAAGTAGTTTCAAGGAGGAAGTGGTAGTGCATCGAGGAGGTTATCCCATTATGGCCCAGGAGTATTGACCAAAGGAAAAACAAAGCAAAGCTGAAGTTTTACTTTGCTGCTGTAGAATGTCCTGAACAATATACACAAGACCTGACGTAGGCGTTCAGGAATTCCTACAATTACAGCTTACTAATTTACGGGTGCCTCTAAACCTGTGACATGAGATTCCTGAGGATGATCCGCTTTTGGAAAAAGGGGAAATAAGTGATACTATTTATGAAAAAAGAAGATGGTGTTAAATAACAAGAGGGTGCCCATTCCTTTTTAATTATAATTCCCTGTGTTTTCCCAGGAGGTTTTTCTGCGTTTTGTTAACTTTTCGTTCAAAATTAATATTTGTCAAGCTCTGCGATAAACTACCGGTACCACACCGGTTCACATTCCAAGCCAGCGACAGCAAAACCACATATGCAGTGGAATCTTTCCTCTTTTAAATTCCGGTGTTTTTAATTTATTAAACTACCAATAAAATTCTCGTGTCAACCTTGTTCCCTGTGTTTCCCCTGTTTTTCCTGAGCGGCGGGCAACCTGATTTACTCATGCAAGCCAAAAACAGTGCGCTCATCAAGGCTCTTTGGAACGCTTCAAAGGATACTCGTTAAATTTTCAGTCAGATTATGAGGGTGGCACGCCATTTTTGAATGAATTATTGAATTTTCTGCGGTCGTTACGCTTTGGATGCAGCAGTACCGGTACACCATGGAATCACTTTGACGGCATGGTGAATAATTTAGCAGTTTTATCCCTGTGCCATATTTATGCAAACAAAATGCTCGTCAAGTAAACGATGTTTATTTGTACGAACAAAAAAATGCGAGTAGGAAATGAAACGTACAAAAATTATCAATTCGTTTTGCACTGAATTAGATAATATTGACTCCAAGAAGCACTTGGAGGGCGGGGAAATTCTATTGAAAAATATATCTGGTTGGCAAATGTAGGTCAAATAAAAATGAAACATATCTTTAAAAAAAGTTGAAATTTTAGTCCAACTCACATGGTTCAATTATTACGCTACTTTCCCTACACTTTTTTTTTACTACAAGCACTGAAGACAAGCAAAATCACCGATATTAATCTTATTTATGCCAGTTAAATACAGTATTCTAGGTTCAACACCGTAAAAACAATGGGGGCTCTGCTCAGTTGTAAAGATATGGGCAAGTCAATTCAGAAGTTCGACTCCACGTAAATGCACTTGCACAATAACACATGCGATGAGGCGCAACTTTAACCTTAAAAAATAAAAGTAACGAAAATATCATATAGGCGTAAGAAAACGGACATGAGCAAAGCTAATTACCACAGAAACAGATCTTTGTTTCCGGTCAGCCATAACAACCTTTGCGGTCGTGAACCCCAATATTTTCCCTGCTCAGTGACAACTGAGGTGACATTTTGCCCAATTGCGATGAAACATGAAATCACGCTCTTAACTAACACACAACTCACCTTACGAAAGAAAGTCCTTAGTTAACATGTTACCGCGTACGTAAAAAACTACCTAACTATTTTATAAACTATATTTCATCACGAGCAAACCACAAATTATCTCGTAAGCGTTTCACAAACACGGCACCGCAGTATTTTTCTGCACCCCTGGACCCGGCTGCAGACGCCGAATAGCCTTTTAGTTCAACTACACGCCGCTAGATGTCAGCATTCGTATCCACAGAATAAAGTTATGTTTTTCATCATACTCGTGGACCAATAGCAAATAACATGTATGGAATGTATGAATAGCAACCTATGAGTCAAAAACAAACAGTTTTTATGAACTAAGAGATAGAAAGATCATTTTATAAGAGTGTTGTAGAGGTTATGGTATACCGGCAAAGATGGCGGCTTCAGTACAGCATCCCTCCGCTAGATGTCAGCTCCGGATAGTTTCGGAGAGGCAACAGACGGCTCGGTCACGGATTGAGGCTGAGGGGAGCTAGAGAGGGTGCTTCTCGTATGAGAGGGGAAAACCAAGGGTAGATCACAATAGAACACCATTATTATGATCTTGAATGCCTTGCCCGGGCAGGGAATACTTGCTGAACAAAGGGAGAGAGAGGAGAACAAAGTTCTGTGTAGCAAACGCCGTGGCGACACATTCTATGTCATAGGCGGTACAATTGCTCGGTCTTTCTTTCAAAGTCGGCGCATGCTTAACTTATTCCATGCAAAATAAAGTCCAAAAACAAGGCTGCATTGTATGACTGAAACATGCAAGAAGCTGCGAGTTCCACGGGGACCTACAAGTCCTTACATCGTAGACAATGTCGTTGGTGAGAGGAGAAACTGCGAAGTTAACTGAAGATGCAACTTCCTAATAAGCACATGAAATTCTGGTACCTTTGTAATGGGTAAGAAATGATGAAATTTATTTCTATGATACCCTGTCTTTCGCTGCGAGAGGAGTATGACAGGTTAATGGGGGTTAGTCTAAACAATCATTACACCATCAATACATTCATGACAGGAAAATCATTACGATAAGCTTTTTTTTCTGATCTTTCCTTTTTATTTATTGGGTGGTAGACAGTAAATTACCATAGGATTTGGCTCGGGTGCACAACGTAAAGTTAGACTGAGGTACATTGATCTTTATCAGATATTTTTAAAAACTTTTTATGATTCCTCATGGAAAAGCCACGAGTGCGCTCTCATGATACCCGCAAATGGCAGAGTACCTAAAGTAATGAGCTACTTCAATCAGTCCTTTGGTCATCCGCAGGCCGTTTCCGGTATCGTTCTTCCATAACGCGCTATAAAACCCCAAAATACCACGCTCCAGCCACAAAAAGCTCTTCAGGGAGCTTGCACAGCTCGTTAAATTTTCAGAGCACCCACTTTATTTTGATAATGACTGCAGTCACTGAAAATGGTCATAAGTTATTCGCATTAAAAGAAATGGCTCAAGAGAAAGCTTTCCGCAACTGATAAACCAACAAGAACAGACACCAATAGAGATTGTACAAGGTGTTTCTGGTCTCGTCTGGTTCTGGTCGATTTTGGGAAGCGCCGATGCTCATGGAGAAAGATACATTTTGAGAGGGTCGCGACCTGGATTCGTTTCCATGAATCTACTTAGTTTTGTCGGTTTCAAACTGCTATCTTGGTTTCTAAATAACTTACAGTTGAGCTGGGCCTAAAGATCGCGAACTAGTAATAATAAAATTGCTCACGCCCTTTTATTGACATTTGTTTCGCAACATAACAATAATGGTCCAGGAACTATCGAACAATAT
>Ga0058701_10005135_pt1 | contig 10795 bp, 6 predicted proteins | sample AgamicOrMae_FD_97039 | JGI IMG/M metagenome (GOLD analysis project Ga0058701, IMG submission 97039) | Agave microbial communities from Guanajuato, Mexico - Or.Ma.e | ecosystem: Host-associated > Plants > Phyllosphere > Phylloplane/Leaf | place: Guanajuato, Mexico | collected 2012-06-04 | reverse complement strand
TACCGTCGAAACAACAGCGTGTAGTAATTTACAGAGATAATCAGGGCAAGTTGGCATAGGGACGAACGAAGTGTACCTATTCAATGGCGAAGTAAGAAAAAATATCACCGTTCCGTTTCAATGGTGGATTTAATCGCAAAGTTGGGGGAAAATGGATGGGGTCTGGTGGAAGCTTGGAAAAATGGCCGACAATATGCTGAATTTTGATTTTTAACGTCTGAATTAGATTACTGCACGGTAGATGAAAGAGTAAAAAACTTTTTCATGTAAAGATAGGAATTGTGAAAATCTGGTCAAGCTTGCCAATGATCTACCGTTTAGTTATTTTCAACAATCCCCCCCCAAAAAAAAATGATTCGATAGTAAATGAGTAAAATCAGCTACTTAATGAAAATATATAATTCAAAACCTAGCTGTTGAACATAAAGACTTGTGGAGAACAACTTGAGTGGCTGTTCACCAAACGTGATATTACGTAAAACTTGGGATTTTTAAAAATATTTTTCGATTTTTCATGCATTAGACTAGTATGCCTCGCTAGAGCCACTTCAATTTCCAAATCTAGAAAAGGAAAAAAAATACTGAGTAGAATTTTTTTAAAAGTTTGGGTATCCTTAAATTAGAATGGTGTAGGCAGCGACATGGTGCCGTATTAAGCCAAAAGCCCAGTGCGACGCGATAACCTTTTTATTTTGCTATTATAATGAATTTATAATAATTCCAACGTCTAACTGCAGCTACGCTCATCAATGCAACATGTAATTGACAGGTTACGTATACTTGCTATCACAAAGAGATTTCCGTGTACATGATAATCCGACTTTGACCCTGTTTACCGTGCAGTGTCGACACAGACAACTTGGTCTGAAACCTAATGCGTTGCCCTTGGTAGACGAAATAGTTTGAGGACTGAATGTTTGAAATGCTCAGGAGCGTATACCTACCTCTATGTCTAGCTATATGAGATTTTCTCAATGCTTTCTCGTTTTATAGATGTAATGTGGAACGTTAGAGGTACGTCATGAAATCTGAAGATGGCATTACAAAATCCTTTATCCTTTAAAGCGAGATATTTGCCTCACGATCCAGTGGACAAAGACTCATTTATTAATAATTCGAACAAAATTTAAAAGAGGATTTTGATTTTTGTTGTAAACACTTACCTCTGGGTATGGATAAGGTTATTACTGGTAACATTGAATGCTGCGTCAGTGCAGAGTAAATTTGAAATGGCACTAAATGTATCCCCTATCTAGTGACGTACAGTACACATTGCGAGATTATAATGTATTTGTCAATAAATAATAATGTATTCTCATAGGCGATTGCATGTCCCAGTATGAAGATCGAAACAGAACTGAAGAGCCAAACAGAACTGAAGAGCGAAATTCTCATTTATTCCTCGTCATCATTAAAATGCAGGTAAATAACTCTTTTACAACTACAATTGGGTTTTTCGTTTACATTTAATCTTTAAGGTAGCGTTCATTATGAGGACATAACTGGAATGGCTGGGATTAGTTTATGTTCCTCTTATGTTGAGGGTGACATAAAGACAGAAGCTTAACAATTTTATCATAGTTTCTGTTCATATAATAGCACATTATACCACAATATAGGCAATGTTGACCACCTGATTTTTATAGGTACTGTTTTTTTTTTGTTTTTATGTGTTTTTTGCAGTTATCCATAGGGACCCGTCTATATTTAAGACTGCTGTTTCTCCTGAACTAAAACTCGAAGTTCATCTTATTGTGGTACTCAGTTGATGTTACTGTTATGAGAAAACAGTTACTTTTCAGATATCTGTCTTAACTTTCATTTTTCGGTACATAAATCCATTGTGTTTACCCCCACCACTAGAAGCGTATTCTTAAAATCAAGAAAAAGGTATCTTTTCCATAACAGTGAAGGTTTTTCAATACAAGTATTTAAAATTTCATCATTTGAATGAATGGTGGATTCCTCAGCAGATACGAAGAAGGCCAAGTCAAACTGAATGCTAACGAAAAAGCGTGAATCTCAACTAGACGAGCGGTCAAGGAAAACGCCAATTGAAAGTGGACTCTAAATGCTTGGTACTACCGAACTGTGGAATTTCATTTACACGAGTTTTCCCACCTAGTCATGCCGTAATAGACAAACAAATCAACGCGAGATCTTGTTTATTTTTGACTTTGCGAGCTACCAAACTTCAGTGATAGTCGACTGCTCACCCGCATTTTCCTTCTGCCCAGAAAATTAAAAAAAGTCCTTAATTACCTGCACGATTTTCCTTCTTTTTGGTTAATGAACGCCCTTAGCCCTCCTTCCTTTGCCCTGAAATTCATCCTAAAAAATAATTGTATATTCATTACATCCTCGGTCCACCTCATTAAGGTTAGTTTGTTTTCATTTTTTAATCAAGGTGTACGTTGAACTCTCCTGAAGATCAACACTACTCCAAAATCCCCCGTCTTCGTAATAAAATGCACAACTGTTTAAACAGTAAAATACTCCGGAAAAAAGCCACCGATAAAAGGAAGTCCTTAACTCAATTGTAGGTCAGTAGGTGCGCACCTTTGTTTTATTTTCGACTGTTCGGGGGGCATTCGATTGCGCCAAAAACCACAAGCGCCAACGCCGCAAGCGCCAGTCCGTAACCGCCAAAAGAGAAAAGTCGCAAACGCCAAAGTTCATATAGGTTGGTCAAGTTAGGTTAGGTTAGGTTAAGTTAGGATAGGTTAAGTTAGGATAGGTTATGTTAGGTTAAGTTATGTTAGGTTAAGTTATGTTAGGTTAAGTTAGGTTAGGTTAAGTTAGGTTAGGTTAAGTTAGGTTAGGTTAAGTTAGGTTAGGTTAGTATTGCGGTTAATACCTTTGGTGTTTGCGACTGTTCTCGTTTGGCGGTTACGGATTGGCACTTGCGGCGTTGGCGCTTGAGTTTTTTGGCACTTATGACAGCTACCCTTCAAGGAAGACGAACGAATTGTAACAACGCCGCATACCTTTGGAGAACAAGGTGCGCTGTAAACTCGCGTGCGATTTATTCCAGTAATGCACAGTCGTTGCTACCAACAGGCTTTATCTTCGTCAGTTACACGCGGCGAAAATGACTTTGTTGCCTCAACAAAAACCTTTTGTTAATACAGCTTCAGCTCACTAGAATTGATACGGCAGCAACTGAAATTATTGTAATAATGCATATGGTTGTAACAATTAAAATTGACACCACAACAATTCTGGTTTGCTAAAACGTTTGTTGAGGTGGCAAACTTCTTTCCTCCGTGTAAGCATCTAATTACAGGGTATACGCAACTGCGGAAAGTAACATTAAAGAGTAAGAGGTATGCAGAGGAATCCTACTGAGAGTTCACTTGTACTATTTATTCTCACGTAGAAGAAAATATATAGTATACATACAAATATACAGATATATACTGTACGTAGCTATTTCCGCGATGTACACCGGATCTTCCGTCTCAATTTTTAAATTCAATACTTGATGCAAAACACTTATTTTTAAAATTATTTTAGTAAATTTTCGGCAAAAACGTTTTATGTTAATCATAACCCAGGAGGCATTTCGAAGAGATTGAAAATACAGTAATCACTTTACAGAAAAAATATTCAATATTTTGGTAAAAACTATAATTTTCAACGTTAGGAAAGCTGAGTTTGCTGTTTCTATCAAGAAGATTTTGCGTTTATATGAATGATCTTCGGACAGTAGAGTTATCCCACGAAATGCGTCGGAGCATAAGTTCCGTGTGTCCTACGTAAAACATGTCGTGTAAATCGTTAAACACTAATACAAATAATTCCTGTTCTGGGAACACGTATACCGATATGAGGTGAAGAAAAAACGGGACCGTGTCGGGGTTTCAATAGTTTTCAAGATAGGTCCACAAACAGCCACATCAATTGAAAGAGCTTGGCGAGAGCTTTCCACTGATATGGCTCTTTGTTGGCCCATCTGGAAATCTAGTAAAACATGGCATGATCTCGTTTGAACTTCACTCCAAAATGGGTATAACGGTGATCTCAACACAGGAATTATGCTCACCAATGAAAAACCAACATCTTCACAAAAATTATCTACTAATGGGCGCCTGATCTATCGTCTAGTCCTACCATTTCCTTGTATGTCATGCTCTTCAATGGTTATACGATCACTTCTTTCACCTCATTTAGCCTATCCTCGGACCCAAACTAAACTTGTATCTGTTTAAAAAATGAAGTCTGAAGTGTAGTTGCGCGAGATTACTTTAAGCGATGTTGAGCAGACATCTTTTCTGAGAGTAAAGGTCATATACGGTCATGTATAAGGTAAATATGTGTTACCTAAAAAAAATCTTTGAGCGCCCAGGTTGATTTCTGGAGAACGATAAATGGATCCAGCGAGCTTCCGAAGAAAATTGGGGTAAAGAGCGAGTGATAAGGGTCGGTTCGATTCATCAGACAGGTGGAAAAAGAAACATTTACGCTATCAACGACCCGAGAGTATTTCGAAGTCTGTACAGCGCTACCACTCTAATAATGATATCACTCTGTCCACCGCGAGAACCGCATTACTGTACGCTACACACAACTTTTTATCCCACGACACAAGCTAAAACTAAAAAGAAATTCACTCTCAAGAGAGTAAATCTACTGTTACAGTGGGAACGAACGGGCTCTAGGCCAAATGATTCCTCTAGAGGAATCATTCAAGCAAGCTAAAGTTGGAGCTCCAACTTTAGCTCTCCTCATATTACACTAAAATTATCGAAAGATTTGAGTTCAAGTACGGACGTAATTCGGTATCTACAAGCATTTAACCATCCAGTTCGAGAACACGTTTCCTTAACCGTCCATTTCGATGAGTACTCAGAACTGCGTTTTCCGTGATCTGTAATCCTTCCACTACCAGTACGTGTGTATTTTGATCAGCAGAAACGGTTAATGTTACCTCCATCTGCAAACTTTCCTGACCGAAATACAGCCATATCGGTAAAAGGAATACTTACGGATCACGGAAAACGTAGTTTTGAATGGTCATCGAACTGGATGATTAACCGTCTCTTCAAATTTGATGGTTAAGGAAATTTATTCTCGAACTGGACGGTTACAATTGATTTTAAAAAACACCTGCTATGGGGACGTTATGTACCCGTTTCGGGGTAAAGGTAAAAACGGGGATATTTTATCATTCTTTTCCTCGTTTTGGGCCAAAGACTGGGTTCACCATTTTCAGGTCCCTGATTTGGTTTCGTTCTTTCTATATTGGGTTAGTTGTCCCTGTTTTGGGTGTCTCGATCCGCAAAACGGTTCAAAGTAGCCGGTTTTACTTTCCTGAAAACGTGATATTTTTTATAAGAATATTCGATGTGATGCATAGAACGATTTTCATTCCGTAAACAGTAATCTCAAAGCAAAGAGGGAAATGCGCCATCATAATTCCACTCACAATCCAGATTCTCTTTGGCTCTTTTTATGGCAGTTCTTGGACGAAAGACCCTCTATAGTAAGATTAATCGAGGGTTTTATGCTCAGCCCCATTTTCGGAAAGTTCTACTGAAGACCTTTCCAATGATATGGCTGATCAGTGGTTTACCTTGAAGAATGGAGAAGACGAAAATGGCTAAATTTCGCTTCACTTTCGTTCAAAACGCTCTTGCGAGCTAACTATTGTGGTTTGACTTGTGTTCACCCCCATCTTTGAAAAGTTCTCGTGAAGGCCTTTCCAATGATACGGCTGATCACTGTAAAATCTACAAGTCTGCATTCATTATCCCGTAAATGTTTTACAGTTGACGCTTTCTGTCGTGTAATTTAGAATTGACCCAGATAAGAAAGGGCACACCAACCTTGGTCCCGGCAAGACACAATCCTTGGGGAGTAAACCCTATCCCATAACCATACAGGGCTGGATGCGCCATCTTGCGCAGATCAATGGGTGCACATGACTCAAGGGGCAGATACAGCCTACAAATACGTTCCAGGATGAACATTACTAATTCTCTCCCGAGCCCTAACACATCGGTATGATCCCCACCAAAATGGGTACAGTAAAACCTTCCAGGCTTACATTTGTGTACTAAATCAAGTTTTCACTACAGTTCACCGTCACTTAAACGCTGTAGGCTCAAGGACTCAATAGAATTATCTGTTTCGAACTGATCGATACGATGTTCCAAGTACTAGTAATAAAAAATAATCTCTGCGTTTGCACATCAAACTTAACGTTTCAATCCTTTCATTTTGCACTTTCTTTCTTTCGTCCCAACGGCCGTGTTTGCCGAAATCACCATTGAACGTCTTGTAAATACCCAGCGGCTATGTTGTCTGTGGCTTTTATTCATCAAGTCACATTCTCTGGAATTATTGAAAATGACGATAACAGAACCATCCTCTGCAATGTAGACATCATCTGTAGGCATGCTTCATTGCCTTCGAAGACGTCCGTTGCTATCCGGTGTCTTCCGGACGTGAAGACATACATACCAGACTTCCATGAATCTTTGATGCTTCCGACGAAGGGTGTGGGCATAAAGATCTCTTGTCAAGTCCGTTCGTTCAAAATGGATCTTGATACAGGCGAATCTCGTAAACTGACCAAACCAGACCCGTTTTACTTCCTTGCGCAAACAAAGGTGATCTTCTTGTTTTGCTTGTGTCGAGGTGTTCCTTTTGTCTTCGAGGGGGGTCAGAAACAGTGCGTATCGTGCTTTCCAGTGGCGAATATTTTCGCCTAACGGCAGTTCCGGATCTGTGTTTGTGACATGCTCATTTATACGAATAGGGCCGTAGTTTAACGCTGCGTTTATGCAACCGGTTTTCGCGTCGGCGGCAGCTGGAGTCTCGCAGACTCCGTTAAGCCCCTAGCGACCCCTGGCGGCTGCGTCGGGCGGACAAGGCCTGGCCCAAGGGTCTGGCGACAGAACGCCTTGGGAAGCACATCAAAGGAGACTGGAAGGCTTAAGTTTCCTTTCACTCCCTTTTGTTACGGCGTTGCATGCTACTTCTATTGGATTTACTGCTCTCTTTACTTAAGCAATTGCCGCGAGAGCCCAACAAAAGGATCCGGACACAAACAAATCACCAGTTGCTGCAATTAAAATACCTCATGATCACCCATAACCGCGCATTTAGATGAGAACAAATGGACCCGACAATAGTCTTGCTCTTCTCGAACGTCTATTAATTAAGCGAATAGGTGGTGAGAATAGCCTGACTTCAACACGACCAAAACTGTACGCTCGCCACATAACCCGCCTGAAGCGAATTGGGGGGCATTCGATAGAGCCAAAAACCCAGCGCCAACGTCGCAATCGCCAGTCCGTAACCGCCAAACGAGAGAAGTCGCAAACGCCAAAGTTCGTATTGGTTAGGCTAGGTCAAGTTAGGTTAAGTTAGGTTAGGCTGAGTTAGGTTAGGTTAAGTAAGGTTACTATTGCGGTTAAGACCTTGGCGTTTGCGACTTGGCGGTTACGGGTTGGCGCTTGTGGTTTTTGGCGCTTATGTCAGCTACCCAAGCGAATTCAGGCAAACCTGTATCAGACCTAAAGATGTATTATCAATAAGGGAACGTAAAGGGTTACGTAAGCTATGTTCAACTGAACCTAAATAACAAGCCCAAATTCACCTGTCCTCAGAAAACTAACTTCGGCAGAATCTTGCCTGACTGCAACTGACCTACCTCGAACTATACTACCTAAACCTGACTGAACCCGTCCAATCTTTCCTGAAGTGGACCTAACATGCTACCCAGCCCTTGCTAACCTAACCTAACTGGTACTTACATAACCTACCTGAACCCAACTGTATCTCACCGCACCTTCAGCCAAAATGCACGCTATCTTGATGAAGACTTATCGTATCTTTTAGCATTTTTCTTCTTTTCTTTTACCGGTCCTATTAGCTATTTTTTTCTTTTCCTTGAGCCCATTATTTGATATCCTTACCTATGAATAGATTTTTAACACAAAAAATTTTTGTTCTTACAACAATGTTTTCGACCGAGAAAGTAACAAAAAAAAATAAAGGTACTTAATGGTAATGGTTCCTCACCTCAGCTTTCACTCAAGTTTACAAATCAGACGAGTGATTTTCAGTATTTTTTTTTCAAAAAGATGATAGCCTGCAGCTACACTCTAAACAGAATGGGTTAAGTTACAACGCAGCGGATTCAGCCCTAGTTGTACCTTACCCCCCCCCGAGATGTATGTACCATAACCATGCCTGCACAATTCAAAACTCTTCAGGGGTAATATTACACATTTTCCTAAAATAACCCCTGTTTGAAGATAGTAAAGCCTTTGGGTAGGGTAGACTTCACCTAAAGAAATGTTCTATTCACCCGCCACCCGGCTTGAAAATAATAACAACCTGGGCGTTAAAACCGCTGCGTTGTAATTTAACCCATCCTGTTTTCTGTATACTGATATTGGTTCAGTTATAACCAATAGCTTAAATTTCGGCACACCAATTATAAGTGATAGGTTAGGTTGGTTGTACTTCCAGCCAAAACGAAAAAAAATAAATACTGAAACAATTTTTTCAAGCATTCTTACGGAAAACCGCCATTTGAGGTTATATACTGACGAAGCACGCGTCCTCACATGACTAATAATGTTGTACACAGAACTTTACACCTAAACTGTAAAACCTACCCACTTCGGACCGTCTCAAAACGCCTGCTTTCCACGCACAAAACTACCGCTGAAAATATAACCCACAAGGTTGCTAAAAGTGTTTTCTAGGCCGTGCAAACAGTTTCCCATGCAAATCATCCCCCATAGGGTCTAATTGGCCAGCGTGAATGATCACAGCTTTTTGCATAATACACGGGATATCTGAGATTCGCACACTGCTTCAACCTTAAATACAACTAGGATACAAGTACTTGGAGTCACGAAGGCTGTTCGCCTCAAGTCACGTGATCAAATTCATACGATTTTATCATCTCTGTTAATCGCAATAGCTGCTACGCAATCGCGTTCGCGGTCTTGCGCTCTTTTTAAATGCTCACTGCGATTTAAATGTAATTTCCCGAAGATGCTTTCACCGAAGCTGCAAATCCTATACTGGTCTCAATCACGGGAGAAAAAAAAGTCATATTTTCTAATAGTTTTGACATAGCTGATAGTTGCATCTAATCAACTTGAAATGAGATTTCCCTACTTTGTCATGGCAACGATTTTCTTTGTCTTAGTTTTACGTTAGTTTGGTTCGCGGACCTGAACAACAATTGTTGTTCAGGTTCAGGTCACTGTTGACTTAAGTCACCATGAAAGGAGCCAATGGAAACTGTCCTTAAGATGAGATATTTTCCGCGGGAATTACAGTATAGGTATTTAGGTGAAAGAGGCTTATGATGGGCCTGATTCCGTTTTACGCCGAAGCTAACATTGAAAAATCAAAAAATTGAAAAAATTTGCAAAAATTGGCTTTTCCAAAACATTATGATAAACTTTTCCAATTCCTTTTACAAAAAATCAATAAACTAAAAGTTTCATTTTTGTTGGTGTAAAATGACATATATTTGTTACTCGAAAACAGTAAATATTAGGAAGAATGCATATATTAGGCCTAAAACATGCTGAACTAAATTGATGAAAGGGCTATAAATCCAAACGTATAAATAAATCGCAAAAACCTCATATTTCAGCCCTAACGTATTCCTTCTCAGATTTGATTTTTGCTCCAACTTTCGTAGGCCTACTTCCTTTCTAAATTTTTCAACAGAGACGATATTTATTATTTATTGTGTCAAATTTTAAGGCTAATAATTCAGTATAGGAGATATCAAGTTCTACATGTAATTTTTACCTTAATATTCCTTCCTTATGGACTTTCAAAAATTTGAAACAAACCGGAAGAAGAGAGTTGAAGGGGTTCCCTTGTCGGCTTAGACTTTTTACCTCGATTCTAGGTTTGTGACGTGGCAATTAACTTCTTACTGATTTTAGAAGGTTTAGAATCAAAACATTGGGACTATATTTTGTGTTAAGCATTTAGTATTTAGTTGTTGTGCGGTTATATGTGAAAAGAGTTGGGGATGGTTGACGTAGTCGGCTGGTGAATCATCCCGCAACATGACACGATTTCGAAACAATCTCATATGAGTGAGAGGCCATGATGTGGTATGCCGCTAAGAGCTACCTGAATAAGTAAGGGGTGGCGGCGGACGTTTCGTGGAAGAGGGGAGGCGAGTGCCTCATTTTGCCTTTATCATCCCCTATACATGATGGCCACCACAAGAAGGGACGAGCATATTGGGCTATTTCGATGTCATACAATCAGAAAAAATGAATAAATTATAGAAGGTAGTCTGTTCCCGTAACAGACTGTTCCCGTAAAAAAAAGAAAAACAACTTTGCGCGAAAAAAAGATGCAATAAAGACACCGATTCCTATGATCAATCAAACAATTATTAATGATTTCATCAATGTAAAAAAGAAACATGGTGGGATTTGGCCGTACAAAGGATATACCAATGTGATATAAGAAACGTCACATTCCAAGTGTTGATCTCAAGGACATTACTTCTTGCATATATGTTTTTCTAGGCTGAAGTTACTAAAGTTGGCAAAAGTAGTCACCAAAAATATTGCAAAAAGGACTCTTTTCGCCTTTATTTCCTTTCTTAAATTTGAGTGCCAAAAAACGCCAACGAAATCGGCTTTAAAAAAATTGGAGTAGACAATGTCTTTGAAAATTTTTAATGCTTTTTTTTTGACATATCACAGCGCATTAAAAAACTAAATAAAACTGTACCTTTATTGATGAAAACTTAACAAAGATATGAGGAGATAGCGATTGAGGTAAAAGT
>Ga0058701_10005134_pt1 | contig 10795 bp, 6 predicted proteins | sample AgamicOrMae_FD_97039 | JGI IMG/M metagenome (GOLD analysis project Ga0058701, IMG submission 97039) | Agave microbial communities from Guanajuato, Mexico - Or.Ma.e | ecosystem: Host-associated > Plants > Phyllosphere > Phylloplane/Leaf | place: Guanajuato, Mexico | collected 2012-06-04 | reverse complement strand
ATAAGTAAGGGCCGAGGAAGTCATACTCCGCACTTTTAAAAGATCTAAAACTTCGAGCAGATTCATCTATTCTATTATTTGATGTTGGTCCGATCTATGATTTTTTATGAAGGATTCTTACCAAAAATAAACCCAAATTAGAAACGCCTAAGAAGTATTTTATTTTAAAATGATACAATTATTAATGGCATTTTAAAACAGTGAATCCGCCAATGTTGGTTTAGCTTTATCGCAACATTTAGATTCTTCCTGTGGGAGTCCATTTGAAAAGGAGGTGGCAACAAACACATTTAAAATCACAAAAAAACGAAACATTACATTTTTGGCGAAATACGTAGCGACGGTAAATCAACAGAGGCCTAAGTTGTAAATTTTAAAGACGGAGCTTTCAATCTCTTGGGTTGCAACTTTTGTGGCCTTACGGAGCGACAGAGAAGCAAGGCAAAAGGCACGGAAACTGACCTAAGTTAACCTGACCTAACAGTCACTTGGTTTGATGGCGGTAACTTGTCGGCAGCAGTTACTGCCGCCAAGAAGCAAGCGGCATCAGGCTTGGCGACAGCTGAGCGGAGTGAGACTCAAGGAAACTAATCACCTGAGCAACGCGGTTAAAAGTCGTTCATCCTAATAATGTAATGAACAGTTAAACAAGGGAGGATCACAGGGTTTGAAAATACGACCATCGGAAACGATAGTGTACTTACTATGCTTTCAGTCCCTTGTTTAGAAGATCTATCAGATAATTGCGGGTTTAACGGAAACAATTAGATTGGCCTAGATTACTTCAAAATTGACATAAAAAAACAAGTTTCGTTAAAGGGATCTATATGGTGAATGTTATCATTCCCCAATTAAACCAACGTAAAAACCTACTTTTAATTTTTTCAGAAGAAGACTGCAGAAAATGAAATCGAACCCTCAGATTAGTTATTTTAATAAAACGCTTAATGATCTTTGGCACAACTTTCGAGAGAACTCTGCCAGTTTTAATGATTTCTTGAAACACAATATCTTTTTCATCTGTTGTCTTCCTTCTTCTCGCAAAGCAAAGTAGTCTAACAAGTAGAGTTGTTTCCTCATTTAGAAATTGCGCGCCGCAAGCAGTCGTCCTTGAAAATCCGCTGATTTTGTTTGGGGAATAAAAGATTTGTTGTGGTGAGGATGACCTTCTCAAGTGCTGCTCAGCAAGGGGTAGAAGCAACCCTCGTCTGCCCTCGCCGATCATAATCAACCCCCTAGTTGCTACTCAACAATGGATCAGAGAAGGGGAGGTGGGGGGATGAGGGAGGGGATTGCCGAAATCTTGGGCTGCAAAGGGAGGCCAGTCAAATTCTCCGTGGCTTACACAAACCTATTATTCCGTCTCTGCAATGCAAATAAATAGGGGTGACTTATTGATGAGTTTGTTTATCCCAACGGGGAAAGTGTTGAGAATCAAATAATTCGATAAATTGAAAGGCTACGGAGACTATGAAGTACAAATCCAAGTGCACACGCTTTCAATGCCCTAAGCTTATAGTCTCTTTACAAATACCTTTTTCGTGCACCGATTGGATGCACTAGGACAATCGCATTTTTTAGCGGCAATGCTTTTCCGACCTCGTTTTAAAACTACTTTTAAAATTGCTTTTTGGCATAATTGAATCCAAAGAGGGTAGCTTTTATGTCTGAATGGCATTGTACGTTTCTGATACAAGAAGCCGAGCTTGAGACATTGCGTAATACACTGTAAATTTCAAAGGCAGAAGTTTGTATACCTCTGATGTTATACCTTTCTTCACCAAGTCAAGCGGAATGACAGCTGAGCGAGAGGAAAGGCATTCAGTCTAACCTAGCTTGACCTAACCTACTGTGGCAAAATCTCATATACCACGTTTAGATTACGTGTGCCTTGTGCTCCGACTATTGGCTGTTGTTTTAAGTCTGATGCTGCTCACTTCTCAGCGGCAGCACTTGCCGCCGAAATTAAGGCAGCTCCAGGCTTTGCGATCTTTAGGTTCGGTTAACCCAGGTTGGGTCAGGTTAGGTTACTTGATTGTCACGCTCGCTTGAAGCGCGTTTACTACGAAAGGTTAAAACACCGCAGCCGTGGAAAATTTACTGCGCTTTAATTAAGTGTAGACACTTTATTCATTTCCTCTCTTCCTATATTTTTAAAAAGTGGCATGATTGTGAGTTAAGAGGTACAGAAATGCAAAGTTTTCCGTCTTTCCCGATAATTCGCAATCCGGATTGCTCGTTCTATCCAGCCTGCAATTTGACATTGACTGGCGACCACACAAGGCGCGCGGTCCCATCGCCGGACCCCTCAATAAACCGGTAAGCAAACTTCTCACGCTTCCTACTTTGTCTCAATCAGTTTAGATCACATTAAACCCTGAGCGCGGTTTGTAAAATCAGTCGTAAGGGAGTTCTAATCCCCGTGACATGGCCGAAAAAAAAGGATCTGTCGTGTGACGCAGCCCCGGGGCATCACCCCTCCCCTCTGCACCAACTCAAAATGATCTTTAAGCCTCTAATGACCGATCTGAAAGCGATACGAGATTCAAGTGTAATCCGCGATCAGAAAGAGCACCATTAGCAGGCGGTGACTGTCAGCCAGCTAAAGCGGAGTTTATAGAAGGCGCGTGTTAGTTCCGGTGGGCGCCGCCTGGTCGCGTGGCGCGGCACTGATGCCGGGGAGGGGGGGGGGAGCGTTCGCAAACACACGCATCTCTTATCAGCGCCGCCTTTGGCAAAATTCGAAACGCCTTCTCTTCCTTCAATCCGCCGACTTCCAGTGATTCCGTCTTTTGTTCGCTGTATCTTTTTAGACGTTGTTTTAATGGTGTTGATGGGGACCGTATTATAATGAGGTTGGGTTAGGTTAAATTGGTGCGAAACAATTAGAGCTCATCCAAAATCTGCGTTTAAAGATAAAACAAGCAATATTGAGAAATAAAGAGTAGAAAAAGACACAGCTAACTACCCAAGAAAAATAGTTCGCGGTGGCAGCTAACGCGTTAAACTATACAGGGTGTTTAGCAGGCACAAATATTTTAGCAGCTGTTGCTAACTTTTTAGCAGCCATTGCTAACGGTAAATGTAGCTGCTAAAATGTTGGCAATGGCTGCTAAACAGACAGATTTGCTCAATTTGTAGCCCTGGCTAACTTTTAAGCAACTAAAAGCTAACGTTAGCAATGGCTGCTAAAACGTTAGTGACGGCTGCTAAAATTAACAGAACCGGCAATATCAATTAAAGCGTTAGCTCGCACTGCTATTTTTCCCGTGTAGGCTAACATGTACTGTAAGTCAGTCTATTAATTTAGGTGCTCTGTGCCTCTCTCTGCTTGGCTTGGCGCCGAGAGGATTCTCAAAAGCGGTAGGAAATACAAGTGACAAAAAATTAAGATGCTTCGGTCTTGCTGAGAGTTGTCTTGGGTCCTGAGTTGCATTGCTACATAGTTGAAATTCTTTTCAACCTTGTTTTCAGTCTGAGTATCAGCTTTCCCCTTGCATAATGAAGCTTGCTGAACCTTGCTGTCACCATAAATGATCATCACCTCGAACAAAATCATCGCGATAATATGCTTTGATAGACAATGAGACGTACTGACAAGTTCATTGTTCCCAATTAGTATCGTGGGAGGGGAGGTGCGTGCGAGGTGTGTAGCGGGGGAGGGGAAAGCTCATTCCAAAACCGATAATTGTTCTTGTCATTGCGAACTCTTTATTTATGAGTCCATTTCTTCAAGCCAGCGTCAATATATTAATTATCCCGTCGTCAGCGAATCAAATCATTAGGCTTAAGATGTGTTTTAATCGAGATTAATTCCAAAATTTTAATAAGGATAGTGTTTGATCCAAAATTGTCTTTTGCTTTCCTTATCTCACGTGATAAAATATTTATGCCCATTATCCTCCCAACATCATCTTTTAAAGATTTTCTCAAGGAGAAAATGCGTGGCGAAGCGGGGCGTTATGTTCTTAGCCTTAGTACTTAGACGATCGATTGTGAGGATTACGAGGATATAGAGATAAAAGTGTATTTGAGTGTACCGCAACGCGTAGAAAATATGTAACAAAACAAGTGCGCAGAGGGAAATATAAGTGGCAGCCAACGCGTTACTTGATGAAATAGTTCCTACCGTACTAATAAATTTGGCAGCCGTTGCTAGCTTTATAGCAGCTGCTAACGTTAGCTGTAGCTTCTAATACGCTAGCAACGGCTACAAATTGAGCAAAGTTGTATGTTTAGCAGCCATTGCAAACATTTTAGCTGCTAAAATTTAACGTTAGCAATGACTGCTAAAATTATTTTTACCGGCTGTATCAATATACGCATTAGCTGCCACTGCTGACTATTCTTTCGCGTGTACCGTACGGTTTACGACTCATTTTTGTCTCCGATGAAGTAATTGTTTGACCACATTGGATCGGAGATTAAGTTTGAGGCTTTATGACCAATCTTTAAACCAAAATAATTTTGGGAAGATCCGTACTTTATCTAACTAACCAACTATGTCATCAGATAAAAGATCCACTGCCGTCCTTGATTAACTATGATTTTAATCATAGGTGATAGGAAAAAAAGGATAAGAAAGAGTACGGTAGGAATAACCAACCATACGAAGCTGAAGAGGCATAACAGCGTTCGATGTACGGGATCTCAGCATACAAGAAGAAAATAGAAGAGAAAGAAATCTGAAAACATATTCCGGCTCGGCGGCGTCTCGCGTGGACCAACTGTCGAGATTAGGTCATCTAACTTTGCTCCACTTCAATTTTCAAAAAAGCTGGAAATAAAATAAGATAAAGAGAGACAAAGTCGCGCGCGGGTGAGGGATAGAAATGGACAGACACAGACATGGCGGAGAAGACGAGCAGCTGAGGAAACTGCAATAAAAATAAAATATAGCACGGTCGCCAGGGGTTGGAAAAAAGGACAAAGAAGAGGAGAAAAAGTGAAGGAGAACGAACAGTCCGTAATCTTACATCTCTGTACGTCTTGCCGGAGGTCAAAGATAACTCAATAAAGGGGTGTGCCAGAAAGAGACAAGAGACTGTTTCAGGGGTGCACCTTATCAGGCACAAAATGGCTGACAATTGAGAGCGGATTTGCTGAGGTGCGGCTGCGGCGGCGGCGGTGCTCGTGCTCGGGCCAGGGGAGGATCACTTCATTCGGTATCCACTGTTTTGGACACCTTCGTGCATCGTGCAACCTTGCCGTTCATACGAACTCTGAATCAGTGCCCGATAAAAAAAAGGTCGTGGCTATTTGCCCGTCGGCGAAAATACATGGAGACTTGCACGCACGTAATGCATTTTAACTAGGAGTGACTTGAACGCACGGAACTCAATCTAATACCTTTTATATTGAGCAGGCGGGCAAATAGCCACTTCGGAAAAAACGAAAAAAAACAAACAAAAACAAACAAACATATATTCCCAATGTTTATTGCAGCCCTTTCAACTTTCTATACATCCAAAATACGTAGGTTAGCAATTTAATTCTAAGACGTCAAAGGACAAATCTTTTGGTTGTTGCTTCGAGAGAGCCGAAAAATTTGAAAAGACGATTTTATAAACCATGAGCGAAAGTTTCTTATTGAATAGAATAAAATATTATCGTATTTGAAGACAATGAAATATTATTTTAGGTGTACATACCTGATCTTCGTTAGAAAATCGACGAGACTGAACACAAGACGATTTCATAGGCAATGACGTGCCTTTTACTGTAAAACAACCCAGTTTAGGGTAGTCTCAACCTGTTTTATTTACAAAAGTAAAACCGTAATAACATGAGTTCAGTATGGAGGTTCATTTTCTGATAGATATGAAGTTATTTTTAGAACATAAAGAATGTAAATCAATATCATAACCAAGCATAAAGTTTTGCGAGCCTTTCCGTTGATGTTGGTAGCAATGGGTAAATTTCGTAAATTATACCGTACCGTACTCAAAATAGGTGTTATATCCGTTTCATTCTCCCCAAGCTCAAAATAGACATAACACTGTAAATGTGAAATGGTCTAATTTGACTAAAGAACAGTAGCTAAATTTTCCATATTTCAATAAGTACATTTTGAATATTTTTTAGTCAAAAAGGACTATTTAAATAGTGAAAAAAGAACTCGCTGAATAGAAAGAGTATTAAAAATGACTTATTTTAGTCTCAGAGACCAAACTAATATTGGTTCTAGAAAATATTAATATTAAAAATAGAAGAAACGTTTTAACCCATGTAGCAAAAGTTGTCGGCGTGATATCGGTAACATATTGTATCATATCGGCTCGGCATCGTTTTGCATTATTGGCTCAATACTGAAATGACTACGCTGGGAATTATCGGGCCAATGTCGCTAGCAACTTGTCGTCCCGGTATCGCGCGCCAATATTGCCCCGTCATCGTAATCACGTCGTGATGTTATCGCCGGATTCACTTTTCGATTATTATAGGGATATCACGGTTTGTTTAATTATTTCACTACTACTGTACTTTTCGTAAAGGTGATTGGCATTCAAAGCGCATTTTTTGTTACGTCTTAAAAGCGCCTTTAACGCGCATTTCGTAGGCACGTCCACGATGCGGGTACAATGCGGTTACAATGCACACTTTTCGTATATCAAATTGAATTAGAACAAAACCAAAAAGATAAACATAACTTCATGTTAGTTACCAACTTTTCAGGAAATTGAGCTTGAGGAGGGTAATTATCAGAGTGCTCTACACCTATCCTATACCTATCTTGGACTTAGCCTATTACCTAACCGTCCCTACACGCGTTGCTACGAAATGACTTTGTTTCGTATATATTCCTACAGGTGGCAAGACATTTCATCATGAGCGCTAAGGCACCTCATATATATTTAACGGCACTTAACTGATTCCTATTTGTTGCGCCTTTTATTGTTTGTTAGGATAAGGCGACAAAAGTAAAAGGATGATTTCTTGAAAAAAAAAAATCGATTCTCCTGTTTTTATTCAAAAAGTCTTTCCGCTGTGGCAGCATGTGTGTACATATGTGTCACGTGGTCCAATACACCTTGAAAAATTACAAATTCGAATCCAATTTGAAGTGCCTGCCATCTTTTCACGGTGGCAGCAGGGGGTCGAGATACGCCGAAGTACAAAAGGTAAGAGGATGTTTTTGTTTTTTTGTTGCTTTTTTTCCTCGGGAGGAGGCCCCCCCCACAACCCCCCCCCATTTCCAGGTAGAACACTAGCGCTTTTAAAGCGCATCTGATGCGCGTTTTCAAATGCACTGCCCAAAACTGAGACTTCTATGCGGTTACTATGCGCTTTGTGTGAAGTGCTATTTAACGCACTTTAAATGCGCTTGAACAATGCGCATGTTATGTGCTTATTTTGAGCGTTTTCTCCGCAGTTTCTATCGCCGCGGGCCGTGTGCCGCACGCAAGTTTTTCGAAGTCCATTATTATGCCCAATAAGCCTGTAAAAACAATAAAAATAAAATCAGCACCTCATTCCTATTCATATTCTTGTAATTCTCTTTATTGATGGGTACTTAGTATTCTACCAGAATAGGGTAAAATATTTCGTATTAAGAAAAGTGCTATCAGAGTACCTCAGTAACTCATTTTTCATTCGATTTAGATCATATGCATTTCTTAAACCCAATTTTTAATATAGGCCAAGAGTAGCCCAAAACTTACAAGATTTGATTAGCAGTAAGTAGGTCCATGGGCGGTTCTTCTTGCAGCAATGTACATTTTTTTTCTTCGCTAATATATCCAAAGCGTCTCCAGCAAAACAAAAATTTATATATTGTTCCGTTTTACTGAGCCGACAACGGAAACTTCATCGGCGCGATGCCGTCTTCATCAAAACGTGCGATATCAGTTTGAATCTGGCAGGCTATATTGGCGCCACATCCCTTGGACGCAAGAGTGCGATATCGGGCCCAAATATCGGGGTAATACTTTTTGGAATACGGCACAATATTGCGGGAGTTTGTGTGTACGATATTGGCTGCCAATATCAGGGAAATACTTTTGGGGGGGCTTCAAGAATATTGGTGGGATATTTCCCGCTTGCGATATCGCAAGCCGTTATTGGACCTATACATTGCTAAAACAGCTAGCGATAACGTTTACTACATGGGAACCGCTAAATCTAAGTCAATTTTGACAATTTTTCACTTAATTTAAAAATGAATAAATTAAATAGTCAAACAAAAATGGCTAAATCAATTAGTCGAAAAATGACTATTTCAAATTTAGAGTGAAGAATGATAAAATCAGGATTTATTAGATATCAGTTTTTGCAATAAAAACAATATCATCGCAGAAAACAAATATTTCCATTAAAATCATTACTCGAGGTACCAGCACAGATGAATCTTTAGAAGTTTTGTGTGGTTTTAGTAAATAGTCGATGATGCGTAACCCCCATTGGAGAAAAAAAAAGCCCCCTTCCCTTTGTTTCCAGGGCAAGGATGTTGATGTTGAGTTAACAGTGTGAGAGGAGGGGTGAGAGAGAGAGAGAGAGAGAGAGAGAGAGAGAGAGCCGATTGCTTAAGGGGACAAATAAATGTTACGCTATTTCGATGTTCTGTGACTTTTTTCCTTCCTTCTCTGCGGTCGGCGAGCAGTACGGGACGGGGGCGCTAACTAGGGGAGTAAAGCACATGTTCGTTCCGCATATTGTTCCCCATGTGACTTATTTGCTGGTGGGTGAAGCAACAGACATGGTTTCCCGTAAACGTTTGGAAAACCTCTTCGACGAGGTAATTTAGTGTACCACACAGTTCCACGTGCAGCTGAAATTGTAGGAACTACAGTATCTCTTAAGCTGATTATACTTCTCATTATTATTAAAGGTTCTACCTCTCGTAAAGAAGCTACCAATTTTTCAATCAAGTTTTAGGACGTCTGTCGTTATTAGCATCGTTCCAGCGAAAATGCTTATAATTGGATCTACCTCAAGACGTGTGGACGCGTGTTAACAAAACACGCGTTTTGCGAGCAATGTCCTGCGGTATACAATAATGAGTCAAGCCATAGGGTATAGAAAAGCATCCGACCTTTAAAACTTTGTTAGAGTGAGAGGGATGCCTGGAGAGACAGAATTAATATGCCATAGAGAGTAGATAACGTGCGGTAAGCTCGAATCCAAAATCTGCTGACAGACGAGACCACGAAGAAAATTATTTCGTTGCTTCAATGTTCATTGATATAGGGTCAGCAAACCCGAGTTGTTGTGAGGGCGATTTTCATTATTACAACAACAAAATGAATCGTTGCCACAACAATTGAAATTGACGCCTTAATTTGCCGTAACAAATTTCAATAATTGTTACAACAACGAGTGAGAGCACAGCTGGTTTGCTGACGCTATATTAGTAAACGTTTTGTTGAGGCAACAAAATAATTTCTCCGTTGAGGTCACGTTGGTTAAGGCAAGCTTAGGTAAGCTCATGCTGAATGAGGTTCACAGTAAAAATAAGAACCCCGCTTTCGGAAAGAGGATTGGTATTCCTGTTTTGGGTGTGAAACCCAAACGGGGGTGGGACGAATTTTGGTTATTTTTCAAAATAGACCTATGTTCAGCCACATCAATGGAAAGCTCTCGCCAAGACCGTTTGAAAAATGTGGCTAAAGAATCAAGATACGCCTAACTCGAAAAATTACCAAAGTACGTACCATCCCGTTTTGGTTTCGCACCCGAAACAGATATAGCATTCCCCAAAACGGGGGTTTTGTTTTCTCTGTGATTAGGTAAGAAAGGTTGGGTTATATTAAAGTTTGGAGAAGCATGACGGTATACATCACAGAACAGCTAGAAACGGTACCCACTAGAAACAATGCCTTTCGTCATCGCAAGCGGCTTTTGCAAAGCACCAAGGTGATAGGTGATCGTCTGAGATCCGTGGCATCGAGGCGCCGCGCCGCGCTGAGCAGTTACCCTTCTTTTGTTTCTAGTTAGCATTCAATTTTCCAGTTGCCAGCGCACGGCATGCTGTGCGGACGTTGATGGAGGTATACTCACGGCCCTCTACTAATTCTATTACTTTCCATTATACAGTGTTTCTATTGCTACTGCCCCGCAAACGGCGCTGCGGCAGCAACGTTGGCGCTCTGGCGGCGGCGCTGGCGGCGGTGCTGCCCCTGCGGCAGTTGTCGGAACTACTGGAAAGCGTGACCAGCCCTCGTCCGCCGCGCCGGTGCTCAGCGGCAGTGGCGCCAGCCCCGGTGGTGTGATTCAGAGTTACAATGGTCCTCCAGGGGCTCATTCTCATTATTACAGAATAAATTACAGCGGGCAGCTCGGGCAGGTTACAGGGACGGAGGCGCACCAACGCAAGGCGAGGAACCTAACCAAACCCGACACGCTATAATCCCTAATTAAAAGGAGGGCGGTGAGCCGCCGCGTCGCTACGCCGCGCCGCCGTGCCGTGCCGTGCCGCGCCGCGCCGCACCGCCTTCCAACAAACTTTCTTCATCTTGGCGCGATTCCGATTGATTAGGACGGTCGTCTTCTTCTGCTTCTAAACTGATTTCACTCCCTGTGGTCTCCTCGAGGACGACGTGACTGCCAAGAGCAACGAAGCTGATGCCGCGCATCCCTATCGAAGGCAGTGAATGCTGTGGAGCGGTTAAGCGGCATCAAGCTTGGCGACACCCGAGGAAGGCAACAGCGAAGCGAGGCACGGGGCACCCAACCTAGCTTACAAGGAAACCACTCCAGGTCAAGGTGGCCGAAATTAATGAAAATCACAGGATGTCTAGTCCATACCAAGACTTAATTTTTGGCGTTTTCAAAACCGGCCAAATATCATGCTAAGGGT
>Ga0058701_10005133_pt1 | contig 10796 bp, 4 predicted proteins | sample AgamicOrMae_FD_97039 | JGI IMG/M metagenome (GOLD analysis project Ga0058701, IMG submission 97039) | Agave microbial communities from Guanajuato, Mexico - Or.Ma.e | ecosystem: Host-associated > Plants > Phyllosphere > Phylloplane/Leaf | place: Guanajuato, Mexico | collected 2012-06-04 | reverse complement strand
TAGGTTGGGCTAGGTTGGATGCCTTTTGCCTCGTTCCGCTATCTCTCCGCTCGGCTTGACGACGGAGGGTAGCACCAAATTTAAACCAAAAGGTTGAAAAGGCTACCTTAAAAAATTAAAGTGCAAAAAATTATCCTCATCGATCAACTCGAAAAAACGATCGAGGTATGGGACGTTATCCCAGAAAAGCAACATTATTTGCACTTTTTTTTCTCCATGATTTTGTTAAACGATTGTTTTGATAGCTTTTTGATAAATCAACCATCTACAGGAAAAAGAAGATTCCGCGACTGGTTGATGGCGATCGGCAAAACTTGGGAAGATGCCATATGCACTAAAATCCGGTTTTAAGGCCGCCTCTTTTCGGAGAGGGGCTTTATAGTTAAGCGCGAGTCCGTTTGTATGTACTGGGATGTATTCTGTCGTCGCTCCGATGATACTGGACGGAAAGTAACGTTTAATTCATGAAATTGACATGAAATTGTCCCCTAATGACGACTGTATGTTAGCAAATCTTAGAAATCGTCGTCACTTTGAGTTATTCAAGAAAATGTGATTAAGAATTACAAAATACACCACCACGTTTTGGTCTACTGAAATACTATCTCGGGTTGATGAGGCGGGGTTCATAATGGAAGTTTCAACTTCGTTTAGTTTAATGGAAAACCATGCAAAAATAAGTCGCAATATGTTCCGGCAATTTCAATTGCATGAGGACCCAATCTTCAAAATGTCCGCAGGCACCTCAATAAGAATCCAAGAAAAGGAATCGGGTGGGCAAATGCGAGTTTTTTACAAAAAAAATGAAAGTTCTCTTAAAAATTACCTGTAAAGCAAATTTACTCCTCAAATTTTCTTTTCAACTAGATTTCCTCCACCTTTCTCATGCTCAAATGGTAGAAGAGACATGAAAGGCCAAAATAATTGACCCTCCGACCAGGGGCATGCGCCGATTGGCTTACCAAATAATATGGCGCCTATTTTTATGAAACGAAAAAATACCTTTCCACTGCGTGGCGATCAAATACTTTTTACGCAAATGTCCAACAAACGTTCATAAACAGTGCACGGAAAGCGTTATTTTTTTATCATATCGAAAACAGATCGCAGTTAACAAAATTTTTATTAGAAGCAAAGTTGAAGGCCGTCTATCCTCTCTGATGAAACCCTTTCGGGGCTCCAACCGTTCCTGAGATGGGAGTGATTTCGTAACCCTCCAAAAGTGAAAACCTCCCTTTCCCCAGAGACGAGGAGTGCCCCGATTGACGCTTGAAACAATAGGCCACGTAGCCTAAGCTATCCTGAAAATACTTGATTGTAATCGGATAAGATTTACGGAAGCTCTCGTTCGCCATTCAAAATGGGACACCCCCACTGACAGATGGACAAACACATCGACGTACTGCTAAAATCTAGTTTTCTTGACGTTTTGAAAGGGTTGAAAACAGAGTCCGGTTTTATCGAACACTTGCTCAATTACCATATCCACTGACATGGAAGCTAAAAAAAAGTCAAAACTAACTACCGGTAGTTTTTGGGTTATCGCGTGTAAAGATGGTGTGCGATTTACGCGTCAAGTATAGGTTTTTACAGGCAGTAAACAATGTCCTAGTACGGCACTTTGCGACCTAAACGGACTCAAGACGCGAAAACGCTGCAGAAAACGATCTCGAAAAGCGATAACAGCGACGTATTCAGTTTTAAAACACTGCACCAAGACAAGAGTATGCTCTTCGTTTTGGAACTGCGGACTGGAGGAAGATTATTCGCATTTCCCGAATATTCCGATGACGTAACCTACTTAATTCAACCTAACCTGATCAACCCAACGTTACTCAACCCAAAAAAGCTAAACCTATCTTAACAATGACACCTGACATAACCTAAAAACCTACTTTCACCTACCGAAAGCTGACACAAAGTTTCCAGGTATTCTAAGTGTGAATTCAACTTTAATCACCTTTGGTGGCATCGAAAGATATGCTCATGCCTACTATTGGAGTCATCCTTTTTTTCCAAACTTCCGTTTTGAAACAAACACAAAATCGATGAAAGCAGCGTAAGGATCAAAGAGTCAGCTTTCATCTTAAAATAAAGCTCAAGGGATTTCACAGTTACATGTTTTAGATCTCTTATACTCTCTGAGACATCTTCAGAGACAGTTTCGTGTTCTTGTGTTCTTTTTCAAATACATGGTTTGAGTGTCCTCTACGCTGTACGAACGAAAACCTTACGTTACGTAGCGTTTATGTTCATCTTTAATTCATTTGATAGGACATTTCCCGTGCTTTTGAGAGGCGTTGGGCATGTTAACTCCGGTCTTCCAGTTGTTCATTTCCCAAGAGCCTAAAAGTGTTTACGAAACGTTAAAGCGGCATGCTGCACAAAGGCATCTCTTACTCCGTGCCTAAAGTGCAGCAGTTCAGTAGCCCCATGAGATCACCTATAAATATAGAACAATCGTAGCAGCGTGGTGTTGGTGCTACCAAGTGGTCAACGACACATTGACTTCACTCCAGAGGTAACATCAACCGCGACAAACTAGGTCATCTTACATAACAGTCACATAGCGAGTACGTTACTTGGCTTTGAGTTTGTCCTGGAAATAGGACGGGCGTTCCCGCGGTTTTTTTAAATACCTAAAAAAATATTATTTGTACTTGGGGAATGCTGTATTCATGATTTTATCCATTGATTCCGTTAGCGAGTGTTGACTTTTTTTTTGTCATTTGTGATTTCAGCTTGAAATTGCCAATATTGGTAGGTCTATAAGATTGGATTTATCGGCTGAAAAATACCTCTATTTTTCTTCTTGCTAACCTAATCTAGTAATTTTAGGTGCAGTATAAGTTGATAAAGTTCGGTTAGGCTGAATTTGGTTAGGTTAGAGAAGGTTACGTGTGGTGACCTGTGCAGACTTGCCCTAATCTATGCAGTCTAGACACGTCATTAAAAAAAAGAACGAAGAAAGAAAGAACGTAACCCAAGAAAAATCGTAGGAAAACAATATGTAGTGTACAGTCGAGCGTATAAATCGCTGACAAGTGAGTTTTTGCTCTTTTGGATTTCGGTTATTGGCAACACCACTGAAATCGCCTGAAACTCGAAAGCCCGTTCCTATCCAATTACACTAGTAGTACCAACACAAAATGGAGAAAGAAAATCATTCCTTAGTCATTTTTACCATCGATTGCACTGTACCTTCTGATGCGTGTTATACCTCATCAAATTCTCTAAAATTCTTACTAATGTAAGCATCAAGATGTTTTTAAATAGAAAAACGCGCGATGTGGTCCAAACTCGCACCTTTTTAGAGTAACGCACTGAATGAAACGCTTGGTTTGGTGAAAGCTGTTGAAGATGTATACATTATGTTTACGCGAAGTCCTATCAGACCTGCTAAGAACTGCTAACAGAGCATTTTATTTGATTAGGACTGTTTATGCACAACCATTCCTAAGAGATGTCAGAAATACCTTGTATTTTGTCGTCTGCTTGTATTTCATAATTAAACGTCCACCGCTATGGATTTTGAAGATATGCTGCTAATTATGAATGCTATCAAACAAAATCGTATACGGGCTCTTCAAACTGGACGGCAAAGAAGTACGAAATTTTGTTTTACCCTTGTAGTGCAACAAAATAACAAAAGGTGATATCCTATTACTGATATGTGCAAGATATTACGACCTAACTTACGTTAAAAATGACGAGAATATTAAAAAAACATGTAAATGACCATTTTTAAGTCAATTTCAATCAACTTCCCACATGGATAAAATCAAATCATTAATTCCGGATTTATTCTCGCAAACCAGCAGCCTGTTTGGCGCCAAACACTTTTGTCGATGCTCTGTTCAGAGTAGACTATGAACGCGGCGTGCTTAGCAGTGCTAGGCTCATAATCAGATGTTGCTAAGAGCTCTGATAGCCACTATTTAAGCGCACTCGCTGCCCTGATAACTGCTCTGTTAACGCTTTAGCAGATCTGCTAAAAGTTCGCGTAAACATAGTGATACTCTATCACCGAGAGTGCCAGCCGCAACTGCATGGATCACAGTCACTCTGTGATAGTTTGGACAAGAGTATTTTAGACCTGAACATAAGTCATACGGCCTGTTGAAGAGGTGCATGTGGAAGAGGGCATTGTGACTTGACCGAGCGACCTACATTAGAGTTACCGCGCCTCTTAAGTCGCTCAGCTAACCTCCCCTCCCCTCTCCACCCCACCGTGTCCGGTTGCCCGCAGAGCGCGGAAGATATGTTTGCTTGATTGGAAGAGGGGAAACCGAGCAGCAGGGCCCACTGAGTATTATCTGTATTGTGCCTCAAACATTATGCACGTCGAGTGAAATTCGCTCTGGGAATAAAATTCGCTCGACGACGAATAAATTTCTGATATTAAACCAAAATTTATTCTACCAAAGAAAACTTTTTTTATGTGGACTCGGCATACCTACGGAGGCGGTGGTGGATCTTCGAGCCCCCTTCCCCATTCTGCTCAAATTTGGGCTCTCTTGAGAATCATTTCAGAATCAAGGAGAAAATATAGATGGCGGTGGGGAGGGTTCCTTGGTTCGACGATTTGAGAGATTAAATATTTTATCCGAACATTTTTAACACGACTTAACAATCCGCCTCAAAGGCAAAGGCAAAGCGATGCATCAAATGAGATAGCTCGATAACATTTAAACCTTGAATTACAAAAGATCCCCGGATATTATCACATTAATGCATATATTTAAAGATATTCATAAATATGAAGGGTGTATTCGTAAAAGTAGAAAGCCGCCACGACGTTATCCCGGGTTGAAGTATCCATGCAATATCCAGAGTAATATCCATGCTGGAAAATCCATTCACTTAAAATACTCGAATGGACATCAATGGTTCATGGCTATAGCATACACATATGGAAATTCATTTATCTATTTTTAATTAATACGGATTATTCGGCTTGGATATTATTACATGGACACTTCAACCCGAGAATGAATTTTACGATCATCGTAGGTAGGTGACCCACCGTCAAAAACTGAAATTTGCTCAGGCAGCGGTCTTAATTTTAACATTTGCAGTATTTTTAGAGCCTAAAATTTGGTCTACATACATACGTTGTATCTAATGTCCAAGTTTCGTTTCGAACACCTCTAGAAAGTGACAAAATAGATATGTACCTTAGTATGTTGGGAAAAACAATTCTTCTCAAAATAAAAGTAGTTTTTTACACTGTGCATCTCATGCACCTACAGTATGTTTCCCTAGTATTCCTCATCTGAATAAAAGTCGCGAAGTGCTTCATCACGTTTTGTGAGACGAACAGCTGAATGTCAAAATAGCAAAATAATAAGATTAACAATCCTCCCCCTTTGGAGGTTTGTTTTCCACCTGTTGGCATTGTCACAAGGGCAAGCCTCCCCCCTCCCCTCCTCGAGTGGTCACGTGGGAAGAAAGTGAAGTTTTAAGGCTTCGGAAGCGCGCTGTTCTGTGTCACCGCTCTTCTTTTGTTTCAAAGCGCCAGCGCAAAGCATGACAGGGAAACATAAATCATTACACTTTATGTCCATAGTTCCACCGATCAACGCACATACCATGAATTAAAATTAATCACTTTACCACTGCGTTCGATTCGAAGCAATGGGCTTCATCTTCTCAAACCGCAAGCTTTTGCGCAAAAAGCGCTGTTTTTTTTCTGTAAACTTTACTTTCTTTGAGCTTTTGCAATGAAAAAAATTAATCCTTTTGGTCAAAAGGGAAAGATCGGATGGATTTTTCTGGTCAATAAAAATGCCGAAAGCAAAGACTATGAAAAAAAGACGTTTCTCTTGATTTTTTTTTTCGATAGATTCACGGCATGATTTTTCTTTTCTCAGGATTTTATTTAGCTGCCTTAGCTTGAAAATCGGGGGGGGGGGGCATTCGATAGCGCCAAAAACCACAAGCGCCAACGCCGCAAGCGCCAGTCCGTAACAGCCAAACGAGCAAAGTCGCAAACGCCAAAGTTCGTTTAGGTTAGGTTAGGTTAGGTTAAGTTAGGTTAGGTAAGGTTAGTATTGCAGTTGAGACCTTTGGCGTTTGCGACTTTTCTCGTTTGGCGGTTATGGATTGGCGCTGGCGTTGGCGCTTGTGGTTTTTGGCGCTTATGACAGCTACCCGAAAATCGCTGGTCGCAAATCGAGCAATATTCACAAATCTCCTTTATACCTTATTTCAAGTATTTTTATATTTATTTCAAGAATTTTTTAATGAAAAATTTTGATTTGAACGAAAACAAAAATGTTTGCTGTAGACAAACTTTCTCCTAAAAAAAAATTAACGGTCTATTCATACAAAAAAGAATGATTGACAATATTACAGTATATTCCAATAAAAGCTTATATACCAACGTTGATCCGTCAAACCTGTTTTGGGTTGTCGTAAACATGTTTCAAATATAAAGGTGAAATATGAGCAAAACGCAATCTCGTCTGTTTCAAGATTGTAGACCTGTCATGAGCTTAGAAAAATATTGCTAAAAAAAAGGTATATTAATTGATAACTATTTGATTTCGAAAACTATTTTTCGCAGAGTATGACGACAACTTTGCCATCTGTCGGGTCAACTAATATCGACGCACTGCTGATAAGGGTAAGACCCTGCTACCGGTCTTTAAATGTCCACCAAATATATCGAGGGGAGACGCGCGCGAGAGTCTGTTAATCTTCCTAATTGGAATCCGCCCATGATCCGGACGACTCGCGTTAGGGAAGGGGGGGGACTATAAGGAGCTTTCGAAGACAAACCCGACAGGATGTTGGGGTGTCTTGGTCAACCGGTGCGGTTTCGTTCGCACTTTGTTAGCCGTGGGACCGGAGGTGAGGCCCCTGTCTTACAACCCACTTCACACACACACACACTCTTAACTTTTAAGGTTACATTTTCAACCTTTTGGTTCAACCCCTACAATGTTAAGCTGAGCGGAGCGATAGTGGAGCGAGGCACAAGCCACGTAACCTAACCTAACTCAACCCAGGGTTACCTCATTACAAAGTCGCCAAGCCTGATGCCGCTTACTCCTTAGCGGCCGATTTAGGGCCGCCGAGAAGTAAGCGGCATCAGGCTTGGCGACAGCCGAGCGGAGCGATAGCCTAGCGAGGCACAAGTGACTATAACTAATCTTGGTAAAAAGCAAGGGGCTTTGTTGTGATAGGTTAAGTTAGATGCCTGTAGCATCGCTGCGCTTTCGTTCCGCTTGATTTCATTTGACGACGAAAGGTTGAACCAAAACGTTTAAATTGCTACACCTTAAAAAATGAGAGTGCACGAACATGCTACACAGTGGATTCCAGTGTATTTCCTACCTTGTGTTCCACTAACGTTCCCACGCTGATAGTGAAGATGCACATGGCACTAAACCTAACTTAATCACCTGATACCGCTTACTTCTCGGCGCCAAGCGAAGCGATATGGTAGCGAGGCACAAGGTACCTGTTTTCAGCTGTATGAGGCTAAGCAACGATAAGCTGGGTCAACAAAAGTTAGGTTGATTGCACTGTACTTCGCTCCACTGTCTCTTCTTTTGGCTTGGCGACAAAAGGTAAATAACAAGAGGAGGAAAAAACCTTTTTTCTTTTATTCTTCGCACTGCGAAAAATGTGTAATAAATTTTATGCTCGTTCGACAAGATTCTCAACACAAGTAGATAATTGTTAAGGTAATGTGTTAAAAAAACAACTTAAAAGCAATAAATATTATTTAAAAAAATCACCGATTTGTTACCTGAGCATTGATTTGTAAGAAAAGCAAAGGCAACACTCGAGCAAAAAATTTAAACGGGGATATTTTTTTAAAAGAAGTAATTTTTATATTAAAATCACAAAAGTTTCAATTCTTCTGTTTTGTTTTGTTTTCGTTTTGTTTTTTGTGTTTTGTATAAGTATATTTGGATTAGCCCTTTGGCCTGGATAAGGTTAACCAAACCATAGCTACAAAAGTCATCACAGAAAAAACACGAAACACAAAACCATTAGTTTAAGAAGTTTTCAAGGCCAAAAAGGCCCACAAATACAGAAAAACAGATTTATGTCGAAGCTTTAGGTATGTGATGAAAGACACATTGGATTAGACCTAGCTTTACCCAGCCCAAGCGTTTAACAGGGACCTTTCGTAAACTAAGACATTTAGACCCTTCCCTGCCCTCCCCCATCAGTCAGAGAAAACTTTTACTTTTTCATACAGTGCCCCACTTTCGCCTTTTGGGCAACTTCACCAAATAATCGCGAACGAGTGTCACTTAAGTACTGCGGGCGATTTAAACTGTGAAACAAACATTATGTATTAGAGGAAGGAAAGGAAAAGCACACATTAGAAGAATGAAATGACGCCAACCGGTTCCTCTCCCGCTGCACAATTATTTTCACTCCGATGGCGCCACACAAACCTGTTTCTAGTCCAAACGTAACCAACAAAATTATATCATTATCTAATTACTTCTAAAATTATTTTACCACGCTAAAAATAGATGCCTCGGTCCGTCTCCGAAAACAGATCCTGGCCTTTCAAAACGGAGTCGTGAATCGTGAGGGCAAAGTAAGATGTTTTGGGCGTTGGGTTTGTTTTACGGTCGGAGTTAATAAAAATCTCCAATGGCTCAAAAACGCCCAAGGCTTTAAGACGCCTAAAAAATAAGAATAAAGTAAAAATAAGGATTTTTTTATTCGCTGGAAATGCCATGACGCTTTAAAAATGCTAAAAAAAATGTTAAAAACGCAGAGTCCCGTTGTGCAAACGCCACATCTTTTTCTAATGAGTCATTCCGCAGAGAACTTTCTTGGAAAAGCAAACAGTCCTGCTGGTAAATGTTTAGCTCTGAGGAAGAACCCTTTTCAAGAAATTGGAATCTACTATTTGTTTAATCTCGCCGCCGCCGTATCCCATAGCTGTTCACAATGACCTGAATCACCAAGGCTGCTGAACGCATTGGTTCACAGTTTCTGCGAGTTTACGTTACCGATCTTAGTTCTAGCACTGCGAAAAGTCCGAAGAAATAAACATCGCATTGCACCTGGAAGTCAGTTATGCTTCGTATACTAGGAAGGGTCTCACTTTCTTAGGATAGTACTTTAGTCCTCTCGGTTCGCTACAAATAACGTTAGTGAACGGATTTTGGTGTTACAAGCATGAAATTTGGCACGTATTTTCCGGAAACATATTGAGCGATTTGAACAAAAGGACACTTAAGAGTTACGGTCCGGGTACCTTGTACGGGGCCTTTTCAAAAAAGTACCCGAAATGAATGTTTAAAAAAATGCGAATTTATATTGGTGAATCTGGGGTCCTTTCCATGCAATCTGAATCGACGAATGCGATCCCGTCGTTAATTTTAGGTTTCGAATGAAACGAGTACCTGTTTTTGACGTTTTCGTCCGATTTTTTTTTCATTTTCCCCCTTGTTTTAGTTCATACTGATAAAGGCGTTCTCAACGCGTATAAATCCGACAAAAAAAGATCAAGAAAAATTCTAGAAGATTGTACCTTTAATAGCCGTGCTTGAACGTGATCGGATCACACTAGTAACCTTTCCGGGTACCTTGTTTGGACAGCAAGTTTCAAACTGGTATTTTGGTTAATAAATACCCATTTACGAGTAAAATTCGGTAACCGGCGGTAATTTTTACGCATTTTTCAGTGTACCAGAATTGTAAACTTTTTGTGTTTAGCCTTACACTGGAACGAGCCGGAGTTAAAAATACCCAAACTCATAAAAAGTGTTAAGAGAAAATTTCAAAAGGTTTAAAAAACCGATTTCAAAAAAAATATTAGCTCGCCGCACAATTTGGACCGCTGAACTAATTCCAGCATTCAAAAGTTACTTCCAGGTATGTTTAGTACCCGCTTCAGAGTAGGAGAAGGTGCAGCTGGTACCCGAGTTGGGTGTCGATTCCGACCAAAACGGGGTCTGCAATTACGAATTTCAAATAAAAAATATTGTTTAAAAAGACCATTATGACAAATTCACGACGAAATTCTCCGTTAAAAATATTTTTTTTGTAAAAAATGTTTGTTTTGAAAAAATAAATTTGCTATAGTGGGAGCTCAATGTTTCTTTCATTTTTAGAAAATATTCAGATCAGTGACGCTGCCTATTCGAAGAAATGAGACGAGCATCAGACACCCACAATGTAAATTCGTGTATTACAGATTGTTACCTTTTCTTTTTTTGTTGAAACAAAATTGTAGTGTATACGAAGTCACAAAGTTTACACTTTAAATCCTGTTCTCGAAGGTGTAAGCCACGCCTAAATGATAATCTAATGCGACGAGGGTGTGGTTCCCTTGATTCCCGTGTTTTTACAAAAGTCGTTTCAAATTCGTGCAAGGTTAAATAAGGGCACTGCAAACAGAAGGGAATCAAGCTTACGGTGAACTTGAACTGAGATAAACTGAAACGAGGATCGGAACAAGGGCGAGTTCTAAGGAACGGCATTCCTGGAATGCGTTCCCTTTTCAAGGAACAAGGAACGCCACGCGTTCCTGATTTTGAAAGCGTGTTCCTATAGATTCGACATGCATTAATATAGGGAGACTTGAACGCAGGCAACCAACCCAATGCGTTTTATGGGAGGTGTTTTGAACGCACGGAACCAACCCTAATAAATTTTAAATGGGGCAGTCGAGCCAATAGACACCCCCTTTTTAAAATTGAGAAACTAACAGTCACAGGAATGATCTGACAAGGAACGGAAAACGTCATTCATTGCCAGTGGCCGAAATTTTGCATCAAAATTTCCCACTGGAGCAGGATAACTTCTGTTCT
>Ga0058701_10005132_pt1 | contig 10798 bp, 6 predicted proteins | sample AgamicOrMae_FD_97039 | JGI IMG/M metagenome (GOLD analysis project Ga0058701, IMG submission 97039) | Agave microbial communities from Guanajuato, Mexico - Or.Ma.e | ecosystem: Host-associated > Plants > Phyllosphere > Phylloplane/Leaf | place: Guanajuato, Mexico | collected 2012-06-04 | reverse complement strand
GTTAAGTTAGGTTAGGTGCCTTGTGCCTCGCTTCGCTATCGCTCCGCTCGGCTTGACGACGGAGGGTAGCACCAAATTTAAACCAAAAGGTTGAAAATGCTACCTTAAAAAATTACAGTGTAGCGAAGGCCACATTTCCTTCGACATTTTTAAGCCCTTTTTACTAAGGTCGCTATATCAGATTCCTTCTATTACTAGCTCTTATTCGATGATTAAACACGAGTATGTGCGTTGAGGCAGCGGGCACGACTCAAAACGTACCAGGAAACGTTGCGTCTAAGGTCACACCGCTAGAGAGAGACGGAAGATATGATCAAAACAAAACACGGCACGGGGCAGGACGGGAACCCATCCACCGTTCTACAGGCAAAGCGACACAAAGGACCTACTCAGACGCTGTTTTTCACTTTTAAGGTACTTTAAAGGAAAATATCATTTACCGCTAAAAATGTACTGTAAAGTACCAGTAGAAGTGAATCGATATTAATTTACCGTGACTTGTATAGCCCAAACGTCGGATGAAACCAAGTGTTATGATACCCCGTGAGTTATCTGGCGAATCAAAGGATTCCAAGAGAAATTCAATTTAGTACGGGAGACCCTACGACTGCGGTGTAGTAACTCGTAACGCGTCAGTAACTAAGGCCCAATCCAGTTGTTTACAAAGGAAGTTGGTTGTGAGATACAGCCCATTTTTTTGTTTGATCAAACAGAATCCAGTTGTGAACGGATGGAATATTTACTTGCTTTGTTGGGAAAATGTACGAGTTTAGCGACCGGAACAGAGGCCTTTCAGCGAAACGAAACTTGTCTAAACTGCAAAGAGGAAGTTCTGACTTACCGTTTATTGAAGATGCGGCACTGTTGCATTTCTTCTTCTTCGAAGCTAACACCCAACCAAACAACTTCGTAAATAAACTCATGAAGATCACTACGACAACCGCACGAGAGTATTTGCGACACTCACATGTGTCCGCGCACACCCAACCGCCCCGACACTGAAAACTTCGAACTGATCAGAGGGACAAAGGCAATGTGCGGCCAGGCGAGGCACACCACAACACGACTGGATCGACGTCCGAACTGTTAACCTGTATAACCTCTCCACGTGAGAGATCGTTCGACTCAACTGCATCCACTTCGACTCTACTAAACCTACACCTACTGCGAGCCAGCGCCGAGATAGGTCTAGTGGCTCATTCCGCCTGCTGTCGCGCCGGTATTCAACGTAAACTAATCTTTGGGATTATATTCTGCAGCCGAACTCTGCCCCCCACCCTTCCCTTTCCGCTTCGTCTCGCGTCGCAGGAGCGCCCGACCATGTGGCCCTGATACGGCCTCAGCGGTCTGCCCACCGCGACACCTTTGGCTGCTCAGCTGACTAGAGCTCAGCTTGTCAGTTTTAGAGCCCACGATAGGTACTAAGTAGGCCTATACATAAATATACGTATTGCCTATTATTGAGGACTCTAGCTAGAGCTTTGGCGTTCTTCATTAAAAAAAGAGAAAGGAAATGCGACGCCTATCACTCTTTGAACTCTTACTTGAAAACCTAAAAAGCACTTTTCTAGTCTTTACTCGTATTGATATTTTGAAATAACTTAAAAGAAACATTAAAGGCATTTGAATTAAGACCTGCTACAAGAATTCTCTTGTTTATTTTTTAACACCTGATTTGAATAAGCGAATGAATTTTTTGATACTAAATCGGAGGAATACAGTGCTTCCAAGCTACCAACATTCCCTTCTTGACTTTACAAGGGCATATTTACGCTAAACCTAAATAAATAAAAATCGGCAAAATGCGTGCCAGTGCCCTTGTAAAATTATTAGACAGGTCTTGAAAACTCGCGTTATTTTTCGCTTCTCGAATTCAGTGCAATAAAACCCGCTTAAGATACGCCCGTTTAAGATACGCATTGTCATTATTCCCTTGAGTCTAAGTCGGTATGAAACACGTATAAGATACGAACCCTCATAAGAAACGAAGGTGTTTCAGTCGCTTGATTCGTATCTTAACCGGGTTTCACTGTATTTGAATGCCTTGTGCTCTGAGGAAGCTTAGTAATTCGCCATTCCCATCAAGAGTTTTTCGTGATTGCGAGTCTGGCGAGAACTATGAAAAGAAGCGAGAGAGAGAGAGGGGAAAGGGCGGGGTCCTGATGAGGAGGAGAGCGCGAACGCGCGACGCTCTAACGTGGGTGTCAACAACCTGCGCGCCGGCCTGGTTGTGTTCTTAACTCAAATCTTCTAAATTACTTTACTACCCGATGCGAAGGCCATTTAAAAGCTTCTTAGATAAAAATAGATTTCCCGCAAGGCTCTCCTGTCTTTCAGAGAAAGGAAGACAATTGAATCATTCTACCGTAACAAATAGCCAAACAATTGAATTATAAAAACAAAATAATTAAATCATTCAAAAAATCTGCCGCTGCCTGTCAAAACTGACCTTACAGTTTGAAGATCATTAAGATATCTCGGACTTTGCCGGTAACGGTAGCCTAAAGTCTTCTTAATCGTCGAAATCTAGTTTCACTGTCTTGGCACGATGTAAGCAGATACCTCGACTTGTAGAGGCGAACCATGAATTGATATCAATGATATCTTAATTCGGAAGACTTGAATATCAATTTTATCCCTAATCAGTTTTTCTTTACTTTCCACGTGTTAGCCGGCATAGAACGCGTTCAAACAACAAAAACCTATTTTGAATAGCCTGTTCTTTTTCTCTCATTTTTCTTTCTCGTCTGATTCGCAGCTTGCGACACGAATCGCTGATAGCCCATCGAACGCACGTGACGGCATCTGCCTGCTTTAAGCACTTATTGCTTGATAGAAATCCACTTCATAAAACGACAAAGTACTCTCATTTTCAGATATGATATCCTGAGGAAATTACAACTCCTCTCAAGTGGCAAGCGCATTGTTTCAAAAGTGACCTAAAAACTTGACCGGATAAAAGCCTTACAGACACAAAGAAAAGCATGCAAGTATTGAATTCAAAGTACAGAGGAATGGAATATACATTACACGGATTGTGAATAACGGAAAAAAAACAAACATAATAAAACGATGGGAATATATTTAAAGCGCTAAGTGTATATTTTTGGGAATCACAGTAACAAGCAACAGTAAAATAATTCCTACTCAAAACGTAAACAAGGTAAGTATACGAAAAAACAAAGTTGACCAAAAAGCTGCAAAACAATTTTTGCGGGGAGGGTTACTAGTAAAGTTTAACAAGCAAACAAAATAAAACAACAAATCAAAAACATGAAAACTTGGCACAAAAACGACAAAACACAATAACGAATCAACAATGAATAAATTATCTAAGGTTACTTCAAGCTTACAGTAAACAATTCAGTTTTTCAACGGCAGTAAAATCTCAAGGAATACCACAGGGACATCAAGGACAGCAATGCTATGGACACAAAAAAATTCAAGCAATTAGAAAATAAAAAAATTGGAATGTTCTACAACAAAAGAAATAAATAGCATGTTTTAGGATTGGGTTACTTAGGTTAGCACACACATGGGAAAAAACTAGTATTAACAAAAGATACATTAATTCGCAGAAAGAGACCAAAACTAACCGCTCAGTGCCTAATGCGATCTTTAAAGCGGCCCCTCCGCCTTTGTAAGATCGTTACAGGCCGCTTTGTGCAGCATGCCTAAACACAAAGTTTTTATTGAAGAAATTTTTACACGACCACGTCTCTTAAATGTCTGCATGGCAACACAAAGCCATCATTTGGACAGTTCATCTTTTAGTAGGTCTATTCAGTAGATTTAAATGGCCAAGTAATGCGGGTATAGTAATGATCTGGCGACTGGAGCAGTTACTCAAAAGGGCCAGACTTGCTAAAGTGCCCCGCGACAATTCGTACAGAGCCACAGCCAATCAGACTCTCAGGGGGCCTAAAGGGGATCATCTCACCGAGATTAGATTGAGGTCCACCAGGCAGTGACGCCATCTAGAAGGCTTTTGATTGACGGCGGGCATTTGAAGGAAAAGATTGGGGAAGATAATTTTGCTGGCGGGGAGTTTCTGCCCAGTCACGTCTGAGAAAAAGTTATTCACTCCGCTGCTAGCGAAATCTGAACATCAGGAATTTTTCAGGATTTGCAGTTCGAGTTACTGCTGTAAAGATTAGAATGAGGCATAGTTCTTTTGTCTTTAACCTGCAAGCGGTGACGACATCAGAGCATAAGCTTTGAGGTTGAATATAAATAATTCTGGCGCGACCTATTAAGGCGGAATGTTTAAGTGCACGGTAAATAGAACCTTGGTGAGCGTACCATTTACAAGGTCCAAAACAAGACACGAGCCAATAGCGATTTCTGTTTTATTTCCATAGGCCGTGCTAAAAAAAAACGAAAATAATAAAATGAAGAAGAATTTTTGAAGGGTGATTGTTTACAAAACAAAGTCCACAGTGACAAAGATTACAATCTACAGAAATGTGTTTAGAATATCAGTGTAAAAAATAACTATCGGACAACGCTGTCCACTTTAGGACGCCTGTATCACTTATCCGCAAGAAAAAACAGTGGATATATGAACAAGTATACCTAACATAAACTGTATATGAACATACCACTGCACTCTTTGAAAATGACAAACAGACCCCTATTCGGAAAGCCACATTTTTTTTCGTTTTTATTTTGCTTAAGAAACAAGTCAAGAACGAGCCAGAGCAGTGAAGCCCTGAGATCGTGATATGCTGTCATTCAGAAGGAAAAGGTTGTCCCCGATAAAAAATCTTAAATACCGTTATAAATATTTACATAAAAACTATCGGTAATTCCATGAGGTACCGGTACTGCCTGCCAATCAAGGGACGGATGATAACATGAAATCATAAAAATAAAAAGCAAGGAATAAAACCGTTTCGTCATACTTCTGAATCAAACCTCTCAAAGAAAATAACCGTCAACAACTAAATAGTCACTTTAATTATCCGAACAGCCAAAAGTCTATTCGAAGACACAATGATGAACGACTATTCCCCATTTCCCCACCACAAGGGACACGACATACAAGTAGTTACAAATTAGTATAAAAAGAAGAGGCCAAATATACGCAGGATTATATTTAACTATGTATAAAGAATTATAATGATATTTAAGAAATTTCCATCGGGTGCGTTCTCATATTTGTCATTCTCGTGATGAAAATACCATACCGGTGAGAGGCTACATCGTGGCTTATTTTTAGTAACAAAACTAACATCTAATTTGCTATGTCATAAGCACAGTATACATTTTTCTTCGTTGAAAAACAAACAATAAAAACACATTTCGAACCATTTTTTTCACTCATCCCACACAAAATCGCCCAACACGCAGGATTCGCTGAGGCGGACGATAACTAGTGTCTTTTTCCGCGTCGAATTGGAAAGCAATCGTATTGTTCACTCCACGACGTCCCATGCACATTTCGGACTCAACCTCTTTTCCACACTTTTAACATATCTCGATGATAAAAATGACTGCTCCGTCGTTGATGATGATGAAGGTGATGACGTGATGGACACACCCGGATGATACGTTTGTTAGACTCAGCGTGAACACAGAAAATCATGAGGCTGTGCTACTGAGTGTTTTTGAGTGATATGACTACTAAATACAAAATTACAGTAACATCGCAAATCATTATCCTTATTATTCACAACTTAAGTGACCATCTTGAAGCACGTTTTCCCTACCCTAAAATTTTACAGACAAGAGTCTCAACTCAGCTAACAATACTTTCCAGATATTTTTTTAAAATTATTTTTTTTATTTATAGTTGGAAAAAACACCATAGCAGATTCTAAGCCGTACCAGCGTTCTTTCTAAGAAACTGTGTGCCAATATATCTCAGTCTTGAGGGCAAAGTATTAATGTACTTTTTGAATGCCACGAAAACAAAAAACAAAGCTAAAGTCTACATTGGTCAACATTAAAATGGCGCAAGTTTGGGTATTCCGCTCGTACAGAAAGCCTCTAGTACACAATTTACGGAGGAAATCAAAATCACTCGTGAAGGCCGAAATGTAGGACTACTTTTAACGTGGTTGAGTACATTCATGTCCGCAGTTTCAATCAACCACAGTAAAAGCAGTCCTTTTGCAGAACAACTTGACAAAGCGTTGTTAAATGACAATCATGGCATGAGATTCGGCATTGGTGCAGTTAGTGCTCTGAAGAGGACTTACGAAGTCTGTTCACAAGAGAGAAAATAGATTAGACAGTTCGAATTAATTCTTCAAATGAGGAAACAATCTACGGTTGATTCTATAACAATAGAAAATATTGAATTCTTAGCGTTTATAGCAATGAATTCGGGACTTAATGTGTAAAAACGTCGTGACTTGTCCACTGACTAAAAACTAATATTTTTTTTTTGTACATACGTTTATAATAGTTACTGCATTCAACGTGGGCAGTGTAGGTGCTATTTGCGATAATAAGTAGATTGCCTGTAAGCGAGGATATAAAACCAATCCCTTTTCGACGATTGAGTATTCATGACTTATAGATAATTATTAAAGATAATATTGCAGACTGCCCCTTCAGAACACATCCTTTGCCAATTATTAGAGATAGAAGAAGGCATTCCACCGATACGTGTCGATTATGTCATGGCAGTAACAATGCTCTTGATGATATCAGTTATGAGAAATACTCCGTTTTTCCCGCGAAGAATAAGAAAATTTGGACGCCAAGTTTTCTTAACATTATTGCTTCAAAGTCATCAGAACCTGGGACTTAATGTAAGGGCGGAAAATTGAGGGGAAGGTTAGATAAAGGACCGGCTCCATTTTAGTTGGGAAGGCTTTTCTCGAGACATCCGGAAAACTTGAATTTTCTTTTTCAAGTGAGAGGGGACCGAATACAAAACAGCGAAGCTGGAGTGTCGAAAAAATCCATCCAACACGGCGCAGTGTCATTAATCTACTTCGGACACAAGGAAATACTTAAAAGTGTGTGATGAACGACTTATCAAAATATACTTTTCTCGACTCACGTATTCTCAATTTCACCACCTAGCTAAAACATATTGCGCTTGCTGTTTCGCTTTCTTTCGTGTTCCAAAAATTCACTTTAACCTACAAAAAAACGAAGGAAAAAACACTAGTGTTGTAATCGCCGCACATTCTGCCTGTTAAACAGATACAAAGCCAGAACAAAACAACGTTTTTCTGTCCGTTTTTCGTAAAAAGCGGCTTTTTAGAACACTCAAAGCCAATTTATCCAAGTGGAGTGTCCGGTTGGGCTGGGATTAAAGCGGCACAACAACTAGTAAAAGTTCCATTAATGCCGCTAAAACGTGCGAAAATCTGTACACTTTGTTCTTTTTTACGATGAGGCACGACTTAAGGGATAGACCGGATACAATCGTTGGAATCACCAGTGCAAACTCAAGATACCTGCCGAGGCGCTCCCTTAAAACTGCCATTTTTGATATGTTTTGACGAGATATTGCAGTTCGATTGCTCATAAGAATGGCGAAGGTTGACGCGCTCGGACAAGCAACGCATTTCGAATTTTGCCGCGCTTTTACCGAGATGGCGGAGGCGACATCTAACGAGGAAATCAGTGCACTGTGCGAGTTACGCGATGCGAGATGAATCCGCACGTAGTGAGTCCATGACGTCCTAGCCTGTTCCGGGAGGGCCCGTTGGAGGGCGCGCCCAATGACGTACTGTACGGGCAGGGTGGGGCGGGGCGGGCAGCCCAATTGACCATCGCGATTTAGGACTTGGCAGCCGACGGCGGCGGCGAGCTGCTTCAGCCACAGGCGCCGACGTTCATGGAGTCCACGGCGGAGTGGTCGAAGTGCACGTGGAAGTCGCCGTCCAGGACCAGCTCGGAGATGCACCCCTCCATCCCGGTGTAGTACCGACCGCGCGAATTAACTGCGATGTCCCGTAAACCACCTGCCAATGGAATACCATCATCAATACCACAACACGTACGCTGAAAATTTTGGATATAAGATTTTCCTTGTCGAAGCGAGACATGATAGGTACTAGCAGTCTCAAAGTATTGATCGCTTCAATTATTAAAAACTTCCGCAACTTTGGAATGGAAAGAGATACGACAAAAAAAAGAGACCAAAATGCCAGATCTCTTGAAGATCTAGCGATTTTATTCCGTCCATATATGACGTATCTCTCTCCGTTTCAAAGTTACGGTGGTTTGAAAGACTTGGAGCGATCAATACTTTTGAGACTGATAGTACTTGAAATATCCATGAAACATACCAACGTAAAGTCCTATATCTGCATTCAGTTGCTTCAATCTTCCAGGAGACCTCCTTTCGAAAACTGGTCCATTATCCACACTAAGCGCGCCTTGTTGGGCATCTCTGGAAACAAAACGCAATTAGACAAGCCCATGCAGGGCGCAATACAACAATTTTTCCCGCTCACTCTTTTTCCTTCTTTCTCACGTCATTAATAATGGTTTCTAGTCAAAGAGTCAAATGGGTCCCTTTAAACGTCATTTCAACTTCCGTTTGACGTCATGAAAACGCCGCATCGGCTTCTAATTGACTCCAGTGTTCTGCTTGGGTTTGTAAGTACAAACTAAGGTAATAAACAAGTTGTTATTTTCTGATTAAAATCATATTCACACGGTCCAGCGTGAAATATTCTTCAAGGACAAAAAGAAAACCTATTTACCGTATTTACGTCAAAAGCACCTGTAGTTTGTTCTTACGAGATAAATCTGATTTCAATATCGACGCCACGACGCCGAATCACCGGGTACGGTCTCATACTTAATCTGGATTGGGGGTAGAGTCATCTTAAAAATCTACGAATGTTACAGCCATGCTGAAAAATGGCATCATTATGAAGTAAAATGTAGCTTTCGAACAGTCGAATTATTCAAGCGATACCGAGATAATCCTGCGGGGAAGTCGCCCTAGAGCGGGTGATGCTTTAAATCGAACCAGAGACGAACAAATAAATGAGAGCAGCCCTTGAAAATGGTAAGTTTTTTCGACTTTGCATATCGAAATCAAAGCAAGGAAGATTTTGGTTGTTACCTTGTAACTTTGGCGATATGCCAGAGTCCGTCGTCTACACGAGTGCTGTTGTCAGCAATCAAGACTTGTCCACTGCCCAAATCATACCGAAGATGTACGTAACCATTCTCCAGTGCAAGAGCGAAAAAGTCTTGCGCTGGAGCAGCCATCTCATCTTGCCGACGGGCCGTCCATAATATTAAGCCGTCTGGGTGGGATGTTCGGAAACGGATTTTTACACTTTGAGGATCCATCAGCATTCTGGAAAAAAAGAACAAACAAGATAACAATCATCGTCATAATGCGAATATTTTACGCTTGTTTGATGGCTCACGAAACATTTTGTACGCATTGACGCACGTATACCATGTACCATACTTTTTGACCGAAAATAGTAGTGGTCGGGTTGAGGTTATTTAAGTTCGATCAGCTAGTTCGGATTAGTTTCTCATAGATTTTTATATTTCGTGGATACGCTAGAAATACGCATGTATACCGGTATGGTACCTGTGATGTACGTCCACGTTATGATTTACATGAATACTACATGAAGGATTACACGAAGGATTACATGAAGGAACACACGGATTACAGACGTAACAATATTCGAAGTGCGATTTCAAAAAGATTTCATGGAGAGATGAACGCAACAATAAAGAGCTATTAGGCATTTTCTTGGGCTCAAAATTTTACCAAAAACTGATTCTTGTTAAAATTGTCTAAAACCAACAACAAAAAATAACGTAAAACGTTGTATTTTGTCGGAAAACTGAACGTGAAGTCCAAAGTTTGGGAGGTTGCATACACTGAGAAATGTGGCTACTGGTAAGTAAAGTTTACTAAAAATTAGTCAAAAAGGCGACAGCCAGCTCGGCTAGTAAACGTTACCAGATTGGCCAGTAAACAATACTTTTAACAGTACTGAGTAACGGTAACGTTTACTAGCATACTTGTTAGCGTTTACAAGCCAAGTTTGGCTGTCGCACTTTTTTTTTACTAATTTTTAGTAAAATGTATTAAAACTACTTTATGCAATACTGCTCACGCTATTTGACTGTTTTGTGTTTGGTTACCATTTGTTACTTTATTCTACGGAAAATAACAAACTACGTCACGAACCTGTGAGAGTAACAAGAACAGAAATTAAATATGATATAATATACAAGAAGACAGAAACAAGCACCGGTATGTAAGCAACACTAATGGTTGCTCTATGATTTTACACGCCGCTGTTACATAAAGATTTCCTATTTTCTCAGGATTCTCGTTATTGTGTACGAGCTCAACCTTGCACGTCATTGCGTCGGCGATTATGTAATACAATTGCGCGCGAAGTCCCATAAAATGGCCTAAACAGGAGGTGACCCCTCTGTCTCTTCGCGAAGCAGACGGAGCAACTTTAGACGCGACTATCGTTCCTTACGGAAAACCCCACAAACGCGGCATTGATTTTCGTTCACGTACAAGTAAATCCTAGGGTAAAATAAGCGAAGACTCCCGCATCATCCATATTGGCTTGCCACAACGACCCTCAGAACCTTCCCTCACATGACGGTACTATCAGTCCCAAAGGTTTTGTCCAGTTCTGGTGGTACAACAAGGCGGTGGCCAATGTATTTCGCCGTAAGGCGGAGCCTTCCAGCGCGATCAGAACCGGACAATACCTTTTGGACTGATAGTGCTTCACTATCCCCCAGCAAACAGAGCATACTCCGCGCTTTTGGCTTCAAGATAACGGTACTTTTCGCGTCACTTGGTTCGTAGCAAAGCTCACGC
>Ga0058701_10005131_pt1 | contig 10799 bp, 13 predicted proteins | sample AgamicOrMae_FD_97039 | JGI IMG/M metagenome (GOLD analysis project Ga0058701, IMG submission 97039) | Agave microbial communities from Guanajuato, Mexico - Or.Ma.e | ecosystem: Host-associated > Plants > Phyllosphere > Phylloplane/Leaf | place: Guanajuato, Mexico | collected 2012-06-04 | reverse complement strand
TGTGTAAACATTGTTGAATGAAGACTCCTTATGTTTGAGTAATCGTTTTTCGAAAGTCTACCGACCATCAGTTTCTCAAGCTAGTCTTCGCCCAACACACCCTCCTACTCTCTCTATCTAAAACTCTGTGGGTCTTAAAGTTCCTCTCGCGGTGACTTTTTGCCAGAGTCCTCTAACGGCCATGATAGTTGGTAGCGACGAAAGTTGGTGTGGGGCATGATTGGCGGCGATGAGGCTACAAAGGTCTCGACACACTGGTCTTGAGAGATTATCATTGTCACGATTCAATGACTTGCGAGCTTGGCCGAGTTGATACCCACATACGCTGTTTCTCGCTCATCTTCTCTCCTCGACCTGTTGAGAGGCCAGCTTCTGGATCGTGATCCACTATTGTAGTCGGAATTGAAAATTTGAAAATATGAATTTATAAAATGATACGAAATTATAATGGGATCTGTGAATCGGTGGGCGTTTGAATGATACTGCTTTATGAGTAGATAGAGAAATGCCAGACAGTATAAGGGCGCCAACGCGAAGATCTCATTATTTCATCGTGACCAGCCATCTAGGTGCGAGGGCACCTATAACTGGAGGCCCGAGGGCCGCCACCCGCTGTCGAGAAAAGGCGGACCGCATGCATCGCAGATTGAGCGTGCCTGTGAAGCGAAGTCCCGCGATGCCTTATCAGCATTGTTTACTAGACACCTATATTTAATTTCTTGTCACACAGTAGCAACAATAAGGCTCTCCAAGTATCCTGATGCGATAGTGGAGGAAGTGCACTCGTTATGGTCATTGTCGAACGCGTTTCCAGAGCTGAATATTGACGAGAGGTCGGTACGAAGAGCATGAAGACGGCGCGAAGAGCCATGGAATCTCAGCACTACAATAGGACATTCACCTGTCAGGCCAAACAGACCAAATGACAAGCTGGATTCTGATCTAAGTTTTGATTCGGAGGATCTTTGTCAAGATGCAGCAGCAGAACAGCACTCCGCCTCCAAGATGAAGAGAAACCATACGATGTTCAAGAAGCTCATCGATTCCGCCATAGTAAACTCATTCACCCAGAAAACACTCGACCAAGCGTTGAGCGAATCCAGAGAAGTTGTCTAGGCTAGAGCCACCAAAAAATTTCGAGCGAACCTGCGTAAGAAGACCTGAGATTGATTAGAAAACGACATCCCTCCATCAATCATTCTTCTCCGTATTCACCCTGTTCTCCCTCGCACCGCAAGGTTCTCATCTTCACGCGCGTGTTCGGATTAGGGAGAGGATTTTTTTACAAATGCTCTCGGCGGATAAAACCCAAAACCCTTGGCTTAAGCCAAGAATTGTGGGTAAGCTCACCCCTTTCGGAAGATCTATCTCTCGGGCAGTAAACATAGCGGTGGAACTCGCGGTAGATCTTCCAGTTTTATTGGGGCCATATTATTTTCCGCGCCAAAATTAATTTTCAATCGAACACGATGTCACGCCTTTCCGAAGCGTCTCTATTATCTGATAATTTCGATGGCTGAATTAAGAAATATCAAGCGTTGCATCATACATACAAAACCGCATCATACATTGATTAATGACCGCGAAGTACATTGCAGCTCGCGTTGCATAACGTTTAAGATGGATAAGAAGGCTCAAAAATATCGCATAGAGAGCAATGAAGAGGGTAACCGGCACATAGATAGTATAACAAAGTGGGATCAGACCAGACAAGTTCCGATCAGAGAAAGCATTAGGGGAGACAAGCTAAATGAGTTTCCTGGATGTGGCTGAATTGCTTGTCTCTTCCAATATTCCTCTCAAAAAATTGACAAATCCCAAGTTCTCTAAATTCTCCGCCAAATAGTGTGCAAAAAGATGCCCAGATTCTTCGACACTTCGGAAATCTTGCATACAGCTTATATACGACAGAAAGTTAGAGAAAATAAGAGGGACGATCGGTGATAGCTAGATTTATTTACGAGTGGATGAGACTCGCATACAAGAGTGAATTTTTACAATTGTCGGTGAACTCAATGGTGCTCCAGCTGAGCCATTTCTACTCGATTGCGTAGAGAGTTCCGAGAGTGCCAACAATCTAAATGCCACACAAGCGATCCCAGAAGCCCTCAAAGTGGTCTGGCCAGAGCAGATATCTTACAAGAACTCCAGGCTGCTTCTAAGCGACCGAGCCTCATACATGCTGAAAGCGGGCATCAACCTCAGTCAGGGTTCATTTCCAGAATTGTTACATGTCTCTTGTTTCTGTCATTCTTTTTCGAGAGTGTTTGATGACATCAGAATTTCTTACCCCAGGGTTGAAAGGATCGTGACCCATCTGAATAATATATTGGTGAGATCTCCGAGACCGTATTAGCCTCCTGGAGGAACTAACAAACGAAAAAATTGAGAGCTTCCCTGTCTCTACTCGTTGGGGAAATTACATAAGATTCTGCAAATACATCTTTATAAACTTCGAAGCCTTAAGACAATTTGCAGAAACAGTGTTTGAAGAAGACTGCCAATTGAGAGGCGTCTATTGGACATCCTCTCAATTGGATCAATGATAATTTAGTTCAAGAGGATCTACACGAGATGTACCGGCTGCCAATTCTACCTGACACTATTGAGAAGTTAGAGTCAAGAAATTTGACTATCTATCAGCAATGAGATCTGATCGACGAAGTTCGGAAATGCCTTCCTCGGAGATTCAGGCAGAAACTAGAAGGAAGTTTGCAAAAAAATCTCATGTACGTACGTACGTGTACGAAGAGATATTCACTCTCAAAGATGATCTCAGCAAGATACTATATGAGCACGCGCCCCTCACGAGCGTAGAGGTGGAGCGTTCTTTTTTACAAGTGGAAAATATCTTAACCAATTAGAGGTCAAGATCAACCGAAACTTCCTTCAAACAGTTGGCTTTTTTGTACTATAGCGCGAATAAATGTGATTGAATAGGCGAACTCACTGAGCTGCCGCCGACAGGTGTAATCTAAAATAGAGCGGAAGCAAGATGGCACGAGTCGTGGCGGGGAGGGGGAAAATTTTCACAAAAATCGACACCAAGTTTTCGTGCCGATTTATATGTTACAAAATACGAAAACTTGATTCGATTCTTCGTATTTTCGTATCTTTTTGTATTTTTCGTGAAAATTTTGCGATTTTTGTGCGGGTGCACACGGAAACTCCTTCGTGTTTTTCGTGGCCCACGAAGGGCTCGTGCTACACGAAATCATGTAGCCACGTGAAGGCGCTAGGACCACCAGCTTACCGCTACGCATCTTGATAGATCAGAATTAGATCACGAGGGTTCATCGATATATTTGATATTAAAAAAAAAGATTTAAACAAAGATTCAGTAGATTCTGATGAATCATTCGCTTGAGTGGAAAACCTTGAAAACCTGGATTCTATCGACAGCGTATTTCCTCGATTAGCCCATTGGCCGTTTGAGCAGGACCCATAGATCGTACCTGCACCATGACGAGTGATCAAGACTCAGTTGAGCCTGAGATATCATTTAGTTCAGTTTAGAACGGGAGTCTAACAAGAGATGTTACTTCAAGAGAGCACTATTTGCAACTGTCAACACAATCCCAGCAGAGCCTCATATCTATCAACTCCTCAGGCCAATCGTCCGACTTGCTGACTGAAAGCAAATTCATCAGATACCCAGAGTTTATTTCTGCTTTCATAAGAACAAAATGGTCAGATAATGGGAATGCAGTTGTTATAGCCTTTATTGTGACAAGAGGTATGTGCAAAATTCAGGCAAAAAGCTGCTTCAACACATAAGGAATTGTATATTAATCGATGCAGAACTGAAATGCCGTATAGTTAACTTGTATGACATCCACTGTTGAGACAAGCAACATGACAGCAGAAGATTATGGAAGGAAACTTAAATTAGCGTCCTTGATGGCTGAAAATAATCTTCCTATGCGAATGGTCGAGTCGGCCACATTTAAAGACTTTGTGACCGATTTATGTCAAGAGTATAAATACGCCGAGAGACTGGAGATTTCGAGATCTCTTATACCCAAGCTGGCAGACCAAGTTGAAGCGAAATTCATAGGTCAGGTCAAACAGTTAGATGATTACTCGTTATGCGTCGAATACGATCACTGGCAAGACCTCAGTTATCGTTCGGTCTTGGGAGTGGCGGCGACGAGACCTGATGGTACAAGATATTTGTATGACTCAGAAGATGTGTCTCTAGTAGGACATAGCGCATCGAATATCATATCTAGCCTTGAAAGATGCCCCAATAATATTCCAAAGAACAAGATCAACTCAATCATGAGCGATTCAGCCTCAAACGTAAAGGCAGCCCGTTATCGATTAGCTATGAAACTTCCCTTCAGTCAGGTCATTGAGCACAGATGCTTAGCTCGTCTGTGCAACAATATTGGAACTAAACTCAACAGAACTCCAGAGGTGGACGAAATCATTAGGAAGGCTACGGAATTGACAGACCGTCTCAGAAACACGATGGTATTCCACCATCAATATGTTGGAGAGCTTAATCGGGGTTAAACACGAAGCTAAAGATCATCTGAATTCAGTGAAGAAGCGAGATTATATAAAGAACCTTGAAGACCTTGAAACTCTGAATGATGTGGGTTTCTGGGAACAATTAGAGAAGCTACTGATCATTTTGCGACCCCTTTCACAATGCATCGCTACTGCTGAAAGAGCAGAGGGGGCTTAAGTGAAACAATGTATTCGTTATTATCCTACATCTCCAAGATGATTCACAGTTATCTGACGGATCCTCTCACAATAGCCGCTCTCAAATCCTTCTTTGAATATTTCAACGAGAAGAAGCTCGGTGATTCGAGTATTGATTACTGGTCGCTGCATACTTCCTCGATAGAAGGTATTAGATGAATTTTGTGACAAAAAAGTGCTCTACGAGCTCTGACTGACATCGAAAAGATAGCTTCCTATTGCGGTATGTCGAGCTCGACAATCGACAATGTTATCTACGAGGAGTTCGGTGAGTTTAGTGAATAGAGGAAGGCTGCATCAGAAGACGAACCGCCATCGAAATGGTGGAAGAATCGTATTGAAAACAGCAGCCCTCTTACAGTGGCAGGGGGGGGGCCCTAATACTTTGTTTGTCCACCCCGGGACCTTATCACAGCCTCGACTCGCCGGGGCATGGATTCGATGAGGTTCTGGCAGGTCTCGGCTGTGATGCTCTTCCAAGCATCCTGCACTCTCGCCCACAATTCGAGAACACCTCTGGGAGCTTCTGGCTGCGATCTTAGCAGATTCTTTAAGTGGGCCCAGAGGTGTTCGATTGGGTTCAAGTCAGGACTCTGAGCAGGCTAGTCGAGAAGCTTGATTCCTGCCTCCTCAAACCAACTCATCGCCAGCCGTGACTTATGTTTGGGGGTCATCGTCTTGCTGGAAAATGAGTTGGCTTGATGGAGGCAGGTCGGGTTCTCTGGCTACTCGCTTAATCGTCGGCACCAGAGCATTCTCGAGAATCTAGACATATTGCTCTGAATCTATGGTGCCAACGATTTTTGCGAGTGCTGCTACTCCTGGCCATGCCATTGATCCCCAGACCATTATTGGACCACCACCGAACTTGACTGTGGGTTAAATCAACTTTTCGCTGGTGGTGGTTCCGCGCTCAACCCAGGCGTATTGGAGGCCATCTGAGCATAGACGGTTGATCTTAGTCTCGTTCGACCATATGACTGATTTCCAGTCCTCAACCGTCCAGTGCCGATGCTCGATGCCCCACCTGAGTCTATTGCGGCGATGGGTAGCAGTGGGGGCGGGCTTCTTTTTCTTCTTCTTTGCAACCAAATTGTGAGGAAACTTGGTATGTGAGGTGTGGTGATGCTCCTGGGCGACGGTGGTATCCGCTACCTGACCTGTTAGGGTTAGTAGGAGGGATCAAACTGCGGAATGCACTTTACTGTCAATGAGTTTCACTTATTTAGTTGATCTTACCTCTTTGACATCTTTTACTCAACTGACTTTGATCGTCAAGATCGCAGTCCTTTTATACCAGCCCTCTCCTCTCTTCTCTTAGTCTCGATCTTGCCAATCCTGCGCGCGCATTCCTTTGCGAACGATATCCGAAGGCGTCTTCCACAAGCGCCTTCGGATATCGTTCGATCCAGGCACGACTATCCGAACTCCAATGACCGATCAATCGATTTCCGAATCCCATGATCCAATGCACTGGTGTCTTGCACGACCATCCTGTAGCTGCGTGAGCATTGATCCGATCATGTCATCCAGGCGAAGGCAGTCGATGCAGATCACGCCACTGCATCTAATTGATCATCCGATTATGCGTGATCCAATCCCGTGTTATCTTGATTGGTATTTCCCCAAGTTGTCCTGATGACATGCAACCAGCGCATGTCTCCAACGTATAACTCCTTCTGCAATCTTGGTGAACCTATATGGTCTGGATGTGACTCATTCTTGATGCCTCGTGACCAGGATCCTACATCACCAATTTGATCCTGGGTCTGGCCTCTCTACCAAGGGCTCGATCCAATTAAAGTTCGATTTTTCAATTTTCAATCCTCGAAGAGTAATCCTCTCGAGGTGTAGATTCAGACCGGAAGTTTCTTGACCAGTGGTCAGTCTGGTCCTTCTGGTCATCTACCACCTCCTACACCAAGTTTGACCCATCTATGTATCCTTAACTAGGTCCCTAGTCTTGACCAGCGGTCAGTCTGGTACCTGTGGTCACTCTACTGGCCACTACCCAATGATACCAACGTCCTATTATGGTCATTATAAGCTTCTGACCATGTAGTGACCACTACCCCAACTTTTTGCAAAAGGGTTGAGGATCGGTCACTAGTTCCGTCGGTTGCGTACCAGAACAAGAAGGATTTGGAGGATACCAGAGGCCTTGCGGGCGCTCCTGCCTTAACGCCCGACTTACTAACAAGCAAACACACTTGATGGTAACTTTTTCTCAGCTATCACCATGTGCAATCCTGCTTCTCCGTGCCGCGCTGTTCCAGAATATGCTATCCATTCGCCCAACCTCGGTAGTTTTTTTTTTGAAATTTTTATGCAAAAAACTGTATATCGTCTGCTCCGGGTAGTCTTTTAGAGCGAATCTCGGGCAGAAAAGTGAAGAACAGTCTGAGATTAACAATATTTGCAAGTCGGGTTGTTGATAGAGCAAGTTGCTTCAAAGTTAGACAATATTTTTCCAATTTTGGGGGTCCAAGAGGAGAGGTCTAGACCACTAGAGTACCTTTATTCGGGCTCAAATTCGACGATTCGAGGCGTCTTTCAATTTTCGATATTTTTGGAGGATTATCTCGCAAACGGCTCATAAGTTGGGCATATGATATACATAAACGTGTTTCTCGTCGCGAGATCTATTGAAACCGATGAAAAAAAATTGCATGCGCGAGTTACAAGAAAGGTGTGTTTCCTTGTAAGTTGTTTGAGGGGATAAAAACCCAACCAACGGAGAGGACTTCACCTCCATAGCGTTTCATAGGCGGGTCGGCCCAACCCACTACTCCACGCTATGCCTTGAATGCGCCAGCGAGTTCCACGGCTTTTATATTTGATACCAAATCCTAAAACCATCCTAAAACCAAACCAGAAGAGCGAGAGCGATGATTCAGGTGTCGTTAGAGAGCTCTTGACATATCCTACTAGTTGACACCATGATCAACTCTCTGAGAGGTTGTGGGGCTGAGGTATGAGCGCTAGGAGCAAGCGACAAACCGTCGGTTCATCACTATGCACCCAACACAAATTTCCAACATTTTTGAGGGCTCGCCGCACTGTTTCGACACAAACAGGCTTGACGAGTCCCTCATTCACAATTTTGGTGGCCTCTACTGCTGTGTTGGCGCGGTCTCTCCTGATCAAACTGAAGGCATATTGCCTATCTTGCGCCGTCAGTTTGAGTGGTGCTCCAGATTGCGGTCTTGGTGTGTCTGCTGGCATTGCGTCTCTCTCTCTTTATTAACAAAGCCCTTGAACACACCATGATCCGTAGCTATCTTTCGGCTGGCATCGCCAGCGGAGATTCTCGCCTTGATGGTCTCAATAGTCACTTCCGGTATGACCTTCATCCTGTATATCCTGAAGCCGAAAGTGATCGAGCGCGGTGGAAAAAGAGAGTTTGAGGTGAGGATGCAAAAATATTCGAGTTGGGCGGGTAGGTATCGATATCATCAATTGTCATATATCACAGTAATAATTATCGATATGATAAAATAGGGCGCGAAGATGACGCGCAACGTGCGCCCACAAAATTGGCCACCTACACATGGCTTCATAAAATCAATTGTAAACGAAAACAAAGAAGAAACGAGAGCGAGATAATGTGCCAGTCAGTTGTGCGAGAGTCGTGAGTTCAGTAGGTAAGTAAAAGATCACACATATTTATTTCATATTCAAGATTCAAGTGTCAGAACATAAGCCAAGATCTTCGTGGCCAATATTTTGGGCCACTGTAAGCTAGTCGCAATGCGACCAGCCAACCTCCGTTCGTTGTCAGCGAATGTTGAGAGAATATTCTCGGTTTTCGAATTGATACTTGTGAGCCCCGAAGGCTCACAAGAACTAATTATAATGTAGAGACTCTGACACGTGTCGGGCGAGTAAAACTGTCCATGATCGACAACGACTGGGATAGCGAAGCTTATGGGGTACTATTGAGTAGTTTGGGCTTCAAAGATGATGATCAGACAAGCACAAAAACACAGGAATACCACCGAGCTAAAAAAAGGAAATCCTTGCCGACAATGCCAGCAAGACTTATGAGAGTTCTATGAACGACATTTGTCCCCAAACGAAGATTTATCTGGAGAATTTCAAGAAAATATTCGACTTTTCAATCGTCCCTAAATTGCAAATAACGAATCCAGGGGAAAGCGAGTCACCCGAAAGTGGCTTAGATCTGAAGAGACTCGTAAGCCGATTGATATGTGACAATGACCTGTCTTCCCAAGGCAATTCTGGGCAAAAAAATCATGTGATTGATGCAGATGATCCTTCCTTGCTGGATCTAGACTAGTTTACGGGACACGACTTCACAGTGCAAATGGGCTAACCTGACACCTACATCGGTTAGCTCGAATCTATGGAATTCATGAAGTTCAGAAATTCAGGGTTTTCAGGTTTACTACTACTTTCAAGATGATGGCCACTTTCCGTCTGCTCGACTATCTAAAAAAATTTTCCTAGTTACCAACGGAGGAAACTGCCGACACGTCTAGCCTCAGACAAACAATATGAACGGTTAGGATTGCATCGATCATGAGAGCGACTCATAGTGAGAGCATAAGACGGCTCATATTGAAAATAACAGCCTTATGCTGTCCATTCGAGCTACCGGCGCCAAAATCTCTCTGTAGTAGACTCCCTCGACCTGGCTGAAACCGCGAGCTACCAATCTTGCTTTATACTTTTCGATCGAGTCATCTGGATTGCGCTTAATCTTGAGGACCCACCTGGAGCTTATTTCCTCCACACCTGCAGGCTTCGGAATAACGGACCAAGTCTGGTCGATGGCGTGAGCTTTTAACTCAGTATCAACGGCTTCGAGCCACTCTTGCGCATCGGGTCCGCTGGCTGCCTCTTTGTAGCTACTCGGTTCAGGCTCCATGAGAACGGCCGAGAAACTACTCTTTGCCCCTCTATATCTCTGGGTTGCCTGTCTGGTTTGCATGTTGCTTGACAGTATCGGTACCCGGTTGTGACGATTGCCTTCGATTGATGGGGCGCCATTGTTGCTGCTCTGTGTAACCTTGATAGATTGATTTGGCGCTCGTAAGACGACATTATTTTGAGTTTGACTTGGCGGCACGCTCTCGCTGTCCGCAGCCGGTTTTCTAGCGCGAGCATGCTGGTTCCGGACGCTCTTCTGCTCGCCGCTGTGCCCGCCGTTGTACCCGCCATTCTAAGCGCGTGCACTGCCAGCACAAACGACCTGCAGATTTTGGCGCGCCTTTCCTACCACGTGGTTTGTTGCAATGACCTCCGACTGGCTGTCAATTCGTTGTGCCTGAGATCTGACCTCCGGTTCATCCTTGGAACTGCCGACCGCATCCCCATCGTCGTTCGCACTGGATCTGACCGCCGTTCCCTCGTCTAGAGTGACCTGCACCGGCGTCTGTCCGTTATCGTAGGGTTCATTGGAACTAGCATCTGATTGTTGCTCCTCAACAGATTGAGCCCTTGAATCTGCTTGCTGCGATGAGCTGGACAAGAATTGATCATGCCCTGTGGAATGAAACGAGAACTGTGGTTCACCTGCCATGATGAACGTGAATTGACTGTTGTACTCGTGATCTTTCACCTCATGGTTCGCCGGCGCTACGTCTGTCATAATTATAATCTTCTGTGAACCATGTTGATACAGCGCTTCTCAGAAACTTTTCTCACTTTCTCGCATCATTGACCACTTTTCTCATTTATTTTCTCATTTTCTCCGATCGATTCTCTCATTCCCCAGAATAAATTCTCATTTTCGCAATAGAATATCATATCCTCACAGCCTCGTCATCGCTTGACCATGGTTCATCCCCTGACTCTTCCGGCTCCACGAAGATTGGTGTCCCTGTCAAACATTGCGGGAAGTATCTTTTTGCGTGATTTATCCATTTTATGCAATTCAGAGGGGTCACAGTTGAGAATGCCAGCTCAATTGAAGAATTGAGTCCATCACCATCAATGTTAAATTTCCTGATTGCAGCTTTAACTTTCGAAAAACAGTTCTCTATTGGATCTCATCGATAAAGAATGGGCCTACCACACCGACTTCTGCATGAATTGCAACAAATACATGAACGGCCTTGCAT
>Ga0058701_10005130_pt1 | contig 10799 bp, 7 predicted proteins | sample AgamicOrMae_FD_97039 | JGI IMG/M metagenome (GOLD analysis project Ga0058701, IMG submission 97039) | Agave microbial communities from Guanajuato, Mexico - Or.Ma.e | ecosystem: Host-associated > Plants > Phyllosphere > Phylloplane/Leaf | place: Guanajuato, Mexico | collected 2012-06-04 | reverse complement strand
TTGTGTCTAAATCAATCCGTCTGATTCATGTTGACGACGAGATTGTCGCTCTGGACAAGCCCTGCTCTCTGCCGGTGAGTCGAAGCCGAAGCCCGAGTGCAGCCCTGCGCGCGGCGCGCCGCGGCGCGGCGCCGCCTCAAACCGCCCAAATGAGACACGGACACGGGCAACAAAAAGCATGGACGCCACAAGAAAATGGCTGCTCAACCGGGAAAGCTTACTGATGAGGTGCCCGCATGTTTAGTCAGGCGCTGCAATGCGTTCTGCTCTTGCATTGTGTCAAGAGTATTCATACGAAGCCAGAACTGTTTACCGATTACGGTATGAACTAATTCTTGAAAATATCGTGGAAATCGGTTTTTAGACAGAGCTGTGAAAAAAGTCTTTAGACACGGAGAGATCTTTCCACATCGAACGGTTTTCGTGATAATCGATGAAGACGGTTTAATCACGTGCGAAAGTCTGCTCAAATTATGTTTGCCTCATACAAAAAAAAAATGAAAAAAAAAGATTGGAAATCTAATTAGTGTTATGATAGAATCTTGAACTTTTTGGTTGAACTAATCAGACGCTTATTAGGCACTGATCCACTTTAAATCAGGTTGTATGAGCCACTTTTGCAGGGATCGGCCTGCGTCAGCCCTCTTTTTTTTTGTTTTTTTTGTTTTTTTGGTAACGTGCAAGTTAAAGATTTTTTTTCGTTTGATCAAGTTTTGTGTATTAATAGCAAAAAGGTTAATTTTAAACGACAATGCTGAATCGTTGTCTAACTCGTTAGCTGAACTGTTTCTGACTTCAGACATCACCACAAAACTGAAGGTGTCAGTCCTGTAACTACACTATCCCATTCTTCATCCCTCCCTATCTTCCCTCCTTGACGCAATTATAGTTCAGTAACAATATCCTATGTATCTCCACTACAAAGGGTTCACGAAGTGAGCCCTCACTGATCGCACTTTTCCGAGGTGTCAATCTCCTTCGGCTAATCGCTTTTAGCTCGGCTTGATGACAGATCGGCTATGATCGTGCATTTCCGGGCTCGTATAGGATGTTTCCGAATATGAGATTCACGGTAACATCCGACCGTGTGCGGCTAATCGACTTTGGGAGAGATCAGCTGTCGTCGTTCATCGGGCGCGTGAGTGGAGATACACAAAGTCACTCGATCTCATATAGCCGTACTGTCTGATTTCAAAGATTTACGGAGATACCCGATCTCATCTAAACGCATTCGGGAGTGATCGTACATGCCAATGGTGAGCTACACAATCGAAGGGCGGGAAACCAGTTTAAAACAGCCTCATCAGTAAGCTGCCTCGTTATTTAGCCACGAGTTACGGTAGAAATATTGTTTCTGGGGGCGGACTGAACCGACTTTTCTTGCCCTCTTCTGGTGTCAATAACTGGACTTGAGTCAATCCATTAATATCGTTGGAGTAAAGAATCTGTCGATTAATATCGAATTTCAATGGTAGGTTTTTCTCCATTTTTTCCTGTTTCTCATAAGGACATCGGCTTGGAATTTCGTCCTAAAACTCTCCGGAAAAGCGTATTTCTTTTCTTATAAGTTTTTGGTTGTGTGGGCATTTTTCTTCTTTTTTTTGTTTTGAATTCATGCATTTTTTTCTTGATTTTTACTCTTTTAAAACAAAACTACTTTAATGTACGTTTAAACATTGAACATTTTCTGTGTAAGTTTCATCGACTGAGATAGATGCGCTAATGTTTTAGATGAACATTTTGTATCAAAAAAGCGGGAAAAACAAAATGGTTTAGATTTATTCGGACCTTCCATGTTGAAAAGTTGTTTAAAAACGTACACGTTTTCAACTTTTCATAGGATGCTACGAAGGGTATTAACATTCGGTTCCTAATACTAAATATTGGTGCCAACTGACGGACAACCGTAGTCAGGGTGTGTCTTGTCTTCTATCCACACGACGAAAAGGCAATCGCCTTTCAACTTATGATTTAGCCTTATGAACTTTGGTTATGCTTTTTTGTTTAACAAGAGGGTAAATTCCGCCTACTAATAAACTATGAATTCAATGCTTCAAAGGGTGATTCGATTTTCATTGCATTCTGCTTTTCATTTTTTTTCTGCTGATAAGGTAAAATTAACTTTTTTCTCGTAATGAAAGTTAGAACGGCGGGTACGGTATGTTTTAGTTTTGTTGGTTCTCACAGAAATAACTAGACTATCTATAAGTCTCATCAAACAAAGTTACCATTAGAGAGCTCTCCATTATGGTTATTATAATAACGTTTTCTTTTTTAAAAAACGTAAAACATGTGTGTTTTACCCTATTATCAAAGTACGTATCAGGGACGACTATCCAAAAGTTTTTTTTTGTTTTCTTTTTCTTGTCAGCAAGTCCGATTTTGGCTTGCATTTTAATGTCGGAGATGTTTTTGAAACTGTACTTTTCTTTTGAATTAGGGAAGTCATGACATTTTCTTTAATCAAGACGGCTAGGCCTTTTTGTGTTGCGAAATTACCTACAGATGGTGGTCAGTTGGCCGGCTGTGGTCAAAGTCTGGCGCATCTAAATTGCAAACTAGAGCGCTGATTAGTCCTTGACATCAAAAGCAACCCCCCCATCCTTTACAGGTCCCACTCTTTTGCGAAAGAATCTATTCAATATCTGCCACTTGGTTGGTTCCAAGCAAAACCAACTTTTTTTCCAGTATGGAAGGTGATGGTATTATCGTTTATCAGAATAAAAATCACTCCGTTCTGTGATTTTAGAAGACTGCTCTCGATACGTATTTTGTTTATAGTTTCGCTATGAAAATTGCTTGTTCTATATTTACAATGTTCTATATTCACGTAATGTCATAGACAAAAAAAAGAGCCCCCCCCTCTGTAGCCCCCTACAAAAGCGCGCATAGTGATGCACGCTTTTGCAGTGTATAGATGCTCAACTCGAGGCGTAATCTAATTGTTCTTGAGGATTATTTGGCTGTTTCAAGTGTACTTATAAGAGAACTTCACACCAGGAAAATCGAGAGAATTGGGCATGTGGGGTCGTGGCCATCGGCAGAAGAATGAAATAAGCCACATACGCCTGCCTGAGCTGGAATGAGCTGTTTTGCTTGCGCAGTCTTTTTCTGTTTTGCTTTCTTTTTTATTGTGTGATGCGCCCCCGGGCATGCTAATAATAGGATCAGAAGGGTATACAACAGGACTTTATTAGGAAATACTTCTTCATCCTTCTCAAACAGTGGAATATTTGACCGTATTGTACTCTTCCAGCCAAACTTTGTGCTGGGCTAATACGCTTATAGACTGAAATAACATGTTTTTAATCATTTCCGGTTGAATGCATGGTTTTTGAGAGCTCCTGTTAACGGATTGCCTTAGTGTGCCTATATTATGTTAATATAAGGTGGAATGAATATTCCAACTTTTTGATCGACCTTGGTTTTCCATCAGGCTGGTCGGAGTGACAGCGGGACGCAAGGCATCTAACCTGATCTAACTTAACCTAACCTGACCTAACGGTTGCTAAGCCTGAAGCCGCTTACTTCTCTAAGCCCAACAGGTGTTAGGCTTGGCTGAGTACGACGTAAGGCTTGTGACCTTACGAAACTTAACCTATATCTTAAAGTTAACCTGTAACTGAACCCAATCGCTCGTACGTCGTCACTTTACGTGATGTGTTATGAAAGATGAAACTATGATGTAACACGACCGGAAATCTCATCTTTGAAGTTTAAAGTGTATAGACTTAAAGGGCGTTTTAAGTTTTCGTTGATCATTGGCATTACCTTTACTTGAAACTTTAGGGGAAAATCTTTTGCAACGATCTTAGGAAAATTCTCAACAACTTACTTCGCCAAAAAAAGAAAAAAAACGTATCTTATGCTTAGCAAAAATAATTGACCTGAATTCTGGGACGTCACTTATCACATTGAAAAAGAATAATAAACGTTGCTATGTGTATTGAAAATATCTAACTGTTAAGGATATGCACACCATCCGTCAAGAGCTCGACGAGATCCGGATTCCGATACTGATTTTCACTGAGAGCGTCCGTCCATTTCAAACACTAAAATTTTTAATTATAAATGAATCAAATACTCGGTTGAATAGACTAATTAAATATTTTTCTTGTGAGTGCAATGTCTGTTTTGAGTACGTTAATGTGTTTTTGTTAGTTAGGATAAAATCATATCTATTAACAGCCTTATCAGTCGAAAGAAGTCAACAAGTTTTTAATTGATATGGCTATCAATAGATCTATTTTGAAAATGAACCTCAATAGAGGTCATTTTTCATCTAAGCGACTCCTCTCGATGTAGCTAACTATACGATGTAGGTACATTTTAAAAACGAGAAACCAGAAATCAGCAAAATGTGATTTTTCGAAAGGAAAGAAAAGGAAGCATATTTCTTTAACAGAATTTGTACTCGCTGCGCAGGTTCATCCTTGCGGTCGGTATCGTCACAACACCGTCGTCTTTATTTTAGCCAAAGAGTACAACTTGAAGAACCTGCGGACCATTCACAGGCTGGACCGCCTCACCAGCGGCCTTCTCTTATTCGGCCGGTCGCCCAAGAAAGCCCGCCAAATGGAACACCAGATTCGAAATCGACAAGTGTCCAAAGAGTACGTCTGCAGAGTAGACGGCAATTTTCCCAGGTTAGTCAAATAATATCCATGATGTTCTTTCCCAAGACCTGTAGCCCCTCAGCAGCCGATGGAATGCATCAAGTCATAAGACGGAACTAAGGCGATAACTTCAAGCCAGACCTGTCATTGTTGCCTTTCATTCGTCGTTTCTCTGATAACGTAATATTCCTACCATTAACGTTTATAATGTGGTGAGATGAAGTTTCTGGACAAGTCGCTAATACGTTGGTAGTACTTGGGGTGTCCGAAGAGGGAGCACTGGTCGTGGTTTGTCGTGATTGGTTGGCTGGGGGGGGGGTAACTTTAGTGCTACCAACATCACAATTTTTTTAACGCGGCAAGATTTTCTACATTTTTTGTACAAATCTTTAGTATTATTTTTTATTTCAGAAAAGGCAATTTTAATGAAAATGATGACTTCTCAAATCGTAGCAGCGCGATATTTAGATTTTACTCGAATTTCCGGTTTAAGGATATGGTTTTCAGGATCGTTTCCGTTAATAGGGAATTGTGATTAAATACAGCGATGATTTTGTTTTCAGTGATCCAGTTACCTGTTCCGAGCCGATTGAGGTCGTGAGCTACAAGATTGGAGTGTGCAAGGTGTCTTCGAGGGGAAAAGAATGTGCCACTGTCTTCCAAAAGTTGGGGTACAATGAGCGTACCAACACCAGTGTCGTTCTTTGTAAACCCAAGACCGGTCGAATGCACCAAATCAGAGTACACTTACAGTATTTGGGTAAGCATCCATCGCTTTTCCTTGCAACATCCGTCATTTTATCAAAGCTCGGACAAAAGTCCGGCGTAGTCTCAAGAATCACAAGGAATTTTGGAATTCAGACCAGTTTGGTACGGTAAGGGAGTGAATTGGACAAAAAGATGAACATCTTTGTTAACGATTACGTAAAAATATTAAACCTTCCCGAAATCACGAATGCAATCAGTTTCAAAATACTTTTGTAGCAGTTAAAACAAAACCTCGTTTTTGGGAATGCTATCCCTGTTTTGGGTGTGAAACCCAAACGAGTTTGGTATGTACTTTTGTTATTTTTCAAGAAAGGCCTATGTTCAGCCATATCGTTTAAAAGGTCTCGGCGAGAGCTTTCCATTGATGTGGTTGAACAAAGGTGTATGTTGAAAAATTACCAAAATACCCACTACCCCCGTTTAAGTTTCATACCTAAAACAGGTATAGCATTCCCCAAAACGGAGGTTTTGCTTTTTCTGTGAGATTTATGAGCCAAATACTTTTTGCGTATTTTTAATATGCATTTCCTTCGACCAAAAAGAAGTCAATCGAATGGGCATTGCTATCTACGCGGTGGTCTACTTAACCCTGATCTGCTATTTCTTGGGGATGAACCATTCACTGATTAGAGCTCTGTACCGTACTCTCGCAGAGATTAATCGGTTTGCAGATCGAACCTTCTCGGTCCGACTTTTGTTGCACAGTCCGTTAGTCCCGCGTATTGAACATTCTCAAAAGAGTTTGTTTGCCCTTGGGCATTTATGTGTATCCACGTTAATATGTTAATCCTGTGTGAATGTTGATATTGGGGATGTTGGTGTAATATGACATGCTAATGCCATGCAAACCAGCCCCTGATAATGCCCTGTTTGTTTGCGTGACCTCTGTGACGTCACTAATACCCAAAGTAAACGAAAATTCTAGTAGAAATGCCCGTCCGGACGCTCCTTTTGATATTATTCTTTTCAGTGACGTTTGAATTTGTATTTGAGGAGTCTCTGCTCTGATAGGATCTCCGTCTATTAACTAAGTTGCATTCTCGTTTTTAAAGTAGGATTTCCCGTCTCTGTGATCTATCCTTTTTATTATTTCAAAGTGAAGATTAACGACATAAAACCGAGTAGGTTAGTTCAACGCACATTGCCGCGTTGCTGCGCTCGGGAGTGCCTTGTGTCTCGCGCCGTTTGGCTCTCGCCAAGCTTGTTACCGCTTACTCCTGTGCAGCATTAACTACCGCTGTGAAGTAAGCGGCATTAGGCTTGGCGATAGTTTGAGGTTTTCCGAGGTCAAATGCCGCGTTCCGCTTGTTAGTGGCGGAAGGCTAAACACGAGAGCTAGAAAATTCAACCGCATAAATTTTCAGTTCGAATCAGTGGTATTATTTCCCTATCGGCTGTTTTTGAATGAGTGAATCGACTAATCTGTGATGGGAGGGATGATTTTGTATGTGATTGTGTTGATCAGGTTACCCGGTAGTCAACGACCCCCTGTACAATCATTACGTATTTGGGCCCAACAAAGGAAAGGGAGGAATCATCGGCAAGGATGACAATCAGCTCATCCGGGACTTGGTTAACATTCACAACGCGGAGAACTGGCTCGGAATGGATGGTGACGCAGATCTGAGCATGTTCAAGCCGCTCAAAGGGGAAATGGAAGATATAGATACCAAAGGTGAGAAACACAACAGCACGGGACAACGCTAAAGATCCTTCATCTAGAGATTGGCAGGCTTGCGGTTATCACTGGCCTTTTGTTTGACACACCCGGAAGATGGATTTTCGTGTGAGCCAACAAAGATTCTGGCGGTAATGTTGGCAAGAATGATGAGTAAGGAGCTCTGTTTGCAGGCCTGCTTCTGGACGATGATGCCGACGTGAGCAGAGAGCCTTCTCCTTGCGGCTCGTGCGAGGAACACGGCCTCGTGCCGCCTCATAATAACAACAATAAAGTTACCGTCGCGACCCAAACCGGTGCCGAGTATTGCCCGGACGACCGGCCGGTGCACCCGCAGCAGCCGCAGCAGCCGCAGTTGCAGTTGCAGCTACAACCATCGCAGCAGGAGCTGGCTTTCCGGCCAGACAAGATGACGTACGATCCGCATTGCTACGAGTGCAAAGTCCGCTACCGAGATCCCAAGCCACGGGATCTTGTTATGTACTTGCATGCGTGGAAGTACAGAGTAAGTAGACCAACTTAACTTCACGGAAAACTGGAAGGTGAAGTTTCCCGGCTCTTGTGTTCCATGTTTCGTAGCCAAGCGGAGCGACAGTGGAGCGACGCATAAGGCACGAAACCTAACTTAACGCAAGCTAGGCTGACCAAGCCTGATGCCGCTTAATGCTCGGCTTTCTGAGGAGTAAGCGGCCAACAGGCTAGGCGACAGCCGAGTGGCGCTAGTAAAACGGCCCCGTCTGCTTGTTCGATGCCGAGACCTTTCTCTCTTGCGCAAGCGTCGTGGATAGCCACTTCGTTTAAATTTGTTTGGTAATTGTGACTTTGTTGTGTTTAGGGCCCTGGCTGGTCATACGAAACGGAGCTTCCTGATTGGTGCAAAATCGACTGGTGCGAACCAGAGGACTAGCGAGGTTATTTTTTTCGTTTGGCAGGAGCCGATTAAAGCCCAAGTCATTCCTACCATCAGTGCGGTCCGCCAAGTGTACCGGTATCTCTTTAGTATTTTCATTATTGTTATTTTGTAAGCCTGGCTTACAGAAATATGTACAAATGAGTATTTTGCGTGAGTGCGATGGGTGTGAATGATAGCGAAGTCGCTCTCTTATTCGAGGGACGTTGTTGTAATTCCTTGTATCATCATCATCGTCATTATTAGCACTGTCATTTTTGTCATCACCATCTCCCTAGACTCCGATGCGATGGGTGGACCGTTTGCTATTTAGCTCCGACTCATGTCAGCTTCAAGCAGAGATCGCTTCTTTGAGGCTCCCGAAATGAGCGTATTGATGTTGGCGGCCATCTTGTTTCTTTCTTTTCTGATCACGTGACACCAGCCACCAATCGCACAGTACCATGGGAACAAGGAAACATCATGGCTGCCGGTCATACCATCAATACTCGAGAAATCGATTTACCGTCACTTTTCTTTAGCAGGCCCATAAGGTCTCGCTGGTTCCACTGAATCACGTATATTTTTCCTTAGCATCTCTGACCAGTTCTGCACGACCACCATGCTCTCTTCCAGCACTTCGAAATCCACCATCTCTCGATATCTTCTCATAACTTTAAAAAAAAAATTAAAAAAACGTCAATATTCAAAAAATCTATCCCTTTAGTAGTCTTTTATTCTTGTTTGAGTTGATTTATATCGGATATAATGACGTGGTATAGGCTTTCAATTCATGATTTTAGATCTTTCTGAGACATTATTTTATCGCCAAACTTGTCGCACAACTTGTGCCAATACAGCGACCGACTTCTCTTTAAATTAAATGTTACCCGTATCCCTCATTCAGTGTTGATGCACATGCCATTAACGGCTCGCGTTAATTTGCTTTGACCAACTTAATTCGCAGTTGACCTAATTCGCTGTCACTTCCAATCCAAGCGCAGGAACGGGGTTTGCTCTGTCTAAAATGGCTCACTGTGTATTTGGCGAAAACTTTATGTTGCATTACTGAAATCGGAGATGTTTTAAGTGGTTCAATACCGGAGGGAAGCCAGACGGCCGAACATTTTCATACCAGTGGATATTACGGTAATGGGTTAGGGTCAACTCGCTCCCGAAAATTGATAGTCCCTCTCCACTCGTTTCCAGGGAAAACGAAAAAAAAATTCTTTGAAGGCGAAATGGATTGGTTCTTTAGATCCTCGCAATTTCTGAACCTACTCGCCCTCTAAGGCAAATGACTGCGTTGTTTGATTGGTCTTTGTTAGATCGGAGTCCATTTCCATACGTTTTTCACTGTTTTTGATCTATTCGCACGCCCATTCGCCTTTAAGAATGTTGACAAAATTAATAGACGATAGCTGACCTTGCAAAGGCAGTTCCATAAACTGGCAGGAATTCATCCGCTTTCCAAACCGTAATAGACTGAGTCAAATAGACAAGAAAATCGATGGACCAGGTCACATGAAAAATCTAATGGAAATATCACACCTACTTATTGCGTAGATATTGCAAGCTCGTTATATCCGAGTGATCTCTGAGTATTGACTTGTCAGGATCTTAAAACAAACGCATCCACCTGAGCCGAGTCAAGTGGGGCTGTTTGAGGGTTCTAGAGGTCTCTAAGGACAACTGAGATCGTTGATGACTCTAAAGTTAATACAGAACGGCGGACGTCATTGAAGACTCTATGAGTCACTTAGAGCTCTAGAAGTCAATATTGTGGCAACAGTCGCCCACATGATATCATGTAATTGTTTCAGTGTATTTTTGTAATTGCTATTTTACTGTGATTACTCAGAGGGGACGTGTATGAATGAGCTTCCCCCTCAAGCCTTGTAATTACCAAAAAAAAACAAAAACAAAAAAAAGTAGATTTCACTGTTCCGTGCCTTGTATATGTTGGTGTTGATAGTTCGACCAAGATAAACCACATCTTTCAAGCTAGATCGGGACGCCGTTTGCATTTTTATCATTTCGCCGCAAAGCGTATTGGTTTGGGACAGCTCCAAAAACGACAATAATAATAAAAAATTCAGTCTGGGAATATTTTTGTACTTGAGATACTGTCACTTCCGTCAGTTACCTTGGCCAAAAGCATTCGATAGGCTACGACGTGATCGGATTTTTCTCCCTGAGTATGCGCGTGTATGCTCATACCAAACTTAATATGCTATTTTGCACCAGTGGTGACTGCTTACTTATGATCAGTACAGATTTTTATGTCATTTCGGGAGCCTCAAAGAAGCGAGTGGACGCCTGAAAATTTCCGCCAATCATGATATCCAGTTTTTGAGCCTTGGCCAATCAGGTGATTGGCCGTGATTGACCGAGGCTCGCCATTCGACAACTCTCTCCCTTGAGGCTCTCTAATGTAATTTTCTGGAGATGAACCTTGGCTTTGATCTCTGTTCTGCACAGGTATAGATTGTTGGTTTGGGATGACTGTAGATTTGTCCATAGGTTTTTATGGACCCTCATGTCGAACAATCCATAGTTGCGGATATTAAAGTCGACCTCGTATGGCCAAGGCTCTCGACAATCAGCCTTATACTAACAACTTACCACCGCGGACTCGAATTTCGAGTCTCGGAACGAAATCTTTTCTCGTTTTCCGTTATTTCAAAGTTTCAGAACAAGATAATGGTAGAGATGTTTTCTGTATTTCAGTGCGCTGTTCTTTTAAATTTTTGCTTTAAAATTTGTCGTATTTCATTCGACAGTGATAGGTCTACGCTAAAAAATCGCATTTCTCGTTCCCGAACGTTATAAATTGGAAGTAAAGCTT
>Ga0058701_10005129_pt1 | contig 10800 bp, 6 predicted proteins | sample AgamicOrMae_FD_97039 | JGI IMG/M metagenome (GOLD analysis project Ga0058701, IMG submission 97039) | Agave microbial communities from Guanajuato, Mexico - Or.Ma.e | ecosystem: Host-associated > Plants > Phyllosphere > Phylloplane/Leaf | place: Guanajuato, Mexico | collected 2012-06-04 | reverse complement strand
GCAAATAGACGTCGATTAGACGTCTATTAGACGTCTATAGCGTAGACGGATTACGTCTATTAGACGTCTACGGATAGACGTCTATAGACGATCTAAGTGACCGCTTTTCAAACGTCTAGTAGACGTCTAGTCCAGGACATCTAAAGGACGTCTTTTAGATGTCTCGGAATAGACGTCTATTAGACGTTTGAAAAGCGGTCACTTAGATCGTCTATAGACGTCTATCCGTAGACGTCTAATAGACGTAATCCGTCTACGCTATAGACGTCTAATAGACGTCTAATCGACGTCTATTTGCTATGTGGGTCTGGAAGGACAATTGTAGGAAAGAACAACCCTCTCACTTTTAGAGCGAGTACATTTCGCACTTCTGTGATCCATACTGGTTCAACATAGCAAGGAAGATTAACGACTTACTGAACAGGCGGTTCAGCTTCAGTTGAGTTAATCTTGGTTAGGTTAGGAGTCTTCTGTCTCGCTCCGCTGTCGCACTACTTGCCCTGGCGACGTAAGGACGACGTATTGGCAACGTAAGAACGACGTCTTGACAACGTGCGAATGACGTCTTGGCAACGTAAGAATCACGTCTTGGCAACGTAAGAAGGCCGATTTGGCAACGTAAGAACGGCGTCTTGGCAACGTAAGAACGACGTCCTGGCAACGTAAGAATGACGTCTTGGCAACTTAAGAACGACGTCGTGGCAACGTAAGAACGACATATTGGTAAGAATAACGTCCTGAAAACGTAACAACGACATCTCGGCAACGTAAGAACGACGTTCTGGCAACGCAACAACGACGTAGAACACATCAAGGAGAAAATCCAAACCTCTCGGCGACATTGACATTCAGAAGTGGCACAAGACTCTTTGAAAGAGTGAGGGGTAAGAAACCCAAAGAAAACTTTCTACGGTCAAGTCGATCCTCATGATATGATGAATGTTTAACCCGATAAAAACATAGAGAGTAAAGATACGGGCTTGAAAACTTAGAGCACCTAATGCATCTATGGGAGTGTAGCTCTCGCATTGTGATTTCTTTGTTTTCTATTCAATCTAGAAGGTAATTAAGGAGAGATAAATCACCTTTTAGACGTCATCACTCCTGCAAAAAAAGAAAAGAAAAAAGCATTGAGAACTACAATTAGTTCCAGAATAATCTGCAGAACCTATCAGTTCCGCGGATTGCCCGAAAAAAAGTCAAAAAAAAATCTGTCGAATCCTGCTAATAAAAGCATGTCCTTGGGGACCACCTCGATCAGTCCAGAAAGTAACTGTTTGAGTAGCACAACGAGACGGCGCCCAAAGTATTTTCCCAGAGTGCAATGAGGCGTGTCGGGCCACGACAAGTGACCATACTTTCAAGTTATGGCGTATTGAAAAGATTGCATTTCCTCTAAAAAGTGCCACGTTTCGTCCTGAAGCCTGGTAAGGTACCTAACATTACCTGACCATGACCTACGCTGAAGTAACCAGGAGATTAGGACGGTCCAATCCAGGGTAAGGATGGAGAGGGTTCGGGGTTTTTTCTTGAGCTGCAAAGCAACCGTTTTTATGTGTTTAAGTCGCATTATCCGTGTCGTCACGGATATCCGTGCTCATATACGGATATCCTTGGAGCATTGTCCGTGGAACCACGAATATCCTTGTCGAATCATCCGTAGCATGGATATACGATATCGTAATGGATATCCATAAAAAACTACGGATACCAATGCGGATATCTATGAAAAACGATCATAAATAAAAACGCTTCCCACGATTGGTACAGTGTTTCTAGATCACATCATTTTGATTGGGTTACTGATATCAAAAGGTTTTGATTGCTCGCTTGAAAGGTTTTGAGCCAGGTTGTTAAAGTGGCACCGCCCCTGCAGGGGCCTGCCTAGGCAACCGCAACTCATTCCTGCGATGCGTGTTGCCTACAAACGACATCCTTCCACGCCGCAGGAGTTAGGTTGAAATTCATACCTTTCGTGTTCCACCTTTGGAGGCAAAACCGAGCGGAGCGATGTCGGAGCGAGTCATGGGGCACGCAAGCCGACTTTATCTTGGCTCACATTTACGGTCGCTATGTAGCCGCTGACTTTTCGACGTCAGTAACTCCCGTCGAGAAGTTGCATCGGGTTTCACAATACAATACGACATGACAGGGTACTTCGCCGTAAATTTAACTTACGTGTACCAGGATGGATTAAAGGTGGTAAATCCACCCTTTCAAACTGACATAGCAGTTTTTAACTGACAATCAGGGGAGCAGGTTAAAAAGTTACAAAAGCGAAGTGCGTTTTCCCGGCAGCAAAGTCAGTAGGTCAGGCTGAGCCGCAGGTCATTTTGGTCGCGCGCATACTTCGCACGTTCCACAAATAATTCAGTCAAGAAATTGGCCGGCTCGCGCACGCTCCACTCCCACTGACTCATATTTACTAAGTTTCACTTTTGTTGGCGACGCCTAACAGAAGGGTGAACTTTGAAAAAAGTCTATCGGCTACCACACTCGATACTATACGGCGCGACTTCAAGAAAAAGGTACCAGCATCTCGCGCTTAATAATGGAATGATATGAGCGCTATTCCGATAAAGGTACGAGACTACAAAATGCGACGATTTTTTCACGAATTGAAGAGAATGTTAGCTGTCTTTGTGTGTGTGAGGGGAAAGGTTTGAGAAGTTAGCACACGATTTGCGTTTGCATTTCTTTATTTGCAGGCTTTATGGATTCACTAATTCTTGACTACTGTCTTATCACAATCATGTGCCCAAATCAAAATAAAAAAACGAAAGAAACACAGGATAAGAAGTCTTACAAAAATACGGGCACGATAACTTTAAATAATTAAAATTAAAAGCAAGGAAACATTTCAAAATGTGAAAATACGTTTTTTTTTTTACAGATGAACGAACGATAAATTATTAGACTACTTGAACGGATTTTCGGATCTCCGCACAGCCGCTCGATTCGATCTCTCTCAGACTCACTCACAGAATCACTCTCTTCCTCAGACACACAGACTATCACACGTGCTTCCTCTTAACTTAGCTTCTACAGTCAGCAGATTACATACTAGTAGGAATCCAATGGAACAACGAAACGTGGACAAGCTAACGACATTTGTCACTAATGTATGTACACATGCCATCTAAAACTTATTCCTCTAAAAATGGTTAAAGTATATACATCTGGTAAACATACATTTGAATACTGCTTTAAGGAAAGACCTTTGAAAGTGCGTGCTGTACGCCGGCCATTCACAGCTCGAGGCGTGTGTTGTGTACTCGGCCCACATAGAGCGCACCTTTCTTAGGAATGAAGGGGTTGCTTGCTTGACAATGGGAGAACTGCCGTCATAATAACAACTGTCCACTTGATCACAGCCAGTGGAGGCAATCTCGCTAGGCTTGCCCGATATACTTGCCAGCGTGCGAACGATAAATAACAAAAGGTGCGAATGAAAGGGGACGAGTAGATTTAGAAGGACACCTTTAACTTCTTCATGGCAGTGTTGAGGTGGAGGAGTTCCAGGTTCAGCTGGGACATAAGTTGTTCCAAACTTGACACGGAGTCCAAGACCTCGACCATCTTGGTGTGCGGGTTGAAGCGCACTTCGTACGGTCTGCTCATGGTGGACACCCAGCGTCTGAATCACAACACAACAGATTAGTAACTTTCAACGAGCCTACCTTTATTTAAACGACTGCATTGATTCATTTTTTTCGAATTTTTCGATGCTAAATAGAGTTTTTGACAAACCCAAGAGTTTGGTAATGATATGTGCAACTCGAGAGGTAGGTACCCTTCTAATTTACGGTGGATGAGTTGAGAGATCAAAGCCTTACCTGAACTTTTCTTTGGCGTCTTCGAAGCTTTCAGCCACGTAGTAGATAGGTTGGTAGGTTTGGTCCTGGTAGGGCTGAAGGGCGGTTTGGCTGGGGTCGAAGGGCCGGTGCTCGGGCTTGTCGCTCACGGCGTGCAAAAGCTCTCCGTACGCGGAAAGCAGCCCCGCTCCGTAAGCCTTGAGCTTGCCGCCCTCCTTGCAGAGGCCGAATTCGACGGTGAACCAGTAGACTGTAGAGAGTTTCTCGATTTCCTCGTCGGAGGCGCCGAGAGAAGCGAGACCGATCTCCTGCGAGAACTGGGCGAAGCTGGGGTCGGCCAGCAGGGGCATGTGGCCGATCACTTCGTGCACCAGGTCCCTGAAAAGCGAAAACAAGCTCTAATTGGCTGGGGCAGGGATGGCGTTTAACGGGCAGCGCTCTCGCAAATGCCATTACACCGTAGCGGCAAGGCGACACGGCTCATCAGACGCTATTTAGTGATAACTCTATTTCGTCTCCGAGAGCAATCAATACGGGCTTTTAAGGGAGCCCCGCTTCTGTCCATCGCCCCGCCCGCCTCCCCTGGGCCTACCCACTCTCGCTTGGCAGTGGCTTCTTGCACAGAGTAGTTCGACTCGAGAGATCAGACCTACCGAGGAATCGAAAAAATCGAATCTTTTGGAAGAGGACTCATTCCGAAAGGCTTATTCAATTAGCCTCTGTGTTAAGAGCCGAACAGAATCGAATTTCCTTTTTCCTCCTGATGCGATAAAGTTTCGATGTTCTTTTTGATTGCGTTCTAAAGATGGCATCGCACAGAAACGGATACTTACGGTTCGGGAGTGTGGAACGGTGATGTGCGGTGGCGCACATACTGGGTGCTCTGGAAGATACGGAACGCCAAACTAGCCAAGAAGTCTCGGGCGGTGAGGAGCCCAGCAGCGGGGCGCAGAGTGAAGCCGGTGCGGTCCTGGAGGAAGTCGGACATCTCGGCCAGCTGGGGGATCCTGTCCTCCACGAAGATGCCGGCCTTCTGGAGGGCGACGAACACCTGCACGTACTCGGAGCACGCGTGCTTGGGCAGGAGGTCCACCACGGTCTTGAAGACGGAGGTCCATGTGGCGATCTCGTCCTCGTTGTACTCGATGTGAGGGATGGGGTCGCCGTACTTGTACGAGAAGGCGATGTTGGCGATCTCCTTGCGGCGCTCGCGGTACGCCTTGTCGGCGAAGCCGGGGTGGTTCATGTCCAGCTCGGGCTCGTACTTGGTCTTGAGGTGGTTGCACTGGTCCAGGTCGCGGGCGTGGCGCGGGAACCAGGGCTGCTTCACGTCCACCTTGCCGCCGTCGCCGAGCAGCGACACGCCGGCCAGGGCGCCCGACGTGCGGAAGGCGCGGATCAGCTGGAGCAGCGCGCACCGCGCCATGTCCACCTTGACCAAGATGTCGAGCTGCACGCCCGGCGCCTGCGACGCGCGGCTCTCCAGGTGCACCACGGTGCCCTTGAAAGTCTGCGGGAAGAGGAAAACACTTGTTCCATTAACCTGTTGGACATTACCGGACGGTACCGGACGGGCGGGCGGGCGGGCGGGTGGGCAAGAAGGAAGGAGGCCTTGCCGACTCGCAAGTCGCATCCGCTTGACTCACCTCGATGGTCTTCAGGATCCTGGAGAGAGATCCGGCGCCTTCGCGCATGCGCAGCACCAGGGCGGCTCGCTCCACCACGGTCTCGGCCTCCTTGCTCTCGCTCGCGGCATTCGACAGGATCACCTCCTCTTCCGTTAATCCCGAGTCTGTCAACAAAGCAGCGCGTCATCAGGCCATTGAACGGGCCGCAAACATTACGTAACCGCAGCCGACACTCGGACTGTACCACTCTCAGTTATTCCGACAGTGATTCATCTCTCAAACGGATTATTATAGACGCAAGGCGCGGACTACGCGCCGCAAGGGGCCCATTAGATTTTCGTCCCGGAGTGACGTCAAATGCATGGCAAAGGTACGGCATGGACGGGGCTGGTCGAGGAGAGGGCGTGCTCACTGATTTGTAAAAGGCAACCCCTCGTGCCCCTCTCCTCCCTCCCTCCACCCTTCACCCCTCCCCCCTCCGCAACCCCTTCCAGCAGCTGAAGGAAGGAAGTGGTTACCGCTTTCCTTCTGCACAATAGCGCCTCACAAAGTGGCTCTTGACTTGCTCCCATACAAAGGCCAAAAGAGGCGAACAGAGACTTGTCAGCGGAAAGGGGAAAAAATCGCCTGGGACATCTATCTTTAATTGAAAGTTAAAAGTTGGTGCAACTTTTGCTGCCGCCCACACTCGTCATTTCCTTTTGAGTCTAAAGTGCGTTGATGTTTGCTAAATTGGAGGACTTTCATCTTGACTCGAGACTTGCCCACACGTCCCACAAAAACACTTGCTTTGCTTACCTGGTTCATCACTGGTATCATTGTGTCCATTTTCGGCGCCATTTTTGGGTGACGGTTCTGCGGAATCAACCATGCATAAACTTAGAAAAGAAAAACAACAAAAATAGAAGAAAAACGCAACCATGCTAATGACTTACCACATTCCAGGACTATTTCTAATCTTTGTTTTCTAGAATAATAGATAATGATGTTACCAGTTCAAGTTCACTAAGTTCGTTGACACTACGACTCAAAGTGCGTAGCGTATTTCGCTCATGAATCAAAATAATGATGTCATATTTTTATTCTAGTGCCTGGATAATTGTGATTGTGTCGCTGCACATCGAAACCAACCTGTGTCATTACTGTTGGAGAGTTCCAATGTGACTGTATCTCCGTTCAATTCAGCTTGTGTGACGTCCTCATCTAATAAATAAAATAAAAAAAAATAAAAAAATAAGTAAAATAAATATATGACAAAAAAATGGCAAAGAAATAAGGTAGTAACGGAAACGTACCTGGACGCAGAGTCTGTGTGTCGTGTGAACAGCATGTGCAAGAGGATTCCGAATCTGATGAAGAATCTGACAACAATGCATGCAACAATCAACTACAACATTCTCAAAACAATCATGCATTAACTAAACATCCACAAACTACTTTGTAAAAATAAAATAATAATTAAAGAAAGAGCAATTTTTTTCCCTTACCATTGCAGCGTTGTCGTGCCTCTTCGAGCATGCACTGTTTGGTTTGCTTGACAACCAGGGATTCGAACCTGGCATCATCGACGAGCGATCGTCGTCTCGATGGATAGCCATTCTGCAACAAAATGACCTCGAGATAGAATCCATCGGCCTTCAACCTGATTCAATCAAATAGCTGCGTTTCGGGTGACTTTCGTCTAAAATCGAATATGCAACACTGTCCAAACGTGTTTCGGCTGCTCCGGTAAACCCGCACTAGCTTTAAACGTTATTTCCTGTGATTCACATAACCAGGCATTTCACTAACGAGATCAAACCTCGTGAACTAGAGTAACCTTAGGTGGAGTGCCTTGTGCTCCGCTTGGCCACGGAAGGTGGAACAAAAAAAAAGTGGAAAATGAAAGCTTAAAAATTTCCAGTGTGAACGAGGAAGATGATCTTGACAAGCCCTTGGAGGCTGGAGCAATTACTAGGCGATAGCTCATTGCGCGTTAATGGCAGGCACTGGCCGGCAAGGCCATCTACTCTAACAAAACTATTCCGACTTACAGCCAAGCTGTATTTCCATATATTAGAAAGTTGAAATAGTTTGAGACAAGTAGAGGCAATGTTGCCGGAAACGTGAGGTGGACACGCTCCGAGCAGATCAAATCTGGAACCTTGGATGATCCAGACCCAATTCCGTAACAGCTATGCTCTGCTCTACTCGCCCGCTCACAGTCACAATGACTGACCACAGAAATGATGTTGGCGTAGGTTATGCGATAGGCTACACTTTGGATCGAGATCGGATCGGATCGCTCATGGATCGAGATCGGCCTTGCGCCTCGCAGCGAATAAAACGCGGCTCGTCTTTGATGTGGACAATCCGAAAGCTCCCTGGAGCAAGCGACCTCAGTGGTGGAACCTAATTTCCTGTGCTTTCGCCGAGCTTAATAGGCTGAGAAGGTTTTGCCTTTCGGCTCGGCTCGTCAGCAAACAGGGACGCGCTCCGATAAATAGAAAGAGGGATGATTCAATTTAAGTCACAGCCTCCTTGTTCCTCGCGTCTCTCCCGACTCGGGGATTTGGAGCCGATTCGGAATCTGCTCCATATGTGACTAGCGCTGACTTCGGGGGATGAAATCCTCCCAGATTTATCGCGGGATCACCGCCTTCTAGATCTAGATAAGTCTCTCCCTCCTTCCATTGTGAGGCTCTGGTCGGCCGTGAAATCGCTCCACCCCCACCCAGCTCACCGTACGTGCCCCCGAGATATTTACCCTGAAATTATGTATCGACGGAGGAAAAGATTTAGCACCCCTTTCACGTGTCCGAAACTATCACTACTACTGGACCTCAAAACTAGACCGTGGCCTGCATGCTCAATTATCGGTTCTTGACAGACCGTTATAAATGGCTTTTTTATTTTGATTCGTTTGACCCGTTAAGCGTTGACACACATTATGAATGGTTTATTTTTTTCCGTAAAAAGGAAGAAGAAGAGAAAGTTCACATCATATTTATCACCCACTGGAACTTTACACAGCCTTTCTATTACTGCCACGACAATGGCTAACTTTGATTAATGGCCTCCCTTACAGGAGAGAGTCACGAAACACGAGGACAGGACGAAACTCCAGCCTTAATTCTACACCCTCTATTTTAAGGTTTATTTTACCAAACAAAGTAAGGGATTACGCGACGAATCGCAGTTTTTGATTGATTTGTACAAAAATGAACAATCAAAAGGGTTCAAAAAATGATAGTTCTTAAGAGAAGAAGTTCAAGTTTGTTCTATTGGTCAAAACCCTCAGCACTTATGTTTTTTATAAACACGAAAAGAAGAAAGGCGCGACACTTTTTAGGAAATAATGGACTACAAATGAAGATACGCAAAAACATACCGTGACAAAAAAATACATTAACAAAAACAAAATTTAGTCAACTTTCTATCGTAAAACACATTTTTTCCCGAAAGTAATCGATACGTAAAAGAAATCGGCGAATCGGCACGATTTCCAGTGCGATCACTTATGCTTATCAATCTGAATACAATAGGAAAATCTCCGAGATTTTCTGACAAGAGAACGCACGTTATCCCATAACTGGGAGATTTGACCGTTCAAAATTAAACAAACTGCGAGATGCCTAAGATAAGTCAGGTGCGCCAACATCCAGTTTGCGTTACTGCACCAAACCGAGGTCAAATTGGTAATAATCACAGTTCAGCGCTTCTTCTCAGCCATCGTAATAATCTAGTTACACGCACGATAGAAGAAACAATGGCAATTACGGGAAGTCTTACAATCAATTTAGTCGATGCTCTTCCTACTTAAGAATGTATATCTGCAGTTTAGCGCTTTCGTTATGATGTTTCTCTTTTCGTCGAGATAAGGAACGGCTGACAGTACATCTTTTATGGTTTAACAAAAAGTATGGAGTCAACACGCTCGTATTACGACTTGGATTTATTTTTGAAAAAATATAATAATTTCGAGTGCCGATAACTGACAATCGCAAAGATTTCAACCGAAGAAAAAAAATGAGAGAATTTTTTTTGAAAATGAAATCGAAATTAAGGGCCAAAATTCTTGAATATTTTAAAAAATTGTAAGAGTGTAAATTGGTAGTGAAGAGTGAGATTCGTAAAAAGAGTGAGAGAAAATTTTAATACTGTTAAGTTGACAACCCTTTTAAATTATCACTGGTAATTAATTTGAAATCTTGCAAAAATTCCCGGGAATGTCCGGCTGATTTAAGCTTTCAAAGCCCCAAAATGCTAACCATATATTTTGGCAACGTGAGATTAAGAGAGGCGGTTAACGAAGGTGGTGGTGATAGTAACTATTGAGGCATAGGCTATTGAAGCAGAGCAGAGCAGGACAAAGCAGAGGAGCGAGTCCGGACGTGTCCTTGCAATTCACGCTCGACGTTGCACGCTTCAAAACAAAAGGAACCTACCTCGATGCTGTAGGACTTCTTGATGGCGAACATTTCCCGGTTCTTCTGGGCGGCTGCGACGGCCATAGCGCTGCTGTTGTTAATCCGGTTCCGGGAGTCGAAGGGTTCAGGAAGACGGTTGCCGAAGATGGGCAACTGCAACGGGCGGGGGTTGTGGGTGAGGTTGAGCAGACCGAACGCCGAAAACTCCAGCGCTGTCGAGATTCCAACACTTCACACAAACGAACGACCACCGATCAGACTTCGGGTCCCTTCCGTCGTAAGATTCGGAAAAGACAGAACTTCGTATCTGTCTGTCGAGCTGAAAGCACCCCGTTGCCTCCCGGTACAGGTAGCGAATGGAACGGACAACCAGCGCGGCCCGTCATCTGCTTAAATACACGCTGCCGCGCTACCCGGCGCCCCCTCCACGCCGCGATTACGACATTGTCCCCGTCTCCGTCCGACACACGCCGCTCCGTATCTTTTCTCTCTCTCTCGGTTTCCACCTACTCCTCCCCACACCGCTAGACTTGAACTTCGCGGAGGCCACGGAGCCGCGCCGCCTGGAGGGGACCTCTTCGCGGTCGAAGGGGCGGGGGGGGGGGCACCCCTCCACCCGACAGGAATTCCCTTGCTGTGCTTTCAATCAGGCGATGCAACCTCGATGTCACAGCTTCGTCGAGAGCTTCCCTGATTGGCTGATTGGGGAATCCCGGCGGGTCGCCGACCAATCAGGGCCGCCCTTTCGGTCTGACCCACCTGTCCACAAGGGTCGCCGGTGCCGTTCACACTCACGACTACTTGACTCGGACACCAGTGCTCTCTTGACACGGTCCATGTCAGTCAAAACAGATAATCGCACCCTCCCCAACCCCCCAACTCCCCTACTCCCCTACCCCCCCACACGGCCCCCTGCAGTTGTTATTGCTACACACAGCCTCCCTGACT
>Ga0058701_10005128_pt1 | contig 10800 bp, 3 predicted proteins | sample AgamicOrMae_FD_97039 | JGI IMG/M metagenome (GOLD analysis project Ga0058701, IMG submission 97039) | Agave microbial communities from Guanajuato, Mexico - Or.Ma.e | ecosystem: Host-associated > Plants > Phyllosphere > Phylloplane/Leaf | place: Guanajuato, Mexico | collected 2012-06-04 | reverse complement strand
GATAATAGGGTGATGTCCCAGGCGATGTTCGTTAAGTGTTTGCGTTTATCTTGGGACTTGTGAAACAAGCTTCCCGCGAGCGGTGATATTTATAGACTAAGTCCTCAAGTTCCGGGCTTAAGTAAGATACATCGAGCCTAAGTCCGATTAAGTCACGCTGTGGCTACCAAGGCCAAGCTGGACTTGCAGTACTTAGATCAGATTTGAGAATACAAGACCGACAGAATTAAACAATCGCACCAGCAGCAAATTTCTCCGGTGACTATCGACGTATCAAAGTCTGAAACCCCCCGGTGGTTTTGCTATTTTAAATTTGCCACCAGAGGAGCACGCTACCATGTCATTTGAGTCTGACAGCAGTGGGAGATATACCAGCTGGGAATGCGGGCCAAATCGGACCGGGTAACCCAATGACCTCGCATCGGGGCAGCCCGGAACAGCCCGTCCGGTCACCGGCTCGATCACCAACTCAACTTATGCGCGGCTATCCCTCGTCGTTCAGTCCTCTTTAATTCATGTCTCAGCTAGGTTTGGATGTCAAGATCACTTGGTCGATACTTCCACAAGCAGACTTGTTCCGCTGTTGGAGCTCAAACAGACGATTTGTTGGCGGGGGAAGCTCACAAATTAACGCGTTTCGAAAATTCGCATCATTAATTTTATCACATCCTTTAAATGAAGAAGGTTATGATTATTAAAATTTATGTGGATTAATAATATCGGATGGATATTCAATAAGACTGTACCACGTGGTTTGATGTCTGTCATAAAGTACGCGGACGGCTGCCAGCATAAAAGACCACGGCGCCGCATATCATCTAACTTCACAGCACGTGTAAAACACCCGAAGTAAAAAAACTCTTTTTCGCCGAATGTTTACTACGAATTTTACAAGCGCCTTTATAATTTACAGATGCTGATTACGTAGGTAGAAAGCAAGGAATTTTATTTAACACAAGGGAAAGTAAGTATGCGCATGTAGACTACTCTATAAGTTTAGGGTAGGCTTCTCCACCGATGATCTACTTTTGTTGCAACCCTTCATTTCATTAACATGATCGACCAAACCTGTAGGTTAGGTTAACCTAGGTTAGTTTAACCTGGGTTAGGTTAACCCAGGTTAACTGCGCTTGGTTGCCAATCCGCTCAGAAAGTGCCTTCTCGCTCGCTAGGTTCTTCAAAAAAAACTTACGTAAAGTTTGACGACGGTGAGTTAGAGTTAACCTAGGTTAAGCTATGTTTAGGTATCGTGTTTTCTTATCTCGCTCCGCTGCTTGGCAATTAAAGGTGCGGCACAAAACTTGACCCTTTAAATTGACGGTGTAGTTCGGATCCTCGGAATTTCGTCGTATAAGGGCCTCGTTGAAGGTAAGCTGCGTCATTATCCGTGATAGCTATGTCGGTGAGCAAATGAGCCCCATGAACACATTGTCGGTTCTCGCCTAGCCCAGTCCGCGTATCTCCTTGATGATACCTCTCTCATCAACCTTGTAACTCTGCTTCTCTACACTATCTGTGCTGTTAAACTACGAACATGAACCCTCTTCAAGCGGACGAATATTACTTCTGTTTTAAATACTTCCGAGTTGCAGAAAGTTCACCATACATAACGACTTAATTAAGTCGTGCAGTTACAAAATTATTGACACCAGTGCTTTTCAATAGTATACTTTACCCGAATTTCCGCCCATTCTCGATCCTCCTTTGCTATGACCTCTGTACTGTTCTTGGAAACAAGAGTTGATTTCCAGAAAGTGCCTCACAATCTTGTCCACCCACAATAACTTGTCCTCCTTCCACGTTAGCAGACATTAAGTATTAACGACCGAGGAACACTCTCATCTTTCCTTAGAATTGATTCGCTCAGGGAAAAGGTGCGGTGAAATATCTAAAGCGTCCAAATGGAACTCCACCACTTATGGTCAGCGCTTTATCAATCTTAATCAGCGCGGTGAAAGAGGGAATGTACTCAACAATCCCTGCAAATATTCGCAGTACTTAACTTCAAATCACCCGTCTTCGCCCACTCCAATTTATACTCCGTGGTGAACATTCCGGAAAGGATCCGGTGTTCCAAAGTTTTCCCCCTAAGCATTGCAATTCAGTTTTCATCCATTTCCCGTTTAGAAAAATTTCCACCACCTCGTCTGAATTTGTTTCGGAGCGTTGACCGCAAGCATGCACGCTCCAACCACGCTCGCGAATCGCTCCGCTACTCGTAAACCAGCTCACGGCAGCCCCCCGGTTTTGTCCCCGAGCCCCCCCCCCCCCGCTTACCCCATGACCCCTCTGTGAAACCAGTGGGATTCGTAGAGATAGGCGCATTCAAAACATTATCGTTAAGCTTAACGCCCCCGCAGTAGACACTGTGGGCCAGTTTTACACTCTTGGGGGACTTTCTGCTTTTATTTCACTAAAAATAGCGGAGTGACTCAAAGCCCACGAAATGCGGTGCTGTTTCCTCGAAAAAAATGTGTTTAAATTGTCTATTCCACCTATGCTTTGCAAACTTACCATTCAAGGAAAAAAATAAAGCCCAAAGGAGGCGGGCTTAGGGAAATGCCTGCATGTGAAACAAAATTGAAATAATAAATGCTAACTCAAGAGCATGCGAGCTTTTCTTTAACCATTTTATCATTTTTGCGGTTGAATGTTAAATTAGAGCATCCATCATTTCGTCTTTAATCTCCCTTATCTTTTTCATAGCCTTTTATTTTGGTGATAAGCTTTGATTATAAATCATTAATAATAAAATAAAAGTCTAACCTACTTAAAGCGATTTTGTAGACTTTCTTCTTTCCTTTTTCTTCTTTCTTTCTTTTTTTCTTTTTTTTAATTGTAATATTGTAATTGGTTTAAAGACTTGTCACTGCTTTTCATGAGATCCGTTCCCTTGCAATTCCTTTTTCCGGGGATAGGGAACCCAGCTAAATAATTAAAAGAGCGTTACCTTCTTTAACTGGCAGTTTAGCTACAATGTTGCGGGATAAATAGCGACGCTGTCGCTTTTTCGTTGACTAAACGCTGTCGCTAACGTCTTGTCCGGGCTTCCGTCACCCCTCTTTTAGCGTGACAAAATTCAACATTGTTGCGAAAATAAGGTCGACGATGCGTGCTATTTATTGCAGCACCATGTCTTATTATTCCTTTCCAGCTCATATTTTGGAGTGAAGGTAAACCTTTTGAGCATTTTCAAACATTTTTTCTTATTTTTAGATATAAGCCCGATCAAGCGATTAGTATTTATTTTTGAAAACAGAGTTAGGGCTGTTGGAAGACTATTTCTTAACAATAATCCGACAGTGTATCCAGAATTAGTTAGGATCGGTTCTAATTGAAATGTCTGAGTGACAAAATTAATCACGGGTAGTTAATGGTTATCTGCATATGTCGATACAAGTAGTATGATAAGTAGGATATTGTTCTTTTGTCTGAGAGCTGTAATGTACGCGTATCATTAGGTATTTATCGTTAATATATTCCTGACATCCTTTGAGATAATGACGAGGCGTAATCCGTGAGATCGCCATAGAAACCATGTGCGCTTCCATAAGTTAACGAAGGCCGTTTCCATGAAACAGCCGACGGGGAGGGATTAGCTGGCACAATGCCAAAACAATAAACAAAATTACCCAGATAGGAATAGTTGCATATGCAGGCATTTCTACGCTGCAATCGATTAACGAGATTTTGCATAAATATCGGAATCAATTTTTCTAATAATTTCTAATTACAATTCAAAAAGTGATAGGCAATTCTAAAACGATGTTTCCAGCCGCGGTGATTAAGAACTAAGCCACCGTCTAACTGCCCTCATTCTCTAACTTTCTTACGAGAAAGTTCTTTTGATTATCATTATGTGTGTCGCCCGCAAAGATAGTGACCTGCCCTGCGTAACGGACTTTTTTTTAACATGGAAGACTTAATTTTGACGATGTGAGTACAGGAATAATGAAGAAACGCACGGTAGTTTTACGTGATTGATCTGTGTGCCAATATTTAGTGCGTAGGATATCGGTTTTCAATGAAGGCTACGATTAAATGTTTCACACCCGGGTTTCGGTGCCGGAAAAATTGATTTCATCCCAGCAAAAGTGCAACAAACACAGGAAAAAAAATTGAGCTCCGCTCATTTTGCTAAAAATGTTACCGACCTTTTGTTTTATAATATCCTATGTAAATTAAAAAAAAAGAAAAAAAAATCATCGATAATTACAAAACAAAAGGAACTATAAAGTGTGTTAAAATTTGTATTTTTATATGTAAAAAAATACGAATGCGTTCATTTTATAGCATAATCGTGATTCGAATGTTATATTATGAGATCTGCTGTCAAGCAGCTTTCACAGCATATTTTCGGAACGGGGATGAACTTATCCTTAATGGTTGTCACCAGAAAATGCTCAAAATGGTAAGCAAACAAGTGACAGCTTTTCCAGGCTCCGACACTTCCAAGACAGATGATTGGAGCTGTCTTTTTGGCGGCAGTGCCTTCAGCAATGCCCCCCCCCCCCGGTGATGTCCAAGGCGGTGATTGGGCGCCCGGAAGTCACTCTAGACAATCTTGCTGACTTAGGATTACATTGTGTACTTCCGGATGTCGATTCTAGATGTAACAATATCAGCTACAAAAATGGTCGTCGTTCACATAGCCTCGCAAAAGCTAAATTTTATTTTCTATTTCAAGTTCTTATCTCTATTTGAACAAAAGTTTCAATTTTCACTATCTAAACCTCATTTATTTGCAAAATTTGGCAACGTTGCTCCGAAGTACCGATACCGTATGCCTCCCTTCACAGGACGACCTTTTAACCCGTAAGTGCCCAAAGTATTTGGAGTGAAACTTACAATTGTTAGCTTAAGAGAAATTCGAAGGATTGTTCCCATTAAATTACGCAATTTTAAGCTTTGGAAAATGCCCGTATTATTATATCTTAGTTTTCTAGATGGGTGAAATTTTTTAAATTGTGATAATACTAAACTAAAAAGGTCCTTTATTTTTTTTCTGCTTACGAGAGTTATTGCTCTACAATTTTTCATGCGGGCTCCAAAGTTTACAGGCATATTTTTTGTGTATACTGGAATAAATTTTACTTTGCCCTGATAAATAAGAGGAATTCAATCGATTATCCATTTGTGGGACCCAGAAAACTCAGCTCACTTCTGCTTGTCGTTGGAAAAATTGTTTCCTACTTATGACTCGATTTGAATCTTGAATATAGGCCCCTCTTTGGCCACTGTTACGAAGTTTGTGGTCACTTTTAGTGTCAAAAAAGTCACAATTGTCATTATTTTAGGTGAATCTTGACTGGCAGCACTGATGGATAAGAGGCGTTTATGTGCGTAGGCAACCTAGAATACAGGCGTGCAATGCGTTGTGCCTACGCCCGCCTCTGCAGGGGCTCTTCTCGGAAACAGAGATATTAAACCATGAGAGAAGCGCCCTTCTCTCATGATTAAACGCAATCACGAATGAATTCTTTCCTTCAAGGCTGCTTGGCTTGCTAACCTGATTCGACGAAAATTGATCGGAATATCTCAGTTTTAGCTCAGCTTCTCAATTTTATACCACAAAAATAAATTTATTTTTAGTTTTTTAATTGTAAAGCTTTCTATCTTGAGCCTCTCTCCGCTCGATTGAGTTACGAAAGATGAAAAAAGCAACCTTTCAAGCAGGCAGTCTCCTTTTGACATCTTGTCAACGTCACTGCTGATGACTCCCTACATACTGTTTTTTATTGTAGCGAGGCAACTTTAAGCAGTATTTCGTTTATCGAGTGCTCCTAAAGCAAGGCGTTCGTTTTGCCTGTGGCTTGAGACGAGCCACAAAGAAACCAAAGTTATTCTTTTGAAGAGCAGTTCTCCCCCCTCCTTGTACACCCCCCCGTGCCTCCTTGCACCCTGCTTCACCCCGCCCGGCCAGACGAGACGAGCCTATCGTACTATGTATACGCTGAATTATGTCCCGAGTCGTTCGTGCATTGACCTACACACAGTGACGACGTTTTAGGGCGGTGCTTGAATCTATTCTCAAGTCTCAGAACAAATCTGACCATATTTCTTCTCGCCTAGTCGATGAAAATGTTGTATCGGATACAACGAGTCCGTTTCGGTAGCTAATAAGCCTAATCGCGCTTAAGCTGAATAAAAATTCGCGTCTGAATGATTTTAACCTCGGTTTAAAGCTCATTCAAACCTAACCGTAGCCCTAGTGATTGATACCTCAATCAGATGAGCATGACTGAAGGTCTGTCTCGTCAACGAAGTAAGCTGCACGTTTTTTTTTTAAGGTTAGATGTCTTTTTCCTCACTCTGTTTTTTTTTTCATTAATTTTCTTTTTTAAGGAAGGGTGGAGGTTATTATAGATCTGTCAGTGGCGTATTTTTGTGGTGAGAAGCGAAAAATATTTCACCTTGACCCGAGATGATCTTTGTACCCCTACTAAAATTTGTTTAATCAATACCTCGCCGCAGTTACATGAGTGGATGAGCAAGGCGGGCTTGTGCCCTATTATTGAGCCAGCCGGCCGTGAAAGAAAGAGAGTTATAAATAGCTGAGAGATCCATGAGCTCATACCTGTCAAATTAGACGAGCCGTCTCTCTGCTTCAAAAGAGGCTGCTCAAGAGACCCTCGCCAACTCATATTAAAGCCCCCATTACACTTAATATTAAGCGCGCACAAAAAAATGCGAGTTGTTATAATTTATCACTGCTGCGCGTGAAACACGGTAGCATATTCTATAAGAAGAAATAATGGAAAATTCTTTTCACCCGATGGAAAAAATCAAACGGTTTGCAAAGAGTTTCTATTATTTAAATAAAGTTTTAGCGCGGTTGCAGGAGCCATTATCTTGGTTACATCGTGGGTTGCTTTGACTTGATTTGTTTTTAAGAGTCGACGGTAAATTACGGTCCCGAGAAAGAGCTCTCACCTTCTCGTTAGTCGCTGATCGAGTTTAAGTTGGGTTTTCTTGTTTTGCCTGCCGTAAGCTACTCCAAACCCTCTCAGGCGCTAGTGTCCCAAGTGGAACTGAACGGTGTCCTATCCGCGAGCTAAATGGACTTCGAGTAATTGTTCCTTATTCTCATTCATGAAGAAGTGCACTATAAGTTTTGGAGATAGCAATTTTTTCCTCTTTTGTCCCATCCTGGTTCAACCACTTAACTTGTGAAAACTAACGATGTTACAAGAGCGTGTAAATAAAGTGTCGCGTGATTTGCTTCGCGATTGCCCTGCTCGGCTGTGACTGGTACCGTGACCAGGATTAAGCTTTGACGAAAACCAACGTTATAAATGTCTTCGGCCAGGAAGAAACTCAAAAGGTACTAAATGCAGATTGCCAAACTTCCTCTTTGCACCGTTCTCAGCTCTTCTTGACGATGAAAGGTGTGCCTCATAAAGTGAAAAATTTCACCTGTCATATCTACAGTGATACTTGCTCGAAGCTATCTCGAGGTACTTTGAATTTTCGAGCCAGAGTGTCGAGCTTTGAGATTGTTGACACCGTCGTAACCGGTGGTAGATCTTTACTCCCAACGTGTTTCCCTATCTCAGCAGGACAGTCTTTTCAGTTTTTACGTGGCATATTCATCTCCTTTGGGGCTCCATCAAATATTTAGGTTTCATATCGTTTTGCCTGTAAATGGCGTTGACGCCGAAATCTGCAGTGAATTATTCGTTAATCCTGGCTAAACATATGATCGCTGGCTTAGCAAAGTGCCTGCCTGCGGGTCTTGTAAAGGCTTATTTATAGTAGGGTAGGCGCACTACCTCTGTTACCGGCTTAGTCGTAATCAGCTTGAGCGTTCCGCTCAAAGTACAGTGCGGCGTCCTTTTACTACTGCGACCTCCGAAGTCACTTGTTCCTATTTTTCAGCTTATTCAGATGCACTGTTGATTTCTGTGGTTGTATTATCTGTGCGAGTGCCCGAGGTCCTTCCGGGAGTTTTCACCGAGAATCCACTACCAAGCGGGGAAAGGGGGTTCTCATTGTGAATGTCCCTAGGTATCGTCACGAAGGAAACACTAGTTTTACCCACACGAAGGAAAAGACGCCGATAAATCATAACTGTTTCTCCCCAACAGATTTGTATCGGCGACAAAGACGTGTAGATACACATTTTTCTTGAGATCTCCCCCTTTCTTAACATTCGCACAAGTAGAATCACAAGGGCTGTTTTTCTTATCTTGATTTTTGAAGATACCGTGTGAGTTTCTTGCTTTTTGATTCTCTCGATAGTTTAGATCGCATTAAATTAGAGAATAAGGACACGTGCTTCGACGCATTTAGGAAGTTTTGATTTCTTCATGCTTGAGTTTACAAATAAATTACGTTAAGGTGTGCGCTTAAATAGTGTCGGATTAGAGCAGATTTATAAATCTTAAAAACCAAAAACACCAGGTTAGTTTTGCTGTGTGAGTTTTACGAATCTTCTTTCACCTCTTCATGAATGCATAAAAGGGTTACCTTTCATACCGACGTTTTGCATACAGAAGCAACGTTGGCTTAACAACAACCTCAAAGCATGTCATTAGCATTCGTATCGTATTGCGTGAAGAAATCGGAGACTTATGCAGACATAGTTACCCTAAGTTGTGAATATAACCTTGTGAGAATCAAGATTACTTCCTTGAAAGGAAGATGAGCCTCTTCTTTTCAAGAATTGCTTCGCCTTCATATCGAAAATTGCATTTTCTATGTCCGAACTTCAACCTTTCCTTACGCTAACAATTGTTAATGTGTTAACAACCTATGTTAGGGGAAGCCTCAATCCACTGTCGCTTAGCTTTGGCCTACCGATGAAAGGTGGAACACTTTGAAAATTCCACCTTTCGAATGAATAGTGTTTTGCGCGTTGGGCGGCGCAGATCGAGTCTCAGCGAACTGCGTGCTGGCCCCGAGGGCAAATTCACACGAATTCCCGCTTGACGTCGAGCAGAGAGCCGTTTGGGGGGGGGGCAGGTAAGGGACGGATTAGGCGCCAGCGACCCCCCCCCCCGCTTCCAGTTGCAGAGTTTGGCTGTCTTTCCCAGCACGTAGATGGATAACATTGGTGTGGAAGCCCTGGCCGCGCCTCGCCGACCCCCCCCCTCTTTTGACACCCCCGTAATCCCCTGAAGCGAAGCGGCGATGCTGAATCGAGCGAGGCCGTGCGGCAAACCCGCTGGCTCTTAGCTTTCAACCAGTTTGTTAGTGAACTTTCTTTATTTGCAGTTATATGTGAGGAAGTTCAAGAAAAATGGAGCCTAACCTTCCCATAACCGATTTTCACGCATTGAAAGGAAGTTTTTTATTTTAAATAACTTCCCTGTGAATATAAATTTGACAAATTTGTGAATTGTTTTTTACCTAAGAATTTTGTGACTATTGTTATAAAACTCTAATAATTTTTGATGAACGCGAAATTAAAGTCAAGATTTTTCACCCTAAAAAAAAAACAGTAGTGAAAATTGCTTTAGAAGTGAAAATGCACCTATAAATAGTGAAAAAATAAAATTAAAAAAAATCCACGAGCAAATTAGTGGCTCACTTTTCACTATTTAGTACTGAAATTTAATTTCTGAATCGAATTTTCCCTGCTAAGTGTTTTAGCATCTTGCTTTAAATACACAAAATAAAGTAGATATATTTATTGTTAGAGGCTTTTACAAAGCCTATGCTTATACATAGTCCTACCTAACTCCCTTTCCAATCACCGCCGTTCTGCAACGCCGATTTGCGGATTTGCATGCAATTTCCTTACAAACATTTTGCGCATTTCTTTCACTTCACCGAAAAAATGTCCCTGCCAATTGCTTAATGAAAAGACGGTGCCACAAGCCAGATCAATCGTGAATCTCCTGAAGGTGCTGTCGCGACGAGATAAATGAATGAAAGTATATGAAATAGATCCCACCTGCCTGTCTTCGCAATCAACAGATGGCGGTCGCTTTTTTCCTGCCTGAAAAAATCTTTCTGTCTCACAGTTTTTCACAAATAAAAAAAAACCATCCGCGACTTACTCGCAAAGCCATATTTCTTCAGCCTCATTTAATTTCGTCACGCGATGTAAAAAAGTTAAAAACGGTAAAAGAAGTCCATTTTTTCGCGTTTGGCTTTGCTTACGTTTTCCAGCGCGGTGGAAACTCTATTTCCGTCGTATAATCTTAAATAACATACCTCGGGGTTTCTACACATGTAAGGCCTTAGTCGAGGTTCTGATTGATGTATCAAAACCTTAAGACATTTTAAAATTTGGAGATATTTACAAACTTACAAGAACTAAAAACCCGGTACTTAAAATATGATTTCGCCAGGTGATTTTTTGGAGGCGTTTAAATCTTCACCATTGTTTTGGTCCCAATGCACTTTTTTTCGCTATTTCTTTCAGAAATTCGTGGAAGTAAAAAAAAAAGTCCTCGACTCACAAACTTCAAATAAAATTTTTATCAGTTTTAAAAATACGATTTTGTATGAATATTACCCATTTTTCTGCTGACGCCTGCGTACAACTCAATGAACTCTATCCTCCCCCGAGTTTGTTTCCAATTTTGAGATAGTTTATTATGCGAAGAGTGTCAGAGTGGACAGCAAAAGCTTTCATCAGCGGAGAAGTCGGTAGCGAAGCTGACGCCGTTAATGAAAGTGATCAGGATTCTGGTTGCGACCTCGTAGCCGCTTCTTTCGACAGGATATTTTTTTTTCTTTGTCTGTCCTTTAAGGATACTCTTCTGCGGCCGGCCCGATCCGCGGGACGGGTAAAAAAAAGTTGCTCCAAATCCCACGTAAATTTTTGGGAGTGTTAAGGAAGGTCTATAT
>Ga0058701_10005127_pt1 | contig 10800 bp, 6 predicted proteins | sample AgamicOrMae_FD_97039 | JGI IMG/M metagenome (GOLD analysis project Ga0058701, IMG submission 97039) | Agave microbial communities from Guanajuato, Mexico - Or.Ma.e | ecosystem: Host-associated > Plants > Phyllosphere > Phylloplane/Leaf | place: Guanajuato, Mexico | collected 2012-06-04 | reverse complement strand
TTTCAAAATTAACATCGGTGACCTACCTTTTTTATGGCAGCAATGGAATTGTTACGACCAATACTTCATGTTAAAAACAGATTTATACATTTATCTTGGATTCGACCTCGCGCTGGAACTACCTTAAAAAATATTGAAAAAAAAATATCGCGGGCTCAGAAAAAGATGACAGCTCTTGTCACCAACTCCGCAAAAACACAATCAAGAACATAGCTCACGATCATTTCATTTCAAAGGTTAAGTCGACCAAACTCACAGAAACAAAAACTCTCCAGATTTGAATGCGATACACCTTAATCTCGACCGTGTACTAATTGATAAAGCAAATGATGTCTGTGATGGCCTTTTTAATGCCCCTCCCACAAGTTGACTTACAACTTACAACTCGTTAGCTAAGAATATAGACCATGCCTAAAGCGTGACCTGAACACAAGTTGATCTGCCCACAAGTTGACTTTGCTGACAATTTATCTAATCAATGTTCGCCTAACCGTTTACCCGTCCGTAGTAAACCTACGTTTTCGCTATCTAATTTCGTACGTTATAGGTAATTATGTACGTATAGGCATTAAAAATGCTCTATTTTCAAATGTAACATTAAAAAAGAAAAAAGACACGGGTAAACACGGAGGAAGCGCCAGCCCTGCAGACGTTCTGACTTTCTGTGAAAGAGAAATCAAGAGAGAAGAACAGACGAAACGATTGAATGTAGCGGTGAGTATTTATGGGAGCCCTCTGCTGTGCAGCTCAGCTCCACAAAAGCAGCGGAGAGGGTCCTATTTAATGTCTCTTTCAACGCCTCGCCCGGCTCTATTGGGTTCATTACCTCTACATTCTGCCACTGCCGAGGTTCTCGATAGCACAAAAGAATATTGTGGTTATTAAGAGCTGGTATCCACTGTAAACTCAAAAGGTGGATTTTAACTATTTGTGTTCCATCTTTCCGTCGCCAAGCCGAGTAGTGAAGCTAGTAGCCAAGTAATAGGCACCTTACCTAAACGAGGAAAACTATCAGGTCACCGAGCACTAGAGTATACTAGCTACTCCTCAACAGTACATTTCTTACTGCTCCCGAGACATAGCGATACGCTTGGTGATCGTCGAGGGCATTGATTAACAATGAGGACAACGAGGGCAACATTAGGTATATGACCTAGTTTAATCTAGGTTGACATGGCTTGACCTACATATAGCTACATGACGTTCATTCTCGCATTTGTAATTAGGGGGAGATTAATTTTGGATCGGACACAAAACAAAGAAAATGCCACAATCAAAACTTACTGTGTGGTCAGAGACGTGATTCATTGACGATGGACCACGTGTTTCTGCGCCGCAAAATGCCTGTTTGTTTACATTGACATGCTCACAGTCAGCGCGGTCGAAAATGTGCTGACCCATCTGACCGCCAGCTCATCGCAGTAGCCCCTCTTTACTACCCCAAAAGTTTCTATTCCGCTTCCACCAGCCCAGATGTCTGATCAATCGTTCAAAAATTACTTTTTTCATCAATAAAAAAGAAACGCAATGTCGGGGAGCACCTTTGGTGTTTGTTTAACGAATCATCAAGCGAATTTACAGAATGTAGAAAATTTACAGTCTAAATCTGAGCTATTTGTTACGGTTTCTTCGGTGAGGCATACCTAAACCGATATTTTTTTAAATTGTTAAGTCGCTTTAAGCAACCTCAGACTAGGAAAAATCATATGGGAAAGCCTTAAAAAGCGACGAAACGGAACCCGCGGTAGGATAAGCAAAATCGGGCGATGAACGCCTTGAGACTGCGTAGAACTGATGTTGCGGAAGCTAGTTTAATTACTGTGATTCGATACTTGTGTGACAAGTGATCCTTCAACCTTGCGCGTGTAATGGGTAGTTAAACAAGAACGCTTACACGTCAAACAGCATTGATCACCGCCACAATTACCTGAAGAGTCGAATGGGACCAATGCATCTCCATTTACACTTACCTTTTCATGTGGTTACACTATGCACATTTGCGGCTCCAAATTGAGGGCATAAGGTTCACTTTTTGCTCTACACATATTCGGAACTCTTGTGTTTACCATTATTCGCATAAGTATAAAGTCATAATAGCTAGCAGCGTCATATGAATATTCGCATGGAAGTTGATCACTGTTTAAGTACACACTACACTTTCACTAAAACTACACACTATATCAGTAACATGCACATATAAAAGACACGCTGGGTAAGTAACACGGTGGTCCGGTGGTACGACACCCCAACCTACGCGAACTCATGTAACACACTACACTGATTTATTGCGCGGCTTGTGCACAGCTTGTGCGCGACAGAGAAGCTTGTATCACGGTGTCTAGCAAGCTGTGAGAAAAGGAGAGTAAAGGCGGCAGCCAGGTGGCAGCACAAACATCGCGCACCTCATTTTCACCGATAGATGGCGGTAGAGAAATGCACGAAATTTAAACTGAGGGTGAGTACGTAGCGAGTGCCCTGTTTCTACCATTACAAGTGACATAGTTCCAATCCACTCCAATCTTTCTCGTACTCCTGAAGAATGCTTAACACAGGGACGCTTTTAGGTTAGGAAATGTTTTAGATGGGTTTTGTTTACTCGCTCTGCGGCCGATATTGGAACTACCCGGCGGCGGTCAGTACAACTGCTCAATAAAGGCGATACTGAATGTCAGCACCCACCGCTGCTATTCCTTGATGGCGGCGGTGCTGCCAGAGATCGAGCGGGGTGGTGAGGACTCACATACAATATCACCTTAAAAGTGAGGTTTCGTGGGACTGCCGCTAGATGGTACCACCATAAAACGAATACAGCAGCAAAAAAGTACGTTCAGCGAAGATTAAGATCTTCTGGGAAACCTTTTGACAAGGAAGTTTCAATGGGCTAATGTCGCGGAAAGTCCGTGAAGTCAAAGAAAAACCTTCTTTGAGTTACTTTTATCCTATTTAGTTACAGGGCCGGCGCCCGGGGACGGCTCGTCCTAAGAGTACCTCACACGTGAGGTAAGACCGCGAGGAAGATACATAAGTTCAGATTAGCTCGACTTTTGTCGGATTAAACTAGGCTGTGTTTCTTATACCAAACTTAAGCTGATTCGCAAGTTTGTATGATATTCACAATAATACAAGTTTTACCAGAATAATAAGAAAACTATCAGAGGAAAAAACACAATCCAGTGGAACTACACGAAATCCAGTATATGTCATACCTCTTCACTAGTTTCCCGGTGAAATGTTACTGGTTATCCTTAGATTTTGCAGAACTCTCGCTAAATGTGTAGGCCTGCGTCATTTCAATAGACGCTTTAAAAAAATAAGCAATCCCGTAAAATTTCACTGGAACTCCTTCATATTCTTCTTAATATTCTTATTTCTTAATATTTCAATAGTGAATACATAGCATGAGCTTCCGGAAAGGTTAGGGACGAAACCTTGTTGAATCTTCACTAGCAAAGGAAGCGATCTCAATCAGAATGTCACCTGAAATTTCGTAGAGAAGCCTCACAGAAATAGAAGCAAAAACCTGCGAGGCTAAAGCTAAAATCCTGCAGAACGTCGACTTTGAGGACACAAGGCTTGTGTGCAAAGCCTATAGAAAAGAAAAGAAACTTTTTGCCCCTTAAAAATCAATGCAACAGCTGGTTTTGGAAGAAGCTCAGGGACGGCCACCTGATGCGGTGGCGCTCGGCTCAGGTCGCTCCGCCTTAAAAGCATTCTTTCAAGAGCAGCAAGCGCGGAGTTGTCTGAGAAGCGGCAGGCGTCGTTCTCCACCTTCTAGAAACGTCGTTTTCGTCTCCCAAGTGAAACAAGGACGCGATACTTCCCGCTCAAGGCCCAACCTAGTGCTCCGTTCTTTCCTGGGGACCGTAGCGGAGTATCAAATAGTAAAAATACGTACACTCATGGCTGATGAATTTTTGTTGAAATTGGCATGAGTATTTATATATATATTTGTGAAAAAGGTCAAGGTAAATTCGTCAACTGAAGTCGAAAACTACAAAAAGACCGAAGAAATACAAAATCTTTATTTAAAAAAATAAGAATTAATTGTGTGTTGATCGGTGTGCTGATAACTCGGGCTGACTGACAATGAGATGCTGGGATTGCAGTATAAGCAAGATCAAGAATACCAACTAAATCGCAAAGATTCTTTCCTGTTTGACCACTGACGCAGAATTACGTCAACACAACCGGGCTGGTGATAAAAGTGCTATTTATCACCAAGTTTAGAGAAACAGAGTTTGCTTCAAGAAAAGGGAGCATTCTTAAAACACCGCAAGTTTATTTTAAGTGGCTTCTCCGTACGAAATTTACGCGCTAAAACTTTGCTTTTGCACCAACTTATTTGCAAGTGCATTTTTGCGAACTTGGAACGGGCCATAAAACGGAAAATATGTAGCAAGACCCTGAAAAATTGCCTCTCTCTTTCTAGAGATACACCATCACTCTACTAATTGTAAGACAGGCTCAGTTGACAAAGTCACAAATGTTCTCCTTGTTACGGTATCCTCTCACCTTTCCGACTCTAATAATGTCCAAAGTCATCGTGTTTATAAAATATTGTGTACCTATCGATACCTAACTGTAAGAGACTTTCATAATTTTTCAACCTTTCATAGGATATCTTGCTTTTAGAATCTTTTTAGAATCGTTATTTTTCAGATCGTTCAAGATGTCTTGCTTCCAGGATCGTTGAAAGTCTCTTACCTTCTGGATTGTTTGGGAAGGTCGGCTCATTGTACGGGTTATTCACGCTTGCGGCATTTTTTTTCGGCGAATTTTTTGCTTTAATGATAAGGAACTGAATGCCAGTCAAGCCTACATTTTGCATCTGTTAACACGTAAAACTAACAAAAACACCCAGCGAGGCAAATGTAGACCTACGCGGTGACTCGAAATGATAGTGTTATCTTCGTATACTGTCCCAAAACAATTAGACCGTCTTTCACTAGGGCTATTAGTAAACCCGATGTATCCATTTCAGTTAAGATTTTCTTAAGATTCTCTTCTGTATTAATACTCCCTGTGAAGATCGACCTCCAACCAGTTGACTTCTGCCCTGATGATGTTTTATAGTCCTTCCAGCGTGAGTTTGTGCATCGGACCGATACTCTTCCAGTCCCCTAATCGCCTCTCGCTCCTGCCGAAGGTACCCGTAAGCAGGGCAGGGACAGAGGAGAGGGTTCACTGCCTCGACGGCTCGGTGGACCCGGATGCACTACATTTGGCTGAAAGACTACCCACATCATCTCCTGTATGCCTTTTGTCCAGATCATATTCTGCCATGATCATCATTGAGTCTGTCCTTTAACTAGATTATCCTCTGTCGAGAGTTTATGTCCAGATACCATTTCCACTGCCCTATAGATTATCTTTGTTCTGTCCATATATACTCTTCTGATGGATACCTCTCGATATTCCAAACAACTCCAAACTCGTTCAATCACCCTGTTGAGCTCGGAGGTTTGTAAAAATATAGTTGCGATTCACAGTTTCAAAGTTAAATATAACTGGTATTTTCAACAGAAGTAAGAATGACAGTCTTCCTTTGAAATTCATCTGAACGGGCTCTAGTCAAAGTGTGATGTAAACAGACATACAGAAGTCCTTGTTTTGTCTAAAATAGATATATTGCCACAAACAAAAAGATAGTGACCAGTTCCAGCTGTTGTAAAATGAACAAAATATTTCGCTCGTGGATTCATTCGCAGAACAGATATACACTTCTCTCACCTCGATTCCCAATTTCATTTTCATTCTATTTCGAAGCCAAACCAAAATCTCAATCCACCTATACTTGCCAAGCACTCTGCTTGCTGGAAATCCTGCTTGGCCCTTTACTCCACGAAATGGTGATCACTGAATATTTTTCAATACTTGATAACTTCAGCTCGGCTGAACACAGATAGCCTAGACGTGGTAAAGACTACCTTCAAACCACGAATCCAATCTTGTCCTTGAGGTTGTTATCGTGGTAACTTTAAATTCCCCAAACCGAAAAAAAAAGATCCTCCCACATAGAAGCAGTGGGTGTTTTTCTGAGAAGAGAAACGTCATTTTCAAGAGACTTCAAAGACTGTGTTGTCTCTTTTTATCCTCTTCGTTGGCACCGAAGTCGATTCGGAGCTTACTCGTAGTATTTCACGAATCGCTGCCCCAATAAACGAAATATCTAAGGAAGCACTAAGAGATGCTTTGCAGACCATAAACTCAGCATTTCTAATGCCAAACTAATATTTCAGACAGGGCTACTATATTATTTTCTGAGGTACAGAATTTTTGTGGCAACATAATATGGTGATTCAAACGAAATTATTCGAAACATGATGTCGCTGTCATTTTAAAAACTAAACTTTTCTGAGATCTTATTTTTGCAAGAGTAAGGCTGGAAAGGGCTTTTGTTTTTATTAAATACGATACATTTTAATTGCACTTCATAACAATCGAAGGAAACAAAAAGTGACGTATTATTAAAAAAAACATATTAATCCTCTTTTCTAAAGGGTTCACTCAAAACCAAACTCTCACCATCAAACATAAGATACTCAATTTTAACCAAACTACCAACATCAAACTTTACATGTAATAACAGAATGATTTAACAAATTACCATGAATAATTTTAAATTTGCAGCAAAATTACGTCCCTCTAAAAAATCTTTTGCGTTATTTAACACATATGGTAAAAGTTGTGTGACAATGACAAGTGAGCAGCTCCTCCTAAGGTTGAACATGACTCTACCGGAAAGTAGAAGTAAACCCAACGAAATACTGTACATCGAAAGAGTGAATTGGCCACCACGAGTTGACCGCCAAATCCGTCCAACTTATCTCTGGATTCAACCAAGCAAAGTAAGGGCCTGCTGAAGGCTCACAATGCTTGTCGTCCACTAGTTACAGTATTGAAAGGCAAGCTTCACATGGTCCTCTGGCGAGGTGCCCGGCGTGGCGAGGTGCCCGCCATGAGTCTTTTTGGTGCCTCGGTCTGCCACCGTCCCCGCCGCGCTTCGTCACTTGGACAAAGGCCAACATTTCGTTAATAGGCGAGACGTTTTCGAAGCACAAAAATGACAGAGTATCCTCCAAACTCTTTTTTTAATGCAGAGGTTTGGGCTCCCGTGCAAATCACATAACTTTCTTTACCCTCATAACGCTTTCTCCTGTACAGTGGGTCACAAAACTCATGACCCCTGATTCCAAGTATTTCTTATGGAAGCAGGGGTCATGACTTTTACGACCACCCACTGTACTTAATGTATGGGGAGTAACTCACACATCAATTCCCTCCTTCCTTAAGATCGTTTTGTAGAGTGTAAAAAGAAAACCTTAAATTCAGTTGCAACAAAAGTCAATTCATTGTTGTCCTTAAAAAAATTAAATCCAAATACTCATACTGAATTTCAGTTAGATCGTACTTAAAGTAAGCAGTTTATAGTAATTCAGAACAATGTCTGATATTCGGTGAAAAATTGAACTGATATTCTTTTCAGGTCAGTTATTTGACTAATACTACATCTGAATTTAAGAAGCTCTCTTTACAAAGCAATACATATGCGATTCCTGATATGACTTCGTCGGGGCCTTCGATTAATAGTTTTCACGGTACTTTGGGCTTGTAAAGGCCATACTTACCCTATCCTGACCTAACGTATCAATGGTAACTTAACCTCCTACACAAAAGCTGATGATGATGGAACCTAAGTTATCTGCAGTATTCAAACTCTATTACCTAATCTAAAAGGACTCCAACCAAAAATCATCATAAACAAAGCCAATAATATTTCTGCAATTTGCCAAAACTCTTCATCTTGTGAAAAAAAAACATCAATCCAAAGAAAACACAGAAAATTTGGATTATAACATACGTTAGGAGGAGGAAATCATCTCCTTTGCCTCGCCTTAACTACCCTTATCCCGAAACCCAAATTCAAACAGGTAAACATAACTCATGTTGGCCGAACTACCTGTTCATAAAGTAGTGCGGATATCCATAGAAATACTGAGCAAAGACAGCGGCCTCTAGCATGGCGGCTGCTACGTTGAATTATATTCTATCTAGTGTCTAGTGCCTCGCTCTACTCTTGCTCCGCTCGGCGACAAAAAAAGGTAGAGCATGAAACATGTGGATTGCTCCCTCTATTTTATGGTGTTCTAAATGGTGATAGATTTCCATTGCCAAAGACGAAAACATTGTAGGGAACTCGTACTCCTTGAATAAAATTCGCACGCTCACACGTACACCGTTCAAGGTCACCTCAAGGAATTTTCCACGCTCACCCCGCCCCCCTCCACACAAAATTCCAGGATTTTTTTCACGCGCAAACCTGTGCCAACTTGTAAACAACCCTCCTCCCCTCCCCTCCAGACTGATTTCCAGGAAAATAGCTTTCCCCACACTCACACCTGCACCTACTTGTAAACAACCCCCTCCCTCCTCTCCAGACGGAATTCCAGGAAACATAGCATTTCCCACGCTTACACCTGCGCCCAGTTTTGGTAAACAACCCCTCCCCCAGACAAAATGCGAGGAAAACTGCTGACGTCAGCATTTTCCCACGCTCACATCTGGGTGACCTTGAGGTCATGGCCTAAAAAAGTGCTGACGAAAGTGGCCCAAGTGTAAGGAACCTACTCGTATTAACACATAACGTCTAATATTGCCATAAACTATTAATTTCACAGGTTTGGTCACGTTTTCAAACCTATTTCATTTTGCTCTAAATATCGCTTCTTTTTCGGCCTTTTGCATATTTCAAGAATTTTACATGAGTTTTCCAGTTCACCCGAGCCCACCACAAGTAGGTTGTTGAAAGTCGGGCAGCATCCAAACACCCACCCTGCCAGGTGGGTAGAGCAGACAACGCCAATTCTTCCACCCACCCACCCCAACTTTAACTCAGCTCGATGATGCTCATTCATCAACCATGAGTTGCTTTACTGATTTCATCTTTTCACGCATTGACTCTTTGCTCGAAACTCCGGCACCTCTTTTCTGGATTGAAGCATCGTCCCCTCCTGAATCTGATACGGCAAAACTACTAAACAACGGTCTTGCTTCCTCTGCCACGAGGCTGCAACCTCTACTACCGTTATCTACAACAGCATGAATATACTTGAAAAATAAAATTACTCGTGGCTAACAGTTAGTCCTCCTCTCTTAACTTCCAAGCCCAGTCGGGATGGGGTGTTTGATGGGCTACTTCCTGACGCGCAATCAGCCAGATCTGAGGCCAGATAGATATCTTCCAACGGGCTCCGTGGCTGCCGAGGTGTTACCCATCTGACCAGATTCCAAGGATCAATGATGGATTTTCCGAGTCTGGCCACGGCATTTTAATCACGGATATAAATCGTGAACCCCAACCGAGTCTAGACACCATAATTGGTAATATAGCAACGCTAACCACTCGGCCACTGAGATAACGTTCAATGACTATGTTCGGAGGCTTACTTCACTGACGAGGTATTTGCTGAGAGTTGAGGAAAAAATGAAGCAAAATCGAGAATCAAAATTGCAAGTACAGTGGCAAGTACGGTGACCACTCGGCCACGTCAACTGCTATAACTCCTATCTGAAAACTATGCAATTAGTACAGCTGGGATCGATGTACAGTACATAACAATGTAGCGGGCTAGCCTATTCTGCTCGTGGCTCTGCGGAGCAAGGTGGTACTGTACCATCGTGAGCAAAAGAAACGGCGTCATTTTTTTGGTGAAGCGAGATTTCGATTGGCAGCTCATCTGAATGTTTCCGCGGAAGGGAGACCGTTACGCTTGCGTTACCCGTGCGTTATTCCGCGGTGTCTGACCAATCACGGCTTTCCAGCCTCCCTCTCATTGAGAACAAACCCAGAACTGCCAACCGAAACTTAGCCTCACTGAAAAAAGGGGTGCCGTTTCTTTTGCTCGTGATGGTACCTTCAGCCGATCGCTAACGGGAGGAGATTCGCTTCGAGACGGTGGAAGGAGTTTCCTAGGAGCTCGGAGGATTACAGCATGTCCAATTAGTTATCCGAAGTCGGTTCTCGAATGAAAAATCGGACATGCTGTAATCCTCTGATTTAGTATGGATACGCTACGGTAACATGGTATCACCGTCTCGTAGCGAATCTCGTCCCGTGTGCGATCGGCTTTAGTCGGGAGTATCACCGGCTACAAAACATTTCCGAGAGCGCAGCTACCCATCCCTGTCATCAGCGTCGTGTGGTATCTTGATAGTACTAACTACATGATAATCTAGATAACGAAACAAAGAATTTAAGTAGATAGGGCTATGAGAGAGCGGGGCCACCGCCGCGACACCGCCGCGACAGGGGAGCGGGCGCACCGCCGCGACACCGCTGCGACAACAAGCTAACTTAACTTAACCGAGGGTTATTTTGCAACCTAACCTAACTTAGCCTAGGGTTATTTCGCAAGCTAACCGAGGCTTATCGATGCTGAGACTTAAGCCCAACGAGGCTTACTTAGCCTAGGCTTACCGAAACAAAATGAGCATAGCGGGAGCGGGGCGGGGCACAAACTGAGTTTTATTGAACCGTCATAATATGGAATGAAGGCTTACGGCGCTGAGCGTGTTTTGACCTGCTCCCCTCCCCCTCCCCTCGCACGACATATATCGGCCCGCCGCAGCCTCCGCGATACCCCCGCAAAGTAGACTACCTAACCTAACCATAAGAACTAAACGGCTCTGTTAGGAACTGTGCGGTCCTGTTAGGAACTGTGCGGCCCTGTTAAGTACCGTGCGGTCCTGTTAGGAGCTGTGCGGCATTGTGAGGCACTGTTAGAAATCCTCTTATTTCCC
>Ga0058701_10005126_pt1 | contig 10801 bp, 5 predicted proteins | sample AgamicOrMae_FD_97039 | JGI IMG/M metagenome (GOLD analysis project Ga0058701, IMG submission 97039) | Agave microbial communities from Guanajuato, Mexico - Or.Ma.e | ecosystem: Host-associated > Plants > Phyllosphere > Phylloplane/Leaf | place: Guanajuato, Mexico | collected 2012-06-04 | reverse complement strand
TTTCCATTGGTGTGGCTGAACATAGCTCTTTCTTGAAAAACAAGGGAGCAATGCGTATTTTGGATATTTTTCAAGATAGAGCTATGTTCAGCCATATCATTCAAAAGGTTTCGGCAAGAGCTTTCCATTGATGTGGCTGAACATAGGTCTACATTGTAATATTACCAAACTACGCACTACCCCCGTTTTAGTTTCACACCCAAAACAGGTATAGCATTCCCCAAAACGGGGGTTTGTTTTTACTGTGTATTTCCATAGATTCTTGTTGGTTTTATTTGGCTGTGTATGAGCAAAATCGCACGTCCATAAAGGTGAAGACACGTAGACGCACAAGTACTGAACTCTTTCGGTATAAACACTAGGATGCATAGTAAACTGACATGTGAGAGGGAAATGATTCCACAATTAGAAAAGCTACCTTACACGAGAATTATTCATAAAAGAAATCTCCTAAAGTGTACTTTTTGATGCTGGAAAATAGGTCAATATTAGAGGTAATAGGTCAATCCAGCCATTTTGCAGAGAACAATATGTTCTATCTAGGCGGAACGTTAGCATAAGCTCTGAAGCTGCCATCTATCATACATGCGAAAGTTTATGAATCACAAACCCATTTTGAGCATACGCGACCCGTCCAGTTGCGCGACCGGCGCCGTGCCGCTTTTAAGCCTCCTCATGACAAACTGGCTTCAAGGCAGGGCTCTCCTATTCAGGCGCAGACGAGGTGATATTCGCAACTTTTACAAAAGCAATGCTTACGAACAACGGACGATCAATGTGGCGTTAAACCCGTAGGTTCTCCAAAGAGCACATTTTCGATTTGGCTACTTCCCGGAAGTTCCCGTCGTTATTATGTTCCTGACGCAAAACAAAACTATTTAGCGTTCGTTTCGTGGGATGAAAACTCAAGGTTCCTCATTAATTTTTGTGCTCCTTCAAAGAAACATTTCATCCCATACATTTCTCTCTGGAATTGGCACCCATAAGAAAAGCGGACATGTCTGCTCGTCCAAGTACTAATATTCTTGCTGAAACAACAAGAAATAAAAACAAGGGAGCCCTATGGGCTCCTTTGTTTTTATGGGCTAAGCCCTATGGGCTTTTCTTTTTATTGCACACGGAAAAAAATGTTTTGTTATACCAACAAAGTCATTTGTTAAAATAGGGATACCAAAAATATTTTGTTACAACAACAAAATGTTTAGTTCTATCAACAAAACGTTTGGTTGCTGCAGCAAAATTTTGGTTGAAGCAACAAAAAACTCATTTGTTGTCCCTAATTTTGTTGCCGTAACCAAACCAATTTTTTCCGTGAATTTCTGTGAATCATGTGCATACTGTAAATTGTAAGTCGACTTCTAGATCATCAAAACGATCCTATCAAGTTTATTGAAAATATACGAAATTCAACTACCGTCTTTTCGGCTATTTTTTTTAAATGAAGTTTCGACTTCTTTCCCCGGGCGTGTCACTGATGCTAGATACTTGTTATCCTTTTAAACTATTCTGCTTTAGAGAGAAAAGTAAGGAAGTCTTATAAACATACGCAAAAAAAAAGCAATTTTAAGAAGGATACAAATAGACAAAGTTTGGTTCAACAACTTCTCATACTCTCATTTTATCGGTAAAAAATTAAGAATTACTTTTTGAAAAATACAACTTTTTGACTGAACACCTTATAAAGAATCGACAACAGATCCGTTGAAGGAAAAGACTCTATTGTAACTAAGCGCGAAATTCTCTCACAAAGGCGCTATCATTTAAAAATATTTAAGCTATGCTTAAAATCCTCTCGTTTTCTCTCATTCGACGAAATTTCTCTTTCCTAATCCCCTCCGCAGGAGACACATTTTAAGAGCGATTAAGCCTAACGTGACCAAGCATCCGATGAACCTCGCATCACGACTAGACGCGCAACGACTCGCCGGCTGCAGGCGGGTGTGTTGCGTCGCACACCGTATGTCACACGAACACACGTGGGTACACACCAACGAAAGCAAAACTGAAAAAACGTCCCACCCACAAGACCCGAAAATATGCGGGTAAGAGGATTGCCAATGAAGGCAGCTCAGGTTAAAAATACTCCCGTTTGTTTACTCCTTTCACGGGGCAGGTAGTTCTCCGTGGTCGGTGACAAAGCCGTGAAAAATGGACGCGAGTTTCGACTTCTGCTTCCCGGATCCTACACTCAGAATTTTAATGCCCCGAGTCAAACAAGGTATTTGCATTTCTTTCAGTAATCCTCCTCAGCCATCAACATTACAAAAAGTATCATTTTTTCTTTTTTTCGATTAAGTAAACTGGTTTCAAGTCTAGTATTTATAATAGGTACAGAATATCTACTTTATATCTTCTTTTATAAAAAAATAAAACTTTCCCAAGACCTTTGCATCTCTACAAAATTAAAATACCATTAAGTTTCTAGCCACGAATGGTGACTAAGTTTAAGTCTTCAACTTTTCATTGACCAGCTTAAAAGCGAGCAAAAACACTCACCTTCAAGAATATCTGTATTGATTCTATTCTTAAGATTAAGACTAAGAGGGGGGGGGCGCACCGCTACGTAGACGTTAAGTCTTTACTTGGCGAGATGGCCAAGTCCCGTAGCGGGCCCCCGTTGTACTAGCAGTCAAAAATGTATTGCGTGCTCCAATTTTTGAAAACTTCCGTAACCTTGGAACGAAAAGAAATGCAGCAAAAAAACCAAAATCAAATTCATAGATCCCTTGAAGATCGAACGATTTTATTTCGTGCTTTTCTTACGTATATCTCTCCGCTTCAAAGTTACGAAGGTGCTAAGAAATTGGAGCGCGCAATACTTTTTCGACTGATGGTGCCTGCTGTTGGACCTCTTATTTGTGAATCAACTCGATCGAAAACATGTCATATGTGCAATCATCGCAGATCAAACTTCTTGGAATGCAAACCATCATTTTTAACTTAAATTGAGACGAATATACTATTGCCACACTAGGTTTAATGAGGCGCTGATTGGTTCCAAAAAGAGCGTTCGCATCGCAAAACAACGCTAAAACGCATCCAGCTTGAGGAAGAGGTTACTTGTGAACTACGCTGAGGGAAGCAACGCTCAGCAATTATACTGCACGTACCGCGATATGTAATTCGCCAAGGTCCGCGACCTTAGCATAGCGAAAGGAGGTCGGAAGGTCGGAATAGAGACCCGCCTGACTTGTGAGAGCCTGGCCTCACGTCGGCAAGACGCCGCACCGCCGCTATCCAAATCCTCCTCCTCCTTGGGTAATCCTCCAAAGAGGTCCAGTCAATCCCACAGCGAGTCAGCCTTCATGATTACTTTTAATTCTCTGTGAAACCCGCTCATACTGTATCTCGTCCGCGCAGTAAACAGAGTCCGCAGCATACAGCTAACAATACGTGCTCCAGGCACCTATTCTCCGACCTCCCCACCGCCCCGCCAAGCCAGTATCCGCGTCGAGCTCGCAGCTTAGTAATTGATGGTTCTGTCGACATGATGGTATTGTTAGCGCGTAGGTGTAGCAAAGACGAGTGTCGGTACCGTTGCAGCCTTGCAGCCCTGCAGGAACCGCAATTAGGGGTGTTTGTAGTCTCCGCACTGAAATGCCCAGTTATGTTACCGTAGTCTTCCATAGAATCAGCGCCGCACACTGCTGCTTCATCCGCGAACAAGACAACATTAGATTCTCATTGTAAAGATACTGGAAGTCATTTCTCTGCTCAGTGATTTCCTCCAACCTCGACGAACTGTGTGACATCACGTGGACATCTCCGTAGTCCAGTGCGTCGTCTAGAGCGGCGACGACTTCGCGAGTGCAATTTTATTAGAGGACGGCGACCGGCCGGTTCCAGTCTTTATAGCAGATCCGTAAAAGTTTGGCGATAGGCAAACCTAAGTGGACAAGGAGGGTGCGATGCAATTACGGCGAGAGCGCATTGGCTTGGGGTTGGACTTTTAATAGGACGAGCGACCACCTTAGTTTCCCTTCCGATATCAAGAGTAATTTGTTGGGGCGCCAACAAAGGCAGGGCACTAGGTTTGATTCAGCACGATCACTTACGGCGAAGATCCTCGCTCCAAAAGTGCATGCTAGTTAATTAGCGACCTGTTAGTCATATTTGAGATGCGCCACAGGCCACAGGGCTGCATGGCATACCTTCATTGAGGGAGAGATGGAATGTGCGGATGAACAGAACAGAGCACGCTCGGCAGGCATGCAACCGAATCCACTATGTGCCAAAGCCGGGGGCACCTCATGCGACGGCGCGATCTGCGGATTTCATTAGTGCGATAAAAATGTTGCCAGCTTGATTAGATCTCGCTGCAGATTGATAGATGCCTTGCTCAGCTTGCACCATCGGGTAAATATAGATTCAAGTTGGGTGGAGCACAGTAAAAACAAAACCCCGTTTTGGAGATTACTATTCCTGGTTTGGGTGTGAAACCAAAACCGGTGTGGTTCATGTTTTGGTTATTTTTCAAGATAGGCCTACGTTCAGCCATATCATTAAAAAGGTCTTGACGAGAGCTTTCCATTGATGTGGCTGAACATAGCTCTATCTTGAAAAATAAGGAAGCAATGCGTATTTTGGTTATTTTTCAAGATAGGCCAACGTTCAACCATATCATTCAAAAGGTCTCGACGAGAGCTTTCCATTGATGTGGCTGAACATAGGTCTATGTCGAAAAATTCCCAAAAGACGCACTACCCCGCTTTAGTTTTATACCCAAATCAGGTATAGCATTATCCCCAAAGCGGGGGGTTTGTTTTTACTAAGAGAGTCGAGGATATTGTCGTTGACGTTGTCAATGGAGCTCCCGGAAGACCGACTGGTCTAAAAGATACATAGCTCCCCTGCAGTCTATCTTCTTTGATCGTGTGGAGTTTAGGAAAGTTGCCCGGTATTCCTGAGAGCATCCTCGCCGTGTAGTGATAAACCGGAAAGAAGAAGACTTGACAGGAAAAGCGCTTCTTTGACGAGTAGAAGTACTCTAGGCCAGAGCGATGGACCAAATCGAGCGGAACCAGGACACAAAAATGACAAAGGATATACATAGACGAACGACGAACAATGCAATGATGAGGAATAGGGTTAGAAGAAGACGGCGAGAGGAACGTATGGTGCGAGAACGGACGTCGACAACAATGGAAAAAGAGTTTCCGAAGCTCGTACATTACAGCAGCAACAATCGGCACAGTGCGTCGGGCGTCTGCAGACGGCATGGACCCCGCCGCGCGCCGCGCCTCGCCTCGCCGCTCCGAGGAGTCGCGCCTGCTTGCCTGCTGCCAAACTAGCATCATGCCCTAACGATTGTCCTGGCCTCCCGTCAGTCGTCAACAATTGCTGTTATAAATCATCACCGCACCCAATAATTCCATTCCCACACTGTGTCCACACAAAACAAACCAAAGTCTCCGCACCATTTAAACGACCATTCTCGGCGTCCCCACGGATCACCGCCGCTTCACGCCGCGCCATCGCGCCGATCCGTGTGTCGAGGGGGAAAAGGACGCTACCAGCCTCAGGCAACGAGTGTTCATCTGCCCCAATTATCAATACCTCACTGGTCGGACACCGTTTAGGCGGTAATATGCTCAAAGTATGAGGCGTGCGAAATCCGTGACAACACGACACCTGAGACGTTTCCACGCTTGATTGATTCGCCATTCCTTTTCCGATGACCCTAATCATTACCCGGAAGAAGTTTTAAAAAAAATGCGTAACTCAGCGGAATAGAGAGGAGGAGAGGATCACTTTACATACGATTGCATCAATCTGCGCGAGATAAAGTTTCACGTAGTAATACCCCTTTTTCAAGCCTAATCAGACTGAAACCATTCTTTTTTCTTTAAAAAAAATGGCGCGTAACACAGGAATCCCCATGCATTCCTATGATTCCGAGTTTTATCAAGTTGGTTGTGATGATTTACCGCCACACGCTCTTAATAACAGCGTACACTTCATCAGCAGCTAGTCGTAATTAAGTGAAGCTGGCCAATCTGGAATAGGCATCTACCCAATTTCAGCCATGTGTGACACAGCCAATGTCTACGAAATAAAGCTGCCTTTTTGAGGAAAGCACTCAGCGAATACTGTTCGTTCCGGGACCACGAAGCGCGCATTTCAATCCACTCCCCAAGAGCCGAAAATCAGGCGCTCGCACCCCGTCGCGTCGCCTTGCTGCCTCGTCGCCTCCCCCGGTGGATCCAAAATGCCGACAATTTTATTACAATTCCTGTTGTCCTGCCAGCCGTGGACAAACCCCAAACCCAACCACCCAGCACAAGGAAACATGTCTATAACACAATGGTGTACGTTTTCCCCCAAACTGGATACGAGCCAGTTTGTTCATTTCGCCATTTGCGAAGACCGCTTCACTCGTGCCGCGTGAATCGACTGTATTAGTCTCTGATCCGATTGATATGAGTGGGATTGATGCTCTGGCAAACATCGACCAATGTCGCCTCACTATTCACAAATTCCATTCCATACAGAATGAAGGATATGAAAAGGGATGTTTGCTTTCGAGCCACAGGCGCTTGTAACTCTGAAAAGGCTCCATTTGCACCGAGTTAGTGCAAGGCCACTTGTAACATCGATTAAGATGTTTGTTCCTGTGTCAATACATGTTTTGAAAGGTAAATTAGTCGCTCCAAGGAGCAAGACGTTTGCTGTCGAACAAGCTTGAACAATGGGTGACTTCCGGCAAAGTGCTCGAATAAAACGATTCGAGAATTTTGATGAATGTCTGATTCCGCATCTGAATAGAGAGGGAAAAAGTCTGTTTAGTCGCGAAAGGCGTTGGCTGGAGAGGAGGGACTCGAGATCAAAACCGTTCGCGCCAAATCTTGCCGCTCTCCGCCCGTCGCCTTCCTCCAAACAAACAAGAAGCTTCTGTCCTGTTCTGTATCGTCACATTTTTCTCATTATGCGGAAAGGGGTCAGCGCAGCCATCAATGGAGGTCTGTGTTCTCATTTCTACTGCAAACTCACTAGTGCGACTTTTATAAACGCGGCCTCGAGCCAAGCAGGGGTCAGTGATTAAACAGCGTGTAGCCGGCGACGACCGACCACAAACTCCGACAAGTCCGCATCACAGAAAACTAACTGCATCGTTTAAGGACCGCCCCCATCTGGTTGCACCCCCTCATCAAGGCGCCATCACGCCTTGTGGCAGAAGGGCACTCGTTAATCATGGCCCGCGCGCGAGTTTGGGACTGTGAGCTGAGCTTTCACCAAGAGGCCCACCGGCCCGCCGCGCCGGCCCAACTTACGCACAGCCACATCGACATTCGGAAGACGTCCCCCGAATCATAGAGTAAGTCAACTTGTAAGCTGCTCCATAAATTTGGCCAACTTTGATTCACCAACAACTCGTGCCGGGGCCTGCCATTCCAAATCGCTAGCGAAACTTTCTTGCTCATTTCCTTTTAAGAGGAAAAAACAAATACGCGCAATCGTGATAATCCATGCGCGGCCAATCTCAGATTACCGATTCGAATGGCTCCACGGGCTCCACTGGCGAGCCAATACCGACCGACTCTCTTAATGGGACCACATTATTTCCTATTACTCTATTCGATTTTACACGGCGGGCGCCAACCACTCTCTCCCTGTTATTTACCTCCCGGAAACACCGCCATACTTCACCGCCCAAAATCTTGACCGGATCTAGGGACATCTGCGGGGGGTCATCAGATCGTGTGGAGGCCCTTATCAGCGACGCTCGCCCGGAGTTCGCGCGCAAAAAGCTGAGCGGCGGTAACACATCCGCGGCGCTGCGCCGTCTCTTTTATGGGTGCGTTTATTGTCAAGTTGGCGAGAGTCGAGTGCCATTTGCCAGATTCTAAAAGTGCCGTTCCGATTTGCAGCGCTTTTGAATATCCAGCGGATTTTGATGGTGGCTGGAGAGGGGAAAGGGGACGCCCAGGCAGGGCAGGGTGGGCGCCCTTCTATCGCTTCCGGGCCGGGCGCTCGCGGGGGGCGGGCGTGGCGCCGACCTTCTTAGGGCAGCGGAAGGGCGGCTAAGCCCTTCAAAGAGTTCCCCAAAAGAATACGACTCTCAGACATTGTTGCAGCCATTTGGAACGTCAGGTTGCCGTTTAGTGCGGTGGCGCTGGTCGGCGCCAGCGCAATTCACCGCCCCGCGCCGCGCCGCTCCCGATAACAAAGCGGCTCATTAAAATGATGGGCGGTAATGATTGATATCCGCGGTAGACTGCAGTACGCGGCCGGCCGGTAACCAGGAGGGAAAAGATTTCCCCGAATTCCTGCCCGCGGCGTAGCGCACCATAACGCCCAACTTGCCTAATCAGTTTTATTAATTATCGATTACCGGGGCTGCCGTGTACAACAGGTTTGGAAAACCTCAGGAAATTACAAAGCCACAACATTTTAATCGGTTCTGCTAAAAGCCGCACAAATTTGGAATGGAGCCGGTTTTAAATGCTGCGATTTAATTATACTCGGACGCGAATAGAGATATGCCTGGAACCAAGTTCCATGGCAAACAGTGGCAGGTAGCATCCAGTAGGCAAAGGCAAAGCGCATGGCCTGCAGGCTGTGGACCGCAGCTGTCACAAAGAGCACATCTCAGCCGGCACGGCTTAGCTGACAGTCGCTGTCAAAATGACCTGGAGAGGAAAATTAAAAAGTCAGACCTGATCCTTGACGAGAGGGTATCAATGAAAAGAGCGGTCACAAAAGAAGTACCTGGATTAAAATGATTAGTAAGCCGCAGCGTAATCCAGTTCAGGAAAATTACAACTCGGCTTGACAAATCTTTCGGAAGGGCGTGGAATCACGGTGGTAACACACGGTCGCGAGACGCACGCTTCTGCGACGCGCACTGGCGGAAAAGGAGCCACGATGAAACGTCAAAGGCACAGGCGCAATGTTTAACCGCAAGCACGCTGCCTTAGCAATTCTAGCCGCCCGTTTACAGTCTCCCAAATCAATAATATATGCCTTTCGTTAGGTGTTCCCGCTTAAAGCTCCTGTCCTGGTCTAAAAACCCCGGTGCAACCGCGTACTCTTTGTCAACAGTTTTAATTACACGGAAAAAAATGGTTTTGTTACGGCAACAAAATTAGGGACAACAAATAAAATTTTTGTTGCTGCAACCAAAAATTTTGCCGCAGCAACCAAAACGTTTTGTCGATAGAACCAAACATGTTGTTGTAACAAAATATTTTTGTTATCCTTATTTTAACAAATGATTTTGTCGGTACAAAAAACCTTTTCCGTGTAGGAGTGAAATTTAACTCAAAAACGTAATTCAGAGCAGTGTAACTACACAGTCCTGTTATTTCCTAAATAAGCCACCTATTTGGATTCTATAACAGGGTGTCCTACGATTTCCCTAAACCAAATACCCTGATATTTCTCCGATTTTCCAGGCCTGAATTAAATTTTTCCCTGATTAAAATTAAGAGGGGGGGGCGCATCGCTGACGTGGACGTAAAGTCCTTTCTTGGAGATAGCCAGGTCCCGTAAAATATATATTTTTTTATGGAACAAATAAACAACGCATAAGAAAATATGTTTGCATAAAATCTAATTTTTCAATGTTTAATTTCATTAATTAGTTACATTCAATTTTTCATACAAAAATCTATTTTTTAAAATATTTTTCTTGGGAAATTTTCCAAATATTCCTCCGATATTTGCCAGATAGTAAAGTTTCCTGACTTTTCCCTGATTCCCCGATTTTCCCTGCTCGCTGGAAATCCCGCACCATAAGTTCAGCCAACGGATAATTTTCCAATATGCACGAATATTAGCCCCTCTCGCCAAGTATTAACGGTTTCCAGATTATGCAATTACGAAAAAAATGTGTGAAAGAATTATAATCCAAATCTCGTATTCCTAGAAGAGAATATCAGCAAAAAAAGAAGAGAAAAAAATGCCATGTGCTGTTCCTCAGTTATCAAGAATTTCAGCTGCCGGTCGGCGGCTTTTAAAAATTGGTATATCTAATCCAGGTTGATATTGTGACAGCACGAGCATCCCCGACAGACGGGTGCTCAGCAGCCGCTCGGCGGGCTCGATGGACCCCCAGCACAGCGGAGAGAGCAGGCCAAAGCCAAAAAGGCGATCAAGCCGACGACCACCCGGCTGTTGGACATTAATCCGGGAAGTAGCCTATCTCACCTTCTTGAACGCGGCTTGAGCCGTGGCAACATCACCCGTTCAACAATGAGCACCGCGGAATGGAGCGGCGCGCCGTGTCACAATCAAACAAGAGCGCCTATTGGCTTAAGCCCGTATATTTCCTCATGTAAAAATAGCAGAAGGCAGCGCCAGGTGTCCAAAACACAAATTACTTTCGACAATGTATTTAATTCTAGAAGCGGGAGAACTTGTTGATGATTTTACTGCGTTATTACAACACTACGACACTATTTTGTGCTAGTGTATTTTTTTAGGGGAACCTTGTAATGTTCCTCGCATCTTAAGCTCAAGATAATATGCAGGCATTTCACCACAATCAATTTTTGAAGGAAAAAAAATGCAGACGTAAAAACCTCAAACCTTGAAAAAATCCTCGATATTCAAAAATGTTTCCTGTGCATTTTATGATTAAACGTTTTTTTTTGGCATGTGTATTCACAATTCCTGTCGATTTTCTATAAAGGATTTTAGCTCCGCCTTGAGAAAATTCACACTGCAAAGTCTACATTTTAATCAAAGCACATTATTTTTCACTTGAAACAAAAATACAGCAGAACATCAAAAATAAAAACATAAAAAAAAAAGAATTTTAAAAAATACAATTTTTAAACGATACAAAATGCTCTTTACT
>Ga0058701_10005125_pt1 | contig 10803 bp, 8 predicted proteins | sample AgamicOrMae_FD_97039 | JGI IMG/M metagenome (GOLD analysis project Ga0058701, IMG submission 97039) | Agave microbial communities from Guanajuato, Mexico - Or.Ma.e | ecosystem: Host-associated > Plants > Phyllosphere > Phylloplane/Leaf | place: Guanajuato, Mexico | collected 2012-06-04 | reverse complement strand
GGGCTGTCGTGGGCCCCCGTCAGGGGTCGCTCCTTGCAGCGCCTCATGTCTGCCCGAGCCTCCGCCGGCCTCCGCCGCGCCGCGCCGGTGCCCCCGCCAATGCCCCCGCCAAGAGGCCCTCCCTGTGGCTACCGCGCTGGCTGCCCGCCAAAAGAATTGTTCCTTTAGACACCGGAGGTCAATATCAATGTGACCTTGGAAATGAACAACCCACAGGCAAAATTATATTGAAATATACACCTTCTTAAGTCAAACTTCCACGCATACAGTTCAAATTTTCAAGATTGTAACGGGTTAAATTCCTGCTTTAATAAATATCTCCCCCCCCCAAAAAAGACAGGTTGAAGCCTCCCAGTAAAATTTGCTCGATTAGAAAACTGACAATGCCGAAGCTTCGAGTGACTGAGGTTTTGGTTTAAACGAGTGAATTCCACTCGAGGTCTTTCATAAGAGAGTAGGAAAGGCTTATGTGTTAATCATGATTAAAACGAAAAAAAATAGATTAACCACAAAAAGTGAAAGTTTAAGGTCGCCTTTTTTCCGTTATTTGCCGAGCCTTGCGGAGCGAGACACAGGACACCTAACCTAGCTTCGGTGTCCTTCCGTCGTCAAGTCGAGCGGAGTGACACGACACACAGTGAGGGCAACATAACCAAGCCAAAGCAAGCTTAAAGTACAAGTATGAACACACACGGTTGTTAAAACTTCCATAAAACGGGTGTATTACCCGTTTTCTTTAGTTCTTAATATATAACAATCAACAGTCATATCAACCGAAAAAAGCACGTCGAGAGCACTTCACTGATGAGAAAAATTGATTGGTCTTTCTTAAAAATATCCAAAGTCGGTGTTACACCCGGTTAATAAATTTATTATCAAAACAGATAAAGGACTTTCCAACAATCGCAGAGGTGGGTGATCGTTAAACGGCAGGTTTAAATCGGTACACTTCTGCCGATGTGACAGATGGCAGAACTTCCGCGGCTTACCGATTTTGGTAGGCCAAATCTATGGAGGGAGAATACGAAGATAGGTTCTCTATCACAGGCTACATATGATTAATGAGTACCTATAGTAGATACTTACGTAGATGGCACCCCAGAAGGCAAAATTTAATTTAAAATATTTTAGGCATTTGTCGCTAGAATAAACATTTGTAAAAAAAATCAGTTTAATCTTTTGAAGTTTACCCAATCAAAGGTTGTAGAACACTATGAACGTGAACGCAGATTCAAAACAAAAGACTGGGGAACACAGAAACGTAGAGCAAGATCCTTCCTTGGAGGTAGCAGACTCCTGACGGGCCTCTTGCTGAGAGAACATATGATTCTCGACATCACTCGCGGATTCATTGACCTAACCTCCTCACATTATCCTTAGTCATGTTAAGCTCGGTTAGGCTTGTAAGTGCATTGTGCCTCTCGCTTCGCTATCGCTCCGCTCACCTCAGCGACGAAATATAATCACATGACGAAGAGAATGTAAATTTTCAAAGACGCATCGAGAAATGCTCCTAAAAAGAAAAAAAAAATGCAAATCTTTATGACATTTTTTTACGTTTTACCTCTTTAGGTACCGTCCGTCTTTGTAAGTCATTTTCTTTAACCTGATGATGGGTCTTTATAACCTCCAGTTCGTATGTCTGTGATCAGTGGGAGGTTCGTTGGAGGGGGAGGGGTGGGGGGCGGGGGTGAACGTCCCCACTGTTCCCACAGGACGCTGTACCCCCCCCCCAAATATCCTTGCTTTTCTCCATATGTATCGCGCGTAGCGACTCCCGGGCATGTGGCGATGGTTTGGTTTCTCAGGGCGTCTCAGAGGGGGGGCCTCCCCCCTCCCCCCTGTGGGGGGTGCGTGCAGCGCGCCGCAGCGGAGCGCGCGGGCCTCAGCTGTTCCTCTCTGCGGCCAACACGTGCCCCAGTTTGTTTACCGTTACGAGGAGGCTGCGTGATGAGAGCATTTTGTTGCAATATCATTACTTCGCGTCTCAGCGTAATTATATTTTAGTCTAATGTTTATTTCAAATGTCGGATTTTCCATCTCTTGCGCTCACCGTCGGTCGCGAAGCCGAGCGCAGCAACGGTAGAGTGAGGCACAAGCCATGTAACCTGACCTAAACTAGGTTAATCTAACCTTACAGCAAAGCGCGGAGGGGTGGTATCGAAACAAGCTTATAGGCACGTGATATAACCTCACCTCGAAGAAGTTAACCTATATACTGTTGGACGTCGCGTTCATACTATGCAAAGTTATGAAAGATAGGGTGGAAAACAAGATGTTGGAAATACTGCCTTTCAAAATTACTGAGTACTCATACCCTGCAAATGTATCATTTTTTCCTTTGTTTCACTTTTTTTTTCAAAACTTGCAAAAAAAAATAGTATTAAGTTTTATGTAATGAAAATTTTTGAGTTTTATGTTTCGACGGATGAAGTTTAGATTAAGTTGACTTTATTCGAAAAATACAGTTCCTTCTTCACACTCTCAAACTTCTCTCAAGTCTTTCAATTCTATATTTAGTCTTTCTATATGGAATCAGCACTTTTTAATGCAAAAAAAAATCTTACATAATGCTCAAAAGATGAATACTGCTCATTTCTTTGAGTAATACAGGTTTGCTACACTCGCGATCAGGAGCTATGAAGTTATGTTGGTAACGCTTTCGCATCAAGGTAACGGCAGGTTCAGTCATTTTCAACGGTAATACCAACACAAAATCTCCAAAATTCGTGATTTTGACGTCGTCTGTACATAGCGCATATTGTGTTGGGTTTGTTATCGAGCCCCGAGTGTACCCAGCCGGTCAGTTGATGTCACCTGTCAGCCTTGCAGGGTTGCAAAAGCTTCAACAACAAACTATCGGAAGGAGAGGAAGGGGCGATGAACCCCGAGGGAGAGGGGAGCTGGGAACCCTCCTCCGCCCTCCTTGGGACGGACCGGTACGGGACGGGCCCAACGGTTCGGTTAGGCCCTTCCTGCGCGGATGCACATTCCCAGGCGTTTTACTAACAGTGCTGCCAACTGACGTTTCAACAGACAAGCGTAAATACGAGTTTGTAATCACTTCCTCCCATGATAAACAATGTTTTCGTCAGGGGGTCAGTATTCAGTTGGGTTGGCAACACAGCGTCCAAGCTTGGTTGACTCTCGTTATCTTTGCTGATCTACAGAGGAGTCTACTGCTTCAAAGATCTTTCATGAGAAAGTACTAGCAGGAATTAAAGTTGTACTTTAAGAAGAATTCTGTAGTTATTATTTTTGAAAAGAGCAGTATAGCTACTTTTCATATTTAAAATTATTCTCACATTAAGTTCTTTCATGGGGTCCTCTTCCCTCAAGAAAATCACCTAATTTAGAAGAGGGTCCCTTGTTTCGGCGAAATCCTCCCAATAAAGAAATAAGAAAAAACAACTCTTATTTACCCTGATTAAAAAAAAAGATTTCAATTTTTTTAACGAATTTCTCCCCCTTGGATACATTCTTTTTATTTCGACAAATCGTTTTCGATATCTATCAGTTTTGAAAAATCCTCTCATCCTGAAAAGATCTTACTCTGTGAAGACCTCCTCATTATCAAAAGTTTTTTTCATCTGGAAAAGACACACCGGTTCCGATCCTCTGGTTTTTGAAAGATCGTGGACACTTTTATATTTATTTTAAGAAAAAGGAGATTCTCTCATCTCTATTCTCATAAAGATAACAGACTCTTCTTTAAGATTAAGATGGAAAACACCGCTACGTGAACCCGAGCTCCTTTCTTGGAGATAGCCAATTCTCGCCGCGTTTTTGAGAAAATTCTCACACTCGGAAAAAAGAATCCTCACACCGGAAACTTCCTTTAGTTCTGAACAAACGCTCTCGTTCTGAGAAAACCCTCTCCAAACCTTTGCTTTCCGCTCATTGACATCCGATTTTTTAACTCCTCACGAAAAACTCTTCCAAAAACTACGGCTGGAACGTCACCTCCTTTTTGCGGAATCCCCCTCCACAAGGAGAATCTCCCTTCCCTACGATACGACCTTACGATTCCTATGATACGCAGTCTGCAAAATAATTAGCAAAACACGTGTCACGGGTTTTTTCACAGTCTCGCCAACGGGTCCACAACCGAGGTTAAACCGCAATTCAGCTACCACAAACCACGAGAAGGTAGCAGCGCCGGGGGGGGGGGGGCACTTCCGGCGCGGTTGCCTACACTGCAACACGGAGACTACAGAAGCCGCTACTGGGGCAGACCGCCGCGTAAGAAGATAACTCAAGAGCTGGCGGTCCATACAAAACTGGTCCAGCAAGAGCGACCAAAGTTTTGATTAATTTCTGTGCGCAGGGTCGATCTTGCTCTTTTGTTGTGTCTTATCTGACAAAGTTTTTAGCAAGTTTATTTGAATCAGTCTAAATTCTATTTGCCAAAACAAAGAGCTGCTCCCCGACCGTCAACTTTTGGCGTCGCTGCTTTGCTAGTCGAGTTACTGTTAAAAGAGTTAACCAACTGCTTCGGGGAAAAACCTGTCTAGGTCCACGAAACCATGCAAAAAAAAAAATAACTGCATTTTGGTATGAGATTTTGCAAAAAGGTTTTTCAGATATAATTAATTAGTAGCTTTTACACATTTCTTGATTTACTTTATATATTTATCCCCTTATTGAAACTTGAGGATCGTCTCTTAAAATGCGTCCTCGTCGTTCAGTTATTATTTGCGCGGTGACTTAAGAATGGCTTGTTGGTTGGGTTCAAACTTATTGTTGGAGCGAGATGAAAAGTTTTGGCTTAAAAATAAGAAGTTTTCAGCATTGAAATATACGTAAGGTAAAATTTATTGTGGATCGACGTACTGTATTTATCTGCTTGTCTATTAACACTTCACGGTATAAATTGTTTTGTTATACCAACAAAAACAATTGTTAAAATAGGGATAACAAAAATATTTTGTTAAAACAACAAAATGTTTAGTTCTATCAACAAAACGTTTGGTTGCTGCAGCAAAATTTTTGGTTTCAGCAACAAAAAAATAATTTGTTGTCCCTAATTTTGTTGCCGTAACAAAGCCATTTTTTCCCGCGTGGAATACTAAGGGATATAAAACTCCCCCTAAGAAAAACAATTATCATATGGCGCAAAAAAAGGTGACAATGAAAATCTATTCTAAAAAAGGGCATGTAATTATTTACGATGACCAGTTAATGTTATTTTTCCAGATGTTTCTTTCGAAGTTTTCATTTAATGGTTATCTTTAGGTTAACCCTTTATTTGTTTTGCGTTCGCAAAAGTGAGAACGTGTAGCCTCAGAGAACAAATGAAAGGACCTAAAAACTCTGCTCTTTCAAAAGTACATCAAATAATTGAAGTTCGTAAGATTTAACATCTCAAGCTTTTGTACAACATTATTTTTTTGTTTTTTATTCTGCGCAAGTGTGGGGTTAAAACGTCCATAAATCCGACCATTATTTTTCGATAAAGTCGGACGGTTCTGTTCTCATCAGATAGACTGAGTTTCCGAATCAACGAGATGATGCCATGAAGGAATAGCAATAAGTAAGCTAGGCAACCGTCCTCGCACCAATGCGGTGCGTGCTGCCTAACCTCAGAGAGAGCGCGAAGTAATGGGTATGCACGTCCGCAGGTACCGTCTTTGCGGAACTAGTATTGCTAGACGTACACCTTAACTCTGCGCCTTTAAGTTAATTTTCTAATCAGTTCACGTAACGTCATAATCGATCTCATCTTTGAATTGCTCAGCTTGAAAGCGCTCACAAAACTTGTAAAAATATTTTTTTCTAAATCTTAGAACTTGTTTGCCACAGGCCATATCAAATATCGCATGCATCTCCGGCCATTAATATTAAAATATATTTATGATTGTGCAATTTTTTTCTCATCTCTACATTGAATATGCATAATTTAATCCTTGATTGCCTTAATGCAATGCTTAAGATTTTCGTTCAGGATTTTTCTTCTTTTTTTACACGAGTACCAGAATGATTTACGCCCTGCCACTAAGTAAAAAAAAATATCACAAAAAATACGAAAAAATCACAAATAATAATAACAATAAAATAAGCCATCCCTGGGGTGAAAACAAATCAAATGGTGAGCTTGAAATGTCGTTTCAAACGCATGAAACTAAATCCAATTTGGCTCCAAATGCTTTAAAGTAGGTTCCGAATGTTAGAGGTGATTTGGCATCTCTCCCCAAAACGTAAATTGTGCATCACTTAAGATTTAAAACCAAAGTGATTAAAGAGTCTGGTGCGACCAGATAAAACTAGAGCGCGGCTTTCTAAGAGGCTGAGGTTGCGTAGTGCAGACTATTAAGAAGGGCCGAGGGAGCGAGAAGGGAGATACTCCTTCGGATCTCTCGAATAAAGATAATTAACTAAACGTGATTAAACAAACTAAATAACGGCGGGGTCGACGAAACAAGCGCGCACTATGGGGACAATATGGGAACGAAAACTCGCCAGTGAGAAAAGAGATTTCGAAATGGATGTCGGTGCTGTGAAACGCCGATATCCATTCCGAAACAGCACAGAAAAAAACAAAACCATGTTTTAGGGAATGCTAAACCTGTTTTGAGGGTGAAATTAAAACGGGGATGGTACGTATTTTGGTGATTTTTCACGATGGCCCATGTTCAGCCATATCATTCAAAAGGTCTTGGCGAGAGCTTTACATTGATGTGGCTGAACATAGGTCTATGTTGAAAAATAAGGGAGCAATGCGTATTTTGGCGATTTTTCAAGATAGGCATATGTTCAGCCATACCATTCAAAAGGTCTTGGCGAGAGCTTTACATTGATGTGGCTGAACATATGTCTATCTTCAAAAATAACCAAAATACGCACTACCCCCGTTTTAGTTATATACCCAAAACAGGTATAGCATTCCCCAAAACGGGGTTTTCGTTTTTATTGTGAGCAAAAACAAAAGGACCAAAGATCCTTTCCGCATCATCTCAAAAACGGTCAAAAATAATTGGAATTTACGTTTTACTTTCGTTACTAATACAAGTATTGAGTTTCCAAAATCAAGCATCTTATATCAACGTGATTCAGCTAAAAAATTCGATTTATTCTGAAATCTGTTCCTTTTTTAACAGGATAGAACCGCGCGGCGTACGAAAGTCAAGTCGTATGTGGGGTGTCTATTGTGCCACTAAGTTCTCTACTTTGGATTCAATCAACGTTGACAATCGCAGCAAGCGATCCGAGCGAGACGATGCTGGCCGAAGCCGGCTTTATTCTGCTTAAACGCGCCCACCAAGTGGTCCGGCGAACATCGAATCTGTCAGTTTGATCACCACAACAAAGTAAATTTCTACGAAAACGATATGGAAACTTGCCAATTAGTATGATATTGCAATATTACTCGCAGATCTGATACTTCAACAATTTGAGTTATTGATATGATATTTACAGCTCTGCTTTGCTCAACTGATTCCAGCCCTAGATAACCCTAAAAAAGGCCTTATATTACACGAATACTGAAAAAAAGTTTCCGTTTTGCGAGACTTCATCGGGTAGTTAAACGGGTTAACACGTATTTTGGAAAGTCTCCAAGATAGGCCCAACTTTAAGTAACAGCGAATCGAAAGCTTTGTCGCTTTGAACAACGGATAAATACGAGCATTAGATAGCCTACTCGTTTTAGATTCATAGAAATAAATATGCACATACATTGTTAAAATATTCTTTCTTTTTATTATACACCGTAAAAAAATGCGTTTTACTTGGGCACGATAAACGCGTGGCGATATGGAAAACCCAACCCATCATTTTGACAATGCAACCTGGGCAATCGTGCAACTCAAGTTTTGCTGAACTTGAGTCTGACCGTACAGTGGGTCACCAAAGTCATGACACCAGTTGCCAAAAGAAGTACCCACAGCAGGGGTCATGACTTTATTGTAACCCGATGTACTCTAAATGCAGGATGCAGGACCACTTGAGAATGGCCTCAAAGGACCAATTTCATCAAAAAGAGCATCATCTTTTTACGGGTGAACAGAGTCAGGGATGCCACAAAACTACGACTATCAAATTTTCTGATATTTTCCCGAACCCCCTGACACTTTCATCAAATTTCTCTGACATTTTCAGCCGGCCAATTATTGCCGTTCCCAATTTTAAAGAAGCAAATATTTTTTTTCTCGCAGTTTTCGGTTTTCCTTGACTTTTTTAGTTTAATCGGTTTCCATCCTGACATTCCGGGATTTCCCTGATTTCTAAGTGTTATGGCACCCCTGAATTTTATTCGAACTCAGGTTTTGACAGCCTCCCATGCCTAAAAGGTTTAACACCGTGATTGCGTAAAAAGCTTTCCCCTTTTCGCGGCGGCGGCGGCGGCGTCGGCTGGCGGCGACCCCGAGTGGCGCCCCATTAGTCAGAGTCCAGGTGGCCTTCCCTCCGCCCTGCTGCACCAACCCACCTCGTTTCGCACAACGTCGCCGAGCAAGAAGCTGCGCCGGAAGCAGCTGCGGCCGATAACTCGTGCCCGGCACGCGGCCCGCGCTCAGCGCCCTCTGGCGACGCCGCCCCGGCCCCAGCCCCGGCGGCTCTGCTGCCGTGCCGCCCAGCACCGCTAACCGGCCGGCAGGCCGCACCGCGCCGCGGCGTTCCAGCTACCAGCCACAAAACGCAGCCAACCAAAATAACTTGAGTACGTTTCCCCAGAGCGCGGCGTGGCAAGGCGTGGCTGAGCGCGGTGCAGCCACCGGTGATGGTGATGGCTCAGCGCGTGCTACGGCGCGGGATCTCCCCAGACATCCCCCCGCCTTGCCCGCCCTCCCGCACCCATCAGTAAACTCCTGTTCACCAGCTAAAACGCGCGGATGTACCGTAATCTAGCAGAAGTTAGGTGACTGCACTCTATAATGAAATGGCTGAATCCTTTGTTATGCCTAGTAGAGCAGCCAGTGAGGCATCTGGTACCTAACCTAACTTTTGCTGTTTATGACGATAATTTTCGTAATGAAATGATAGGCTGAAAAGGGACAGAACTGTAGTATCTCAAGACATCGAATGCAATTTTTGAACCTAAGAGTGTGACCTGCATTCGGTCAGGAATCACGCGACTGTAAAGAATTCGGGTGGCAGGGATTTAGGGAACTACTGTATATTATGTGCGTGCATTTTCGGATTCTCCCTAGACATTTGGTTTGGGTTGTACTATAATAGACAGAAAAAACGTCCCCCTCCTGCAACCACCTAGACATGGGTGCGTTGCGGTTGCCTGCCTTAGCTCGGCATCTGCCAATTACCTGTCTGATTCCGAGGTAAGGAAGGCAACCGCAACGCACCGATGTCTAGGTGGTTGCAGAGGGGGACCTTTTTCTATGATAGTACGTCCATTTACGAATTCTCCCTAGAAATTTTGGGTTGTACCAAGGGGATAATGAAGCGATTAGGCACACGCACATATTATCGTAACCACTCCGTGGATAGTTCTTTGAGGCAATTCCTAACTTGTACGAAGCCAATCGACTCGGAAGAGAACAGTGGCTGGTTGGCGATTTCTTTTAAAAAAGACAATTAACTTTCTCAGAAACGATTCACAAATACGATGGTAATAACCTCTTTGCTAATGCTGGACAAGGAAAAAAGATGCAGGTCCGGTGATACCTTAGGACCACGCTGTGAACCACCCATTACAGCTATCCCTGAAAAAAACTTTGTATCGATTCAGAGAGAGGCACAGAGTTATGGTCTGCATCTACTTTGAGAAAAAGAGGTGCCCTTTTCCACAAAAGCTTCACAAAAAGGCCAGAAATCAGGCCGTGCGATGGGCCCAGGAAGAAACCGATATTCGCTGCAACCCTATATTTTAGTGGCAACATGTACAGTATTTCTTTTTTTTTTTAGGAAATTTGTTTGTATGATGCATTGACTACGATATTCCGTTCGAATTGAAACAGCTAAGATATACGAAATGAGTCCTGAGAAACACCAATTTGATCAATATTATTACGGTTTATTCTTTAAGGGAAAATAAAATGACCAGTACTACAGACGTTTCAACATTCTTCACGTAGATGCAAACGTGAAAAATTACGAATCAGGATGGACAAACATCGTTTGCTGCATGAAATGCAAGCAGCTCTCCTGAGAGCTTCCCCATCGACATTCAGCTGTTGACAAGCCTACCAAAACACACCAGTAAGCGGCATGATGTTTCGAGGTGATAGGTTACGTTAGGTTAGGTTGGTGGCCCTGTGCGTCACAGCGGTTTCTATCCGCTTGTACCTTGTTTTTCTCCCTTAGGGGTACCTAATGGTGTTGTGTTCTACCAGGGGAGATACCGAAGCTAAAACCTTATAAGGTTGATCTATTGTTCAACGGATAAAGAAAAAAAGTTAACGTTTTTGTTTTATATTTTGATAGCAATAGAGCGTTCTTTCCCTCCAAAATTAGCTGATAAAGAAAGGCTTGCTCGCGAATTCCTGAGGCAGACACCGCTTACTTGGCGGCAGTCACTGAACCGCCTTAGATTAAGTATGGTATCAGGCATAGATAACTTTACGTTTTAACTTGGGTTAAGTGACTTTTGCCTTGCTTGAGCGGCGACGGAAGTTGGAACTAGAAAATGCGCTTTAAAATTTACAGAGGAGAGGTATTAAAGTAAAGGTAGTACGAGTATTGAACGTGGTGTGTAGCAGTGCTTGCGTCTCCCGGGTAACGAAAACCTGCTATGACGTCACTCCGTATCGCAATCGGGGGCAGTCGGGGCAGCTGGGGCAGCCGGGGCAGGTCGCTCGGCTTGGGGTAGCCCCTTTTCGACCCCGCTACCCCCCTTCTTGGGGGGGAGCT
>Ga0058701_10005124_pt1 | contig 10803 bp, 5 predicted proteins | sample AgamicOrMae_FD_97039 | JGI IMG/M metagenome (GOLD analysis project Ga0058701, IMG submission 97039) | Agave microbial communities from Guanajuato, Mexico - Or.Ma.e | ecosystem: Host-associated > Plants > Phyllosphere > Phylloplane/Leaf | place: Guanajuato, Mexico | collected 2012-06-04 | reverse complement strand
GAACTAATGTTGGTACTAGAAAATATTAATTTTAGAAATGTTTTAACCGCTAAATCTAAGACAATTTTGTCAATTTCATCCTGAATTTAAAATTGATTAGATTAAGTAGTCAAACAAAAATGACTAAATTTAGTCAAAAAATGACTATTTCAAATTTAGAGTGCGAGTGGGACTTCCAACTACGTAACTGAGACTCTATTTGGAATGATGGTGTTGCTTCAGAGCTTGATGCGAATAGATGTTTTGGCAACCAGTTTTGGGGCTTTTCGTCTATGCACACGTTTTCTTCAAACCAGTGGAGTCTGCTCGATGGGGCGTGACGTAGCTATTTTGACAGACTGATTTCTGTTCTGGCCTCACATTGCGTTGCATAGCCCCAAAATAATGTCTGCGGTTACCTCCATCTCTTTCCCATTTCCCCAATCATACATGTGGTTAAAAGCACAAGTCTTATATTGCTTGCGCTGAGTGGCAGTGTGAAAATCTCTTTTGGAACGCCCGCCTCTTCTACATTACATAAAATTAGCCAAAGCAATGACCCGTGGATGATTGAAAAATCTCCTCTTTGTGCGGTCAAACGAAACTAATTTGAGCTTCTATAAACCTCATGGCCCGTGATTTGGTAGGCTCTTTAGGATGTCTGCAAGAGGAAATTTTTATCCTTTGTGTTGCCCTTCTTCAAATCCCAGAGGTTACCTACAGTCTTAGTAAATCTGAGAAGTGGCATTATTTCTGTCTTTAGTGTTCCACCCTGTTTTGTTTACACACGCAGGAAAAATAGTTAGCTAAATCTTCTCATAAATTACTAAAAAAAGACACATAACCTAGTTAGTAAATATTACCAGGTAGGCTAGAAAATGTAATCACTGTGCTATTAAACGTGACTAACACGGTTTTAGTAAATCCTTACCGTGCTGGTAACATATACTGACCCACTTGTAACATTTACTAACCAAGTAATGTGTCCATTTTTTTACTAATTTGTGAGTAAACCTTGCAAACCTATTTTCCTCAGAGTATTTTTAAAAATTTCGGCTTCGCGTAAAAGCGACTTATTAATCAACTCATATTATTATCTTTTTATAGTTTCTTAATGTATGTTTTTATGGATGAATATTTTTTTGAATTTATCATTAAATGCAATATTTTATTGACTAGACTTACTTGAAGTCAGCTTTAAGATACAGCTCAAAAACTCGTCCCAAGAACAACGGAACGATTCATGCACAAAATGTTTGCATCCCTGTGAGTAGGCAACCAACATGACGGTTAACTCATTTGGGAAGCCTAACGTTTCCAATCGCCTTTTTACAAGCTTGGCGGTGTCATCAGTTTACTGACCCCGCTGTTTCGCACTGAAATACTTGCATCTCAAACATTAATAGATCTTAAAACATGTATGTTTTTGTGCGAATTAAGACACATTTATGCATTTGAACTGTATTTTATTATGCGTCGAGACGTAACAATTGTATCGTACAGTCTCTCTTGTTCCGGCAAAGTGCATTTTTGTATACCTTGTTTTGATTACTTGACTCTTCCGATTGAGGCGTCTGGTTGGCGTGGTCCCAAGGGGATCGCCTAAAAGGAACTTCACCCTTAAGAGCCGCTGGCTCTTTACAAAGACTTTTTAAAAAGTGCGGGCGGATGAATCCAAATCTAATTAATTTAATTGTTGACTCCAATTGTAAATTAATATGTATTACTGTTTCACGGATATTTGTATCGTTTATACAACCCACTATCGAACAGCGATGCCATTTGCGAACAGAAAAAAATATTTTAGAGGATCTTTTGTGTTAAGTACTGTCAACACTTGAAAAATATTACCCCTCTGGACACCTGAAATTTAATAATTTAGGTATTTTTGAACGCTTAAAATTGCACAATTCAATGGGGAAAATCCCTCGGATTTCTCTTGAGCTAAATTTCACTCCAAATACTTTGGGCTGTTAGACCCAGGGTTAAGATTTTTTTGGTCAAGCTAGGTTGGTACTTTCAGGCCCATCCAAAAGAAAAAGTCTCTAATATTAAACGAGATTCGAACCCAGGAATCAGCCACTTCAGCCGCGGACGGCAATTACGAACGAGATTGGCACGCAAAATATTTGAGTGCGGTCTGCGACATGCTTGTTTTTGTTTTGTTGTGGGAGAAATTTTCCGTATTTGTGTCATTGACGCACAGAAAATGAAGAGCAATGTAGCAAACTACCTCCACGTACTCTGAAAAAAAGAACACCTGTTTTCGCTCTAAATTATTAAATTCATATGCGTAGTTTGATACGTATTCAAGATAAAAACGTATCAACTATAGTAGACAGTTCTCGCCGTGCAGTTTTGTTTGTGATAAATGTTGATAAGACCTATTTCAAATCCTTTCCAAATAGTTTCATACCTGATTTATGTTCATAGCTACACAGGTATGGGATATTCAAATAAATTCTAACAAAAAAAAAACATTAACAAAACACAAAAAAAAAAGGAATTGCTGCGACTGTCTAATAAATATCAGACTCAAAAATGGGTCAATTTGTCACTCTGAATACATCAATGTCTAGACATATTTAAGGATGAGTGTAATACGGGTTTATTATCGCGTTTCGGTTAGGCGTTGTGAAAGGCATGCAACAGCCCTATCACTGAAAAGCTCTCGCAAAGCCCTGTTGTTTGATATGACTACCAATCTCCTTGTCCTGAAAACCAGTCTTAATATGACTCTTCCTAGTGATAGCTTTATATCAAAATCAGATAGGACTGCCTTAACCAGGATTCACTTTTCATTTTAGTGCAATAGGTTTCTACTTTCGCAAGATTTGGAATTGTTCTTTCCTCATAACTATGCATAAAGGAAGGCCTATGAATTGGGAGGTTAGTCATGATTTGTTAGAGGAGAAGTCAGAGTGTAGTGTTTTGGATAGTAATCATGATCTATCAATAGCTATTTGAAACGATATGAATAGATATGTGCTTTCAGTGATATTGGTATTGATACGTCTATCTTGTACGATACAGGTATACGATACAGATATGCAGGTATACAATTACTATATTTAAAAAAAAATGAACAGTCGGATCAGGAACAACTTGCGTTAGTGAAATCAGAGAAGACGTAAGTTGATGATAACGTAGATATTCGGGTAAATAAACTTCTTATTAGGACGTGTTTATCAAGGATATTTGACTTTAGTTGAGCTAGGAGTGTGTAACTGAAATACATCCAGGGCTTTCATGAGGTTATAAACGGAAAACTTATCAACACTGTCCGTCCATAAATCTCGGGCACTTTTTAGCTCTGGCTTTTTTCAGCAGGCAGGTTCGAATTATAGTCTCAGATTTTTAGAATTTGTTTCGAGGAGTCTGTGAAGTGCACCGTTTTCACGAACAGTGTCTTCGTGGTTGTAACCAATAGCTACGAAGCCGAGTGGAGCGACAGTGGAGCGAAGCAGAAAGCAGATCTTGGAGGACCTACCTGTTTTGACTTAATGCCCAAAACCGGTTAGGTACTCGGTGCCGCGCTTGACTGGCACTCCGCTCGGCTTGGGAACAAAGAGTTAAAAAACATGTTTAGTATGTAATCCTTTAGACTGGCAGTGTCTACTCAAGTTTTGGGAATTGGAAACTCTTTAGTATCAAGTTATTTGAGTCAATATTTACCGGAGAAAAATTAGTTATCGTAGTGGTTCACACCCACCTTTCTCCAGAGTTGCATCAACGAGATAGAAAGAGTGAAAAGTGGGGAAAGGGGAGGGAGGGGGCGAGTGAGGGAAAGTCGTCGATGTGGGTCTGGCAGTCGCGTTAGCTGCTCGCTGGGGAGTTCATTCGCAACCGGTTCCAAGTTCGAAGCCCAGTGTAACTTCGTGGTGTGTTGTGCTAGTGTACACAGTTTTGACAACAGTAAGTTTTGTTTGTGATGGTGGAAATGTGCTAAGTGCGAATCCAGTATTGAGGGACAATATTTCCGAGCTTCTAAGTCGAATCATTTGTAAATAGTACACTCCGAGGAAGTTTTAATGAAAATGATCTGCATTGAAAGTCACCAGGGTGCCGCTGGAAAAACAGTGAAACGTTACTGGAATCCAATGAAATTTTACTGGATGTTGCTGTCACATTGCCTTGTAAAATGTTACTGGATTCCTGTTAAATTTAGTTGATTTTTCGGTGGGATCGAGGCTATCGATCTAGTAAATGTCACTGGAACGTGCTTAGAGTGTATGCATTGATACGGGCAAGAGGTGCTGGGAAACGGTTTGCTTAACATAGTGACTTGGTTAATTTGAACACGATTAACCCACAACAGCCCAAAAATTGGAGTGAAATTTAGCTTCAGAGAAATTGAAAAGATTTTTTCCATTAAAATTACGAAATTTTAAGCTTTGAAAAATGCCTAAATTAACAAATTTCAAGTTTCCAGAGGGATGATATTTTTTGAATTATGTCAATACTGAACTGAAAAGATCCTCTAAAATTAATTTTCTGAAGGGCATCACTGGGCGGTAATGGGTTAAATTTCGAGGTAAATGCATTTATGTATAATTGTAGACGAAAAGGATCATTCATGAAGTGACCATTCATGAAATTAAAGTTTGAAAATGAATACGAACTTACCCTCCCACTAAGAGACATTATCTTACCCCCAAGCAAGATTGACCTTGTAAGTGCTTCAGTTGATAATATTTTTTTGACAATTGCTGAGTAATCGACACCGGCGAAATTCAACTTGTTGACATTGTGTTCACGTCTCTTCTTTCTGTAAACAAATCATTTTAAAAGCTAATCGAGTAATAATTACTGAACTCGGAACCTTTAAACGCTTCTCAACAGTATTCGAAATCCGTCCTTTAAAAATGAATACCGTAAGTCAAACTAGTACGGTTTAACTAATCCATGATCATTTTGCAGAACGTTTAGGTATACTTCACACATTACTTAACCACGGTGTCGGTAACACGCTTGGAAATGGTTGGAGCGCTGACCCACATGCAGGTTATGCAATTGTATACAAAGCTATCGTGAATTTTTATTTCTGAGTGAATGTGAATATTTTACATCTTCTTGGATTTCGACATTTAGATCACCATTTTTATTGGGATAAACAGAATTGAATCAGTTATCGTATCATAATAACATGATTTTATAGGAGAAAGCTTTTTTTTTTCTTCATTTGATCCACCAGACATTTTTTTCAAAGTGACTATTCACACGCTGACCCATTTAAAATGCATTAGTTTGGTTTCCGTGCGTTCAAGTCTCCCTCGTATTAACATAGGCGTGCGAACAGAACTGACTCTTGTCTTTATGATGAAAATATGTGTATTTGTTGAAGATTGTAGTTGCCTCAAGAGTTATTAGGTAAGGTTAAAAGGTAATACCAACTCATTCTTACTCGATTCTTACCTGTTTCCTAAGTTAGGTTAAGCAAACCTAATATTTAGCTATAAGTCATGTCAAAAGGAACTGTTAAAGAGCTTTGACTAATTTTCGTCGGATTAGGTTAAAACAAAACTGTAAAGTTTAGGTTGAAGTTATAAAGGTTACGTCTAGTTTTGACAGTTTGGAAAGACAGCAGTATCGTGTCAAATAAGAAGAGTGTCTGGGCCTTGACTGTATTGCGATTCAGATTCAGCCTGTTTATGCTGACGTAAAAGTTCATTGAATCATAAGTCAGCATTTTTACCTGTCTTTTGTTTTCGTAGCCGTTGAAACACCAAACAGGTAATACGAACATCATCTTTTAGTAATTATTTGGCAATAACTGTTTAATGTATAAGTAATAACTGAGTCGGTTACAACACTCTGGTTATCCGCTCACTTCTCGTGCTTGGTGCAACGGTGAAATAATAAACAAATCATAGCGAATTATATTATTCAACTAACAATTAGTGTTGAGTGAACGGCAAAAGTCGGTGAAGTTAACTCTTATGTCGCTAGATGGCGTGAAGGATCAAATTCGAGGCGAATAAACTATGACTTCATGACCTTGGTTACTCGTGTGGCGTTTAAATTCAAAGCGATTTTTTAATGATAGGATGGAGTTTTACGATTAGACGATTGATTTACTTCTCCGATTTGAGCCCAACCATGTTGAACTATCAACCTAACTTAAACTCATTTAATCCGAAACATTGTGAATTCAACCCGACTGGACCTCCTCTAATCCAACTTGTCCTCGCGTGATCCAAACTGGATTCATGTCAATCCAACCTCATGTAACATAGCTTGATCTCATCGAACTTTAGAGAACTTCAACCCAACCTAACATTGACCGTGTCCTAACCTTACCCAACTGTAACTCCGCTAACGCTCACCCGACATTAACCCCAGCGTTGCCGTTCGCAAACAGAAAAAGTGATTTTAGAGGATCTTTTCAGTTCAGTATTGTATCAAATTAAAAAATATCGCCCCTCTGGAAAGCTAAAATTTAATAATTTGGGCATTTCCCGAAGCTTCAAATTGCGTATTTTATGGGACAAAATCCTTCCAATATCCCTTAAGCTAAATTTCACTTCATATACTTTGGGTGGTTAAGGGTTAAAGGTGGAGCGTAGGTAGAAGAAGCCCTAGAGTTAAAGTCCTCCCCTAAAATTGACGATGCCAGAACCTAGTTTAGGTAAAATGGACAAATGAGAGCAATCAATCAATCTTTCAAAACCTTGTCGGGAGGGTATTGCGGTTGATTTTCCGTTATCCTCGAGTCGCATGCAAATTTTGTGCTCTGTCATCGCGTCCGTCGAAGGAACTTCATACCAGTGTGGGTCAACCGTTCCCCCGCCGTGCCAAGCGCGCGTCATACCTTCGCAGCAAACGCGCTCTGCAGACTTAAAAACGAACGCCTCATGTGTAGAGAATCAGACTGGACGCACCACTGCTTTATCCGTCTCTACTTTCATTTCAACCCACTTTAGGCTAGGAAAGCGGCTTATTCAACTAGAAATGCCTCCCAAAACTACTCTGACAAAAACAAGTCAATTTACGTTCAAGCCGTGTACGAAAAGCCATTCAACCCGAAATTAACCAATTCGATGGCTTCAAATGAAATTTTATACTAGTTGAAAATGCCCGTTCAAGAATGTGCTAATTCCTATGGTTATAAATTGATAGTAGTACAGTTTTGAAACAGCATTTTCAACTAGTTCAGCTTCATTTCAAACCATCGGATTATACAGTTTATTAGTCGCGTCATAAACAAAGACTTAAGACAAAACAAAAATTGTAGTATATAACTAAACGAAGTGACTATTCAAACGCTGCCCCATTTAAAATGTATTAGCTTGGTTTCCGCGCGTTCCAGTCTCCCTTGTTTTAACATAAGTGTGCGAATAGAACTTATCGTAATTAAAATTAATCGAAAAAAATTGAGCGAAAAACTGTGAATTAAGCTTATCAAAGTGATCAGAAACGTGTATTTGTTGTTCATAATAATTTTGTGGTCCCTTCAAGGCTTTATAAGAAGAGATGAGCTAAACTTTTCTGTCGGACGTTGATTTCGGTTGTTGTTAGGTGCAATTCGATTTTGATTGGCTCGTTACATCCAATAATCTGATGATTTGTCTTGTAAGTGCTATTACCTCAGGCTTATTTTCACGAACGACCAATTAGGACGTTCTTCTCGGTGTTTTCCTCTTTTCTTTTTTCCTTTATCTGCACGCTCCCTATTTTATGGATCTATTTTTGTGTTCTAAACCGGATCAGGAATTGTGCCTCTGATACATAGGATACTAGTCCGTAGTTTTTCAACATAACTACTTATTTGACTCGTGCGAAAATTTGGTGGGTTATTAATTGGTTTCTCCCGAGTGACACTGAGCTTTGTCCATTGAATATTTTGAGCTCCCTCTTGTGAAGTGACGTACCACATCAAAGTGGTGGGGGTAAGCCACGCAAAGACCCCGTAAATTTTACTGTGAATAGTCTTTGTCCTGCTGACCAGGCAACTTAGTGTTATCAATCGTTCTGAGGATACGTGACCATATTTTATATCAAAACTACAGCGTGATTCGAGTGAAAATAGTTTTAAAAAATCTTATTGTTACTAGTAAGGTGAGTGCAAGTACCTGTAAGAAATAAGTTTGACGTGTTGTATTAAATATTAGTACCACTCATCTGTTTTGTGCTGAATTGTCGCCAAGCCTCACGCTGCTTACTGCTCGAGAGCAGTAATTTCAGCTGAGAAGTAAGCGGCATCGGGCTTGGCAATCGTTATTTTCATATTATACCTATGTTAATTTAGGTTACGTGTATTGTGTCTCGCTCTGGTCGGAATTTCGCAAAAAAATAGAATGTAATAAGTGAGTGAAAAACTCAACCTTTTAACTGTATACAGTGTTGGGATGATTTTGGCTACAAGGCATGGCGCGTTCCTCTCAGCTGGCATTTCGCCCAAAGAAAGTTGAAAGTTTTGATTTTTTTCAGATTCACTACGCGTTGAGATTCGCGTTCGTGCAGAAAACTTTGTAATTTTACCGTCAACTTAGAAGAACTAGACCAAAATCTTCAAAACAAAAGCAAGTTCATGTTTTTATTTTGGAATTTTCAGAGGTTATCTTCCTATAACTGAAGGCCGTCTTTCGATATTTATAAACTTTTCATTGTAGTGACAAGTCGGTGTACACTAAAACCATTTACTTTATTCAGTGCCTGATTGATTTGATAAAATATTTAGATAATTTGCTGAATTATACTTGAAATTTCGTTCTCGCAGTTGGAAGACACATCGTGCTTAAGACTTAGAGCCGTGCGAACAATCGTGTACCAACAAAAATTGCTCTAACAGCATATGCTGTTAGAACCGTACCGCTGGGCGGTAGTGGATTAAATAATATTATTTAATCCTCTACCGCCCAGCGGTACCGTTCGGAAACGGAAAAAAAAGTCTTTTAGAGGATCTTTTTAGCTCATTATGGTCACATTTTAAAAAATATCACCCCTCTGAAAATCTTAAATTTAATAATTTAAGCATTTTCCAAAGATTAAATTTGCGTAATTTTATAGGAAAAATCTCTCGGAATTCTTAAGCTAACTTTCACTTTGGGCCGTTACGGGCAAGCGTCCTTAAATTATTGATAATCATTTTTTTTTTCCTCAAAGATTTTTTTTTCGCAAAGATTTATTTGTCAGTACCGTACGAGGAAGTCTATCCTCATGACGGATTCAGTATCATATACTTACGGTAGATTCATAACTCTCCTGCTCTGAACGTCAGGCACTCTACTTTCTGTTGTGAGGAGTGCTGTAGCGCCAATGCGTCAGTTCACATGGCGATGCAAACTTGACTTGTAAACATACTCGTTTTCGGAACAGAAAGTACCCATTGAGTACCTAATGTTCGGACGACTTAACCTTGGCCGCCTTTACCGCGGAAGTGCGCAACTTGATGTTTGCGATCACGACACTTTAGGGTAATTTGGTAGCAATTTGATGGGGCCATTCACCTGAGAATCTCACTTTTACGTTGGAGAATACCAAGTCTTTTCAACGAACGTCAAATCACTCATTCTTGTCATCAAAATCATATTCTACAGAATTCAACTTTGGATTCAACTTTTTTATCAATTAATCCTGTGTAGGTAGCCCTACATTCAGGCCTGATTAATTTGATTAATTAAAACGGGTGAGACGAATGTTTTCGTTAAATTTCAATGTTGCCACCTGTCGCGACTCTGTTATTTTTAAACACAGTAAGTTGTTTTTTTTGTTTGTTTTTTTTGTTTTTTTTAACCGTGAGAAGAAATTGTGATTTATCCCATTATTTAATTGCTGAGCTCGGAAGTGACCAAAAACATACCTGACTGCTGGCATGTCTCGAGTTAACCTCGGTTAGTTTAGTCAAAACGGCAAATTTGGCAACGTTGATCAGGTGACTCATTCATAATTTGTGTTGATAATTAGGGTAAACTTTGCCGCGGGGCGAAGTCGGCCAGCCGGCGACTTGCACAAAACCGAGTGATTACGTCATTGAGAAGATCGCGGTGTGTTCAACTTGCTGCTCTGCATTGATTCCAGAAGCTAGTTTCTTTCCAGTGAACTTTCACTAATTCGAATGTCAACCACAAAAAAAGGAAAATGGCGTTTAATAACCGAATCATTAGCTACTCTAGCGTTTCTCGTTCTTAAAAGGCGACTTCGTTTAATGATACTAAAACTATTGCTGTGAATTAAAAAATGTGAACATACGGGCCTAATTGTCTAGCGGGATGAGCTACTTGTTACCTATTTTTATGACATAGCCAAATATCGTGTTTAATTTTTCAACGGATTCGTTTCAACTAAACCAGAATTTAGTTACCTGAAAGCAATGTTCGTGCGAATAGCTGAATATTAGCTCAGCAATTCATTTACCGTGAAAGTTGTCTTTTAAAGACAGGACAACAAGCCAAAGAGCAGCCTGTGCGCTAAACATACTGTGTACAACTAAAATGAGCGAATAGTTAAACATTTGCTATTTGAGTAAAAGATGAAACTAAGCTTAACAGCTTATAAAAAAATATGCTGAATAGATTGAAGTAGCTGCAACATAGATGTTACAGTTAAAATGCTAAAAGTTAGTGAAAATCCTAATTAGTATATCGCAGGTCAAAAGAATAGTCAAAAATGAAATAAATCAGCGATAAATTTGAAAAAGAGTTAAAAAGTATCCTAAACCGTAAATATTGACAAAAAAAGTAACACATTCCAATATTTTAGTGATTTTTTTTCAGTAATTAACTCTTTAATTCATTGCACTCTTCGGATACGCTTCATATTGACAGTCAATCTTTTATATTAAAAAAGGGAAAAAAAGTTAATGGTGGCCAAAATGTATTTCTG
>Ga0058701_10005123_pt1 | contig 10806 bp, 8 predicted proteins | sample AgamicOrMae_FD_97039 | JGI IMG/M metagenome (GOLD analysis project Ga0058701, IMG submission 97039) | Agave microbial communities from Guanajuato, Mexico - Or.Ma.e | ecosystem: Host-associated > Plants > Phyllosphere > Phylloplane/Leaf | place: Guanajuato, Mexico | collected 2012-06-04 | reverse complement strand
GGTTAGGTTAGGTAAGGTTAGTATTGCGGTTAAGACCTTTGGCGTTAGCGACTTTTCTCGTTTGGCGGTTACGGATTGGCGCTTGCGGCGTTGGCGCTTGTGGTTTTTGGCGCTTATGACTGCTACCCTTTTAAGGCTACATTTTTTCCCCTTTGTGTTCAAATTGTCGGTGCGGTGACTAGCTGAGCGGAGCGATAGTGGAGCGGTAGCGATAGCAAAAGCGATAGCAGGAGTGTTAGCAGGAGCGATAACGGCGCGACACCGGAGCTATAGCGGTAGCGGGAGCGATAACGGCGCGACAGCGGAGCTGTAGCGGAACATGGCTAAAGTTGCTAAACCTAATCTACCTAGAGGCGACAGCCTATCAGAGCAGTACAAGATAGACAAATGAGGCTCACAACCCAACTCTAGCGGTGTGAGCGAAATGAGAACGGAGTGAGGCACAGGACATCTATTCACTCAAAGATGCCCTGAGAATACAGTTAAAGGTAATCCCTGTCATAGGTCATCCCATACCTGTCTTAGGTATGAGGATAAAACGGAGGAAGAATGTAATTTAGTCTTTGAAGATAGCTCCATCAATAATCGTTTCGACGGAGAGCTCCCAACGAGACCTTTAAGTTGATGTAGGCCTTGTTTTTCATTGGTTTATCTTTAAAATTAACCAAATTACGCTCTTCCCCATGTGTTTACTGTGGTGTCAATCTGTGTAAAGTTCACCTTTTTTTTTCTTTTTTTTTGCGGTCGGTCAAATTTTGCACAAAATAATGGGCAAAGTATGCTTAGCTTGGGTTTTAGAAACTCTAAAGTTGTCTATTTTAAAAAAAGTACTCGATATAATGGATATTCTTTGGGATGTGAGTTGGAGGAAAGTTTAAAGTCATTGGCTAAGCAGCTGCAGGTAATTAGAGGAAGATTGGGGCTCCTCATTAGTAGGATATGTGACACAAGGAGCGGTCGCTGGCGTAGGCCGCCAGCACCGCTCCGCTCGCTCGCAGCTTCCGCTCCGCTGCTGCCCTGCCCGGCCCGCTCTTGCCCGCTCTTCCCCGCAAGCCCCGGATCATCTCGGAACGAAGAAAAACCATATTTGAAAACTCTTATTAGGCTGGCAGCCAAGTACCCATTCCGTGTCAACGAAGATGAATCGTCAAAATTTTTCAGATCTTAACGTGACCGGTATTTTTTTTTCTTTTACTGTATCGGCAAGTTTTTCCTTTAAAATCGATGGATTCGCTCTCTTATATGAAATATCTGGATTAGATGGTTTTCGGTCAACCGTGGAAACTCTAGCGTAGGCCTGTATTTCTTTTTCCATCATCACTCGATCCGAGCTTCAAAATTAAGTTCCTCGAGTTTGCGGTGGAAGGTGAAAAACCAGCCTTGCTATGGGTTAACGTGTAACCAATCAAAAAATGGGCAAAAAAAAAGAAAAATGAAGAAAAATGCCAATGGCGAAATCTTTTTTAAAAAAATACTTTTTTGGCTACCTCTAAGAAAGAACCTTGGGTTCACGTAACGGTGTTCCCCAATCTTAACCCATAACATCCCAAAGTATTTGGAGTGAAATTCAGCTTAAGAGAAAATGGAAGGATTTTTTCCGCTAAAGTACGCAATATTAAGCTTTGGAAAATGCCTAAATTATTAAATTTCAGGTTTCCAGAGGGGCTGATATTTTTTAAAATGTGACAATACTGAACTGAGAAGATCCTCTAAAATAAAATTTTTCCGTTTCCGAACGGCATTGCTGGGCGGTAGTGTAGGTAGGGCGGTAGGGTTAATATTTGTTTGCCAAAAAAGTATCTTTTGCGGAGAGAGTTTGTGGAACGCCCCGTGATAAGCTTCTGAACTCATCTCGCGAGCGGGGGGCATTCGATAGCGCCAAAAACCACAAGCGCCAATGCCGCAAGCGCCAGTCCGTAACCGCCAAACGAGAAAAGTCGCAAACGCCAATGTTCGTTTAGGTTAGGTTAAGTTAAGTTAGGTTAGGTAAGGTTAGTATTGCGGTTAAGATCTTTGGCGTTTGCGACTTTCCTCGTTTGGCGGTTACGGATTGGCGCTTGCGGCGTTGGCGCTTGTGGTTTTTGGCGCGTATGACAGCTACCCCTCGCGAGCAAGTGAAACCATTCCCCGGAGTATCTTTCATATTGAACTCTGCTAATTCTTGTTTTTTTTTGTGATTTTCAGAATGTTCGGCAACTCGGGCGCCTGCTCGGGCTGCGGCCAACCGATCCCCGCCAGCGAGTTTGTGATGAGGTTAGGAGGCCCAGGCGGCCCGATGGGACCCTCCTCACACGTGTTCCATCTCAAATGTTTTAACTGCTGCAAGTGCGGGACTCAACTTAGCCGGGGCGACCGATACTACATGCTTGGCGCGCAGTTCGTTTGCGAACAGGACTACCACAAACTGCTCAAGAACCCCGGAGGACCCGCCGTGTCGTCGGCCGGCCCCGGAGCCACGGCGCCGACCGCCCGGAAGGGCAAAGTCGGCCGCCCGCGCCGGAGTCGCGACTGAGAACCCATAGGGGGCTGACCGCGACGAGAGACGGTTCCTAGTGCCCCCACCCCCTCATGGCTGACGCCGACCCTGACGGCGCCGGCGACGTCATGCGGAGTCCCGACGTCGTGCGGAGTCCCGCCGACGAGCGGCCCCGCGATCCCGCCCTCGTGCATCTGCTGCAACCCGGACGCGATGTTCTTGTGATTTCCCCCAGGTGCTTGCTCATTATTGGTTGAACCAGTGATCAGATGTTGCCTTGTTTTTATGTAAAAGCTTTTGTGTTGATTGTAGTCGGTAAATTCATACCAAATCGTATGTTTGTGACACCGACTCGATCTGGTTTTGAGAGAGAAGTCAATCGGTCATTGCACGATTTGTATCAAAGATAAATCTACAATGATTCTAAATTCAAGCCATTATGGTTCAAAATTGACCTATTGCGAACGAATTGGTTTACGTTTTATTCAGAGTTTGGGTTTACGCCATGCCGTACGTTTTCAAAGTTGGTAAGAAGAAAATTTGCATTATCAATATAGAGCTGCCATGGTAAATCAACATTTTTTTTGGTCATTCTTTTAAGAATTCACTTTGTTATTTACGACTTTGATTAGATTGATTTGTTGCTGTTATTGTTGTTACGCGTTAGAATTGATTGAAGTACAAAAGGGTGTGTTATGATTTGTTTACAGTATTGTAAAATGCCATTTTTTATGTCATTCTTTTTTCCTAAGGTCGGGTAAAAATCTTAAATTATCATCGCTACTTTTGTAAAACAGTGGGTTTGCACTAGCGGGATGAGTTTTATTTTTTACTCGCCCAGTGTCGTAAAATCATCCGTAGAAAAGTCTTCAACGAAAAGTTATCAGAACAATGTGGGAATAAGCGGAAGTTTTCATTTGAGATCGGATGTATCTGTATCAGAGCTAGTTTATTGACTTAGTCTGTTTGTTTTTTCTGAAATGCTCAATTTCTTGTGTTAAGCACATTTATTGTAAACACAACAAAGAGTTTCCTAATACCATTTGATTACCCATGTTCGATTTTTTAAAAGATATGTCCTTTTGGGATATTTAAATTCTTGACCGCAAGCTCTGTGCTTCTTTGCAAATTAAAATCTTTGTGAAGTATTGTATTGTACTGTGTGTACTTACATGAAGTTTCCAGGCTATATGTAGTTACCGAAATTTCCCAATGGATCTGAATTTCTCTTTAACCCATCACTTGATAATTGTTAATTATATCATCACCATCAATGAACCTTGTTTGTAAATGTTTTTTGCGTATTTTGACATATGTCACCGGAACAAGCGTACAGTAATACCCATAAGGTGTGGAAGAAATAATATTAACGTGATGAAGTTCATTAATTAACGGATCAACTAGAAATTATATGTTTCCAAATTTCAGTTCCCCCGTCGTCCGTACAGTACTTGTAGAAGTTGACCGCAATTTTTACGCATTTTATGAAGAGATTTCATTCATTGATAACTCCCAAGTTGTATTCCCTGTCAATGTGATGTCCAACAGATCCATTTATGCCCACTTGGTCGTTTTTTACCTTCAGAATTAATATGCTGCTGTTTTTACTTGTGGTGTCCGGTGTCCAGCTATTTTTTTTTTAATACACACTTTTTTTTACATCTTTTTTCTATTCATTGTTATGCTAAATCCACTGAGGGTGGTGAATTGCTGACTTGAAATAACACGTATACTTTATTATTCGTGAGCTGTCAAAAATGCGTCTAGGAGCTAAACAAAGATTTGGCGCCAGTAATTACGTTATTAGTCTTCTCTTTATGATATAAATTTACATTTACGTCTGAAAACGTTTCTGTTTACTTCAAACAAGGAAAGTGCGGCATATTTTTGTACGAAACACCATACAATACGTGCATTTCCAGGGCATAAATGGACAACTGCATTTCGCACACTAGGCCTGATGAACGAATTTATGTTAATTTTCGAACATGTTCAAAGCTCTAATTCTGCAGGACGTCAAAATACCATCGCGGTCGACGTGTATTGTGATTTTAGTGATTTGTAAGGAATTTCTTTAGGCGGCATTTGAAAGCTACTCTTCAAGTTATGATGCATCAACCTGAAACATTCTTACAATCGTTGCAAGTGTCCAAGGAGTGCGTGGAGAGTGAAGTGAGGTGCTGTGCATTTTCGCAAAGTTACGCGACGGGACGGTTGATTCGAGTTATTGCCGCGCACGCTGCGCCATCTGTTGGCAGTGAGAAGAAGATAGACTCCGATTATGAAGGAGAGAGAGACGAGCAATTCCTTTGTCCGCATTTCTTCTTCTTGTCTTCACTGGACTTCTTGTTTTGTAAAATTGTTGAAATTATCGCTCTCCTGTTGTTTTATTATAATAATATAACGTCTTGTACAAAAATATTGGATTGATTTATTCGATATATTCGTGCTACATATCAGCACTATTCACCCGGATTTCTGTCAAGGAAGTGATGTATTTTTTGGGAGTTTCTTATTTAGCCTATTCTTTTAATGTCTCCTTAAAAAGACAAGGATCATGAACGATGACGATACATTTATCAATACAACATTTTAAATTGACCATCTAGTGATGAAATGTACGGTATTTGTCTGAGGGTATATCGGTACTCTGCCCAATTTTTTTTTATGGGATGAAGTATTTTGTTTTTGGCTTTAAAACATTTTTTTTGTTTCAATTGAAGGATCAAAGTTTTTGGAATGAAGTACTATCGCACGCAAGAATAACGGGCCGCATTGCATCTTAAATAGAACTCTAAAAAGCTCTAAAATGTGTTTCATTATCTTAGAATGAAATGTGTGTGCCTATAAAACTACTAACTGTAAGCCTTACTAATCTGACCACTTCAGGTAACCAGCAGTACTTTTAGGGAATTTCTCTTCTACAGATTACGGTACATATGGAATTTCAGGGAACAATCTCCTCTCCGAAACGATCTAATTAATCCGTAAATTAATCCTAACAAGGGCTCTCTGAAGGCAGGTAGAAGGGGAAGTTCACGAAAGCATGGGCCTTAGGTAGAAAACTCGCCACCATTTTTCTATGGTGTTATTGAGGAATGAATGTAAAATTAAGGTGTTATTGAGAAAATGGAAGTAAAATGTCACATAGAGGTGAAAGAATTGTAGAAAAGAGAAGCAAGACGTAGAGGCGGGATAAATCATTTGGATTTTTTCGCTCGCCTGGATTACGCACCCGACTGATTACGGTATTGGTGAAAATATATAAGATAACCATTACGTATTACATCCCCTAATAGCAGGTAAGTATTCGATTCTACAGGTTATGCCAATGCTAAATCAATCCCTTAAATATTCTGAGGGATTAATGATAAATCAGTATAGCAACGCGAGGATGAGAGCATTCGAAAGGAGCCTGAGGATTATGAATTTACAACTTATACATTTTTTTGTTTGAAAGAGGGGGTAAAAGTGGGCAGAATAAGCCTGTAAATTTGATTTAGCCTGCATTGTTACATTTTTTTCCTTGCAGGAGTAGTATAATTACCGGTATGTACTTTGGGAACTGCGAGGTGGGGAACAGCGCCGCAAAATGGCGAGTTATCGGCTGCTTTCACGTACATCCTTACATAGTTAAACTTCTTTATTATTTGCCATCTTTAAAATTCATTGTATGAAAAGAGCAGTATATATTTCATATTCCGTGAACTGCGTATCAGCTGAGATGGACGTTCAAAATATCCCGCCTTTGGGTCCTCGCTGCCCTAAGGGATACCTGATCACACCTTACAGTACTTACATTTACTGTAAGCGGTACCCTGGCGGTGAGAAAATAGTTCCCTCGTTTGTGGCAGCGATCCCAGCATCATTAGTCTCAATGCAGTTGTGTGTAGGGCAGGCTTAGCGAATGATTCATCAAAAAATGCCTCTATTTTGTGCACTCGTTACAAAGGTGCGTACACGCAAAAACAAGTGAGAGAGCAGACGACAGAGAGGAACTAGCTTCCTATATCGCGGAGGAAATCACGGTCCGTCAGAGACGCGTTTGAAATCGGCACCCGTGAATGTTCTATCCAAGGCTGATCCAAGGTGACTTGGTTCTATCGCTGTCTTACACGTGGAGCTCTCATAAGAGAGAAAGACAGAATACCCTTCGGGTGGTGTTTTCGAACGCACCCCAGGGTGAAGAGCTATCTTTACACGCACGGTGCAGTGTGCACCGTGTTTACACGCCAGCAGAGTACAGTACCGTACCTCTTGTAGTAAAATTATTGTTTGAGTAAGTACCGTACTCACACTAGGGTCGCTAGACTAGTCCTGCAAAATAGAAGAGCAGGCCAAATTCGCGAAGTGGTTCTTAAAATCAAGCAAAGTTGCGGCGTAAATGCAAAGGGGTACCGATAATGGTTTACGAAGCGTTACTTAACCTCGCCAGTGCACCTCTCGTCTAGCACCATTGCAAAATAATCCGTCAAATTCTACATCTTCATCGATGAGACTTGCGTGGAACAGTGCGGAAAGAGGGATAATATGTCCAGGTAAGTTTCCATCGTTATGGTTTCTGATAAGAACGCGCAGTCTTCGGAAAATGGTGGTCACAAGTTGCTCAACTTTCATCACGATATGCGGCGTATCCACAGAGTTCCCTGAAATATTGCCTCAGTTTCAAACGTCAACAAGACCCGCCAACCTTTACGGACCAGGAATATTAGTTCTGCGACTTTTTGTCTTGTTTCAGCTAGATTATTCGATGTACCCGAGCATCCTGTCGGTACTGTTTGACTATGATTTGAATCACAATCACCCCTCAATCACACCTGTGATTTGAATGCCTGTCGCGTAATCTAAAGCAGTTTAACTAGCGTAATAGTTGATTTTCGAACCATATCGTGTTCCTCTTTTATTTGCATTTGCTACAGGTAACATTCATCCCCAAAAAAGGTTGGGGAATTAGGGTATGTGCAAGGTTAACATTAAAGGTTATGTTGTCAACAAGCAATATGGAAATGTTACGTGACCTGGGTAACGCTCGTTGACATTGCAGGAGCTTTTCGCATTTTAATTCCATGTTTGAAGAGCAAGGAAGTAGCCCTATTGGACTTTAATTAAGCCGCATATTCTATTTTATTTTACCTAGCTATGCCCTACAACTGTGTGCTTTGCCGTATTCTATAGCCGCGATACTTTCTCGGTATCTCTTTTTTTCACAAGGATGACCTGCGAATGAAAGAAAGAGTAAGACGAAGGGATCGTACACAAATTAAGTATAATCGTTTTAATCGGGAAGAGGGTTCACAGTTGCGTTACGGTACGCCTCATATGTACGGTTCAGGAAAAATCGTTACGAAAGGGGTAAGGGGGTCAAAAACTGGCTTATATTTAGACCGTTTGCATGACCGTTTCACAGAAAAGTGCATGTTTTTGGTATGGTACCGTAACCATAAAGGGCCACAAAGGACGTCGCAGTTTTTTTCGAGATTTTTGACCCCCCTCCCTCATCTCCGCACATGTCCATCGATTTGCACCCCCCTTTCCTGTGGACGTCCGCATTAGGGATAAAGCCCCCCCACCCCCCTGCAATGCATTTTTTGAAAATCATGTTGAAAATAGACAAGTTAGTTAACTAATGATGATTAGTTTCAAGGAAAAGGTATAATGGTTTTAAGAATATGAAATGATTCTTTTTTGAAGAAAATGATTTTAGGCTTGAAAGATAGTTTAAAATAGGACGTCCGCAGCGGCAAAGCCCTCCCTCTCCCAACGTCCACCAGCGGCCGCATAGGCCATACACCCCCCTCCCCCTCGAGTGCGGACGTCCTTTGTGAATGACCCCTAACGTACTAACCGTATCACAGATGAGGCTGTAACCGCACAGTTTATTATAAACTGAAGAAATGAATTGGTTTTACAAATCCTGATAACTCCCACTCGAACTCATAAACCTCTACGCTGAGGTAAATAAAATAAATAAAATAATAATAATATCGGATAAACGATGACTGCTTTGGCAAGGCATACAGCTTAATTCAAGCCACAAAAATTGACGCTCCATCTTATATCCGGACCTTTGATACTGTGCTTTGTTCCAATTTGCTGGAAAACGCAGTGTAGCAAAAACAGCCTGCAATAGGGTCGGTGTGGAGGTGGCTCGTAGATGAGCGATTTGGAGGTTTCGCCGGGGGCTGAACAGTTTTCAACTAAATTGGAAGGATGACCTTTCTAAACAGGTAGAGTCGCAACTGACCATAGAGTAATTCTGATGTCATTATGAGAAGGAGGATGAGGCCAGAGATAGAACCGAAACCCCCAGGGTCCTCGTGGAACACAAGGCCTGCCCTGCTTGGATCCTGTGTTCTGATCGTTTAACTTTGTTAAGGTTTCAAATTCCCCGTAATAACTTTTGCGCAACGGCCTGCTCGGTTCTTCAACAATAAACGTTTGTAGTTTCCGAATACTATTGTCTTATTACAAACAAATTTTAGGCCGAAACAGAACTTTTACTGAAAAGTTGAAACGTCGCCGGTAATTACGGCATGTTCGATATGGACTTCTTCATGATGTGTGTCCGTGCCCGAAGTATATTTATTTTGGCTCAATCAGCTGTTCTCGACCTTTATGGCTAGCAAATTTATCATTCCCATTTTTTTTAGCTGAAAACACTCACTGAGAAAAGTGGGGTTGTAATGTTTACTAAAAATTAGTAAAAAGAGCTAAAAAGTGCGACATCGAAATTTGGCTAGTAATAAGCTTACAGGTTGGCTTGTAAACGTTACCCTTACACAGTTCTGGTTACAGTTTGTTTCCTTGCAAATCTGGTAACTTTTGCTAGCAGAGTTGGCTGTCGCTTTTTTTTTCTTTACTAATTATTTAGGAAACTTTACTAACCCACTTTTCTCAGTGCTTTTATTTTTTAATTTAGGCTAGCGGACATAAATACCAACGTAGATTATATGTCCCTAGAATTTTAGATTCTACTCATAATGACCTGAGAAAACTGAATCAAATGTTGCAAGAGGACATATTCGAATTTGTTATAGACGATTTTTTGACTGTATTCCTATTCATATCACTCATTTTGAGTCTTTACGGTGCAAAACAAGAGTTAGCAAGAGCTACAAGTTCGACAGTGCAAGGGCGCGTGTTAGGCATTAGGGTACCGGCCAATTTTCGCTGAGCTATCCTCCAGGGAACTGCTTACTTTTGCAGATCAGCTTCTTCCAAAGTAGTGCCGCTTCTGGGGGAGCCACCAAAGGGATCTCACTTCCGCCCTCATAAACTCTGGCGTGTATTGGTACCTAGTGACCAACTTTTCCTCGTTGCCGGGTATTTCAAAATTCTCCTAATTATTATTTACCCGGCAAAAAGTAAAAATGAAGGAATAAACGAAATGCCTTGTTCGATGTAAATGTATATGCCAGCATTTATGTTTCATAGAATGCAGTATAACTCATCGTGAGCATCGTATAAGCAATGCTTGGCATACTATTACGTAACCATCAAAGAAAATTGCGTCCTTTTCTGGGGCTAGCGTAATTATCACGTGATCACTTAGCAGTTATTCAGCGGTGGGTCCATTCTATTTACAGTTTTTATTCCTAATCTTTTACAAAGTATGATGCCAACGTAACACCTTGCTGGAAACATGTACACCGGATATCAGAATATCGAGGATATCAGTTGGATATCAGGAATAATAAACGGATATTAAGAGAAAATTGACCAAATTTCATTTAAATATCTGACAGACGTCAGTAGAATATTAAAAAATATCATCTGGATATACCTAAATATTAGCCAGATATCTGTGAACAGTGATCAGAGAGTAAAAAAACTTGGAAAATATCTGAAAATAGCCATATTTTGGCCGAATCCAACAGCCGGATATCAAGGGCTTTTGTGCACTGGATATCATGAGTTGTAACGCCTTGTATTATGCATTTAAACAAGGGTCTTTGTTCGAGAGTCGTTCTTATTGCGTTTGTAAAATCAACCGATTTTAAAGGATTACTTAATCTATTGTAACATTAGGGATTTTGTTTGTTTGTAGCGCATCGTTTTACGCGGCTAACACTTCCCTTGTGCGGAGACATACAAGTCGGTAGTTTTTCTCGAAAACTTCCGACTCTATGATCAAGACAAAGAAATCCGATCCACGTCAATATGTTCACCCGAAACTTGCAATCCCATTTAATTCGGAAATCCGCATCCAGGCCTTCTTGCCATTTCTTTCTTTTTCTGTGGCGAACATGCTTTAGTCGGCCACCCTTTCATCCCCCTCCCCTCGCCCTCGCCCTCCCCTCCCCCTCCCCTCGCCCTCCCCCTCCCCCCTC
>Ga0058701_10005122_pt1 | contig 10806 bp, 7 predicted proteins | sample AgamicOrMae_FD_97039 | JGI IMG/M metagenome (GOLD analysis project Ga0058701, IMG submission 97039) | Agave microbial communities from Guanajuato, Mexico - Or.Ma.e | ecosystem: Host-associated > Plants > Phyllosphere > Phylloplane/Leaf | place: Guanajuato, Mexico | collected 2012-06-04 | reverse complement strand
TATGCTGCTTTAATCAAGGAATTATGCTTTTTAATGCTCCTTTATTCTAGTCATTTTCAAGTAAATTTGATCGAAAAACATTAAATTACAACGTTTTAGAGCATTTCAAGAAATTATGCTTTTGTGCTCCAAGCATAATTAGCACATCCCTGTAAATAATGTTCTGAGAAAAATTTAGTTGAATCCTTTTTTTTTTTTTTTTGCTGTTCCATTTAAGTTGCGGTCATTACAACTTTTAAAACGACGAAAAAAATAAATAAAATAAGACGACTTGTTACTACAGTAATATTTTTTTCAAAAAGATTCAATTCGGTCATGAAAAAGGGCATGAAAAATAAATGAAAAATTGAAAGACCTTCGAAGATTTTTGCAGTACGCAAGTAAATGTGAGTCTCGATCTTTTTTGTCGGATCCGTGAAAAGGTCACATCAGAGGTTGGCTAATGGCTTATCCTCTCATGGTTACATTAAGTATAGCCTTACCGCCCAGCGGCGCCATCATGGATCCAGCCCTTATTAACCACCCGCTTTATCCTTTGACATGATCATAATTTTTCGCAAAATATCAGCCTTCCTCGGGCCTTATAATTAAAAATGTATCCATAAGCCGATTTTGTACAAATTTCGTACGAAACAAAAAGTGCTTAAAGTCTGTGAATGGTATGGGCTGTTGGTCCGTGGTTGGTCGTGCGAATACCCGATGTGCCGCTCGTTAATAAAAGGGCGTTAATAACTCGAATGCGAAAATTGCCTCACAAGGCGACCAACACGGCTCGGCGGCATATACCGCGCGCTAGGCAGCATGCGGCAAATATACTCGACGCGCGAGCAGTAGATTCGATGACCGGGCCGTTCCTCGATTCTCGTTTGCCGGCCATTGGGCCGTTTGGCCGGCCGATCGGCCCAAGCCGGCCTTGAAGCGTCTAGACATTCTTGCGGCTCGATTCCCGATCCGCTCCTAACGCCTGTCAAACTCCCAAGTCCCACTAAACCCGCAACTTTTGAAGCTCAATTCATCCTTGTCCCCTCCTCACGTACTGTCACTTTCACGTTTTTCCACCTCAAAAATCCACCCAGCTAGCTTTCTTATTACATCGTGAACAGTGTCACGAGGTCGTATCATCAGGGAAGTATAAGATTATTAAGATTAATATTAAGAGGGGGGCGCACCGCTACGTGGATGTAAAGTCCTTTCTTGGAGATGGCCAAGTCCCGTTTTAAAAAAAAATCTGATTCCGCTATAAATTTCTAAAAAATAAAATATCCCGCAACCAAAAAAAAAAAGGGGGATGAAAAACTTGTGAGGGAAACGTCGGGACTTTTAAAATACAAGGTTTGCGGGAACCGTGATGAGTGACGACTGCGAAGGTTCGGTTAACCCTCTACCGCCCAGCAATGCCGTTCGGAAAAAAAAAACAGGATCTTTCCAATTTATTATTGTCATAATTCAAAAAATATCTCCCCTCTAGAAATCTAAAATTTAATAATTTAAGCATTTTTCAAAGCTTAAAATTGCGTATTTTAGCGGAAAAAATCCTTCAAATTTCTCTTAAAGCTTAATTTCACTCCAAATACTTCGGGCTGTTATGGCCGGTTAACCAAAAGTTAGGACCTTAAATCAGCTTTAAAAAATGATTCCGAGTGTGTTGGCGACGTTGATGCGTTGACCGAAGGTCGGAGACTCTGCAGGACGCCTTGTACGGCGCGGCGCGGCGGTCAGCAAGAGCGTTAATGAAAAAGTGATAAACCGCAGCGCGTCTGCCTCTGGCTCTGGCGCGCAGCGCGCAGGCCGAGCGCAGGCCCAATTGAAGCCGACCAGAAGAGCGGCCCTGACCAGCCAGGTACAACCGAAAATAAAAACCACGATCTTCGTTAGGATATTTGGGCCACGCCCCATACTGTACTTTGGTCGCGTAATGAGCCACGTGGGCAGCGAGTACCCGCCAAGACAATCGGGTGGGCGGTGCTCAAACATTGTCATTCCCACTTGATAAATCCACGTTTGGAAGAGTTTTGGTATGTGTCCCCTCTCCACCGCCCCCTCGCCCTTCGCCTCGAAGCGGAGGACCCGCGGAGGACCTGTTTGGTGAATGTAGATTAGATGAACTTGGCGGAAAGCAGCCGACTGGGGCCTGGAACAGACGAGGACAGCTGTTCGATCGGGGAACCTAACCCCAGCTGCTGACACACCGCCAAAACTGGCTGCCGGGACTCCTCAGCTAGGTCTCTACATTTAAACATGTTTCTACTTGTCGCCGGAGCGAGCGGAGAAATAGCGGAGCGCAGCAGCGGACATAGCGCGATGGGAGATAGATGAAGATGTTGAATTCATCTAGAACCGCGACCCATCTCTCTGATGGGAGTCTCTGAGATTGAGTGAAAATTCAATAAAGCACCACTGAAAAAATTCAGTGCTGCTGTATTGAATTTTCACTGAGTCTCAGGAGACTCTGACTGATTCAAATTTAGAGTGTGGTGATTGAAATCAATAGTTTCGTGACGGAGGGATGAATCATCTTCCAAGCTTGCGACCCTGTGGGGCCGGTGGGGCCCTTGAAAAGCGCGAGCGCGACCCAACAGTTTATATTCGGCGGTCGAGTTGAATGGCACGTTTGGACAAATGTGTGACATTCCGGAGAGGAGCGAGAGTCAACTTTGGCCTCGTTTGTGGTTACAAGGCTCGGAGCAGGGACTCCCACGAGAGTGGCCGATTGCGGCAGGTGGTGCCCTGCCCTACCCACAATCGAATCCAGATTGTCTCTAATGGAGCCAGAGGCTGGAGCCAGAGGCTGGAGCCAGAGACTGGAGCCAGAGACTGGAGCCAGAGACTGTGGTTCTTAGTCCCCAGAAGCAGAGGGGCCCGAGTGACCAAGCAGAAGCCAATGGGCCGACAAAAGAAGTGGAAAACAAAAACGTGGAGCGCGTTGCAGGCGGCCGCGGCCTGCTCCTGCTGCTGATTCACTCCTGATTGGGGAGGCGTCACAACCAGCTGCCTCCAATCAATCAGCCAGCATTCACTGATTCAACCTGCACAGGACTCCAGCGATCTTACGAGAAGGCTAGTCGCAAATCGCGAGCTGCCTCTGCGAACAAACGCTTTGGTTGAACGGGGCCGGCAAGTATCATATTCTTGGATCAAGAATGTAAAACATAGGAGAATGTAAATGTAAAAAGCTAGGCAATTCACACTGGGATTTTTAATTAAATTGGGTTATTTTTGGGGTCCATTTTATTTTGTCTACACAATAAATTAGCTTCGCCGTCCCAGTGTAATATTTCTCTATTATTTCTCTTTGATTCACCGAAACATTCGTGGGTCTTTTACTTTTTGTCAAAATCAACCACATATACCAGATTTTTCAAAGCCTATAAAAGAAATATTTCCCCAAACCTAGAAATCACTTGAAGCCCTTTCTGTTGACGCAATCGTCTGCGCTTAACCCTTTTCATTCCATCGGGCTGTTCCGGACCCACAACTGATATTTACTCAACAGCGGAAACTCGTATGTGTATTTTCCGAAAAAAAGGGGGAAAACGAAAAATAAACTTCTACTTTAGTAGTATAAATGAGTTTCGAAATACAGAGTAAATTTAAGAATCTCCCAAAATTTCAAGCCTATAAACATTCTCAAACAAGAATTCAATCTCTCTTGGGCCCAAAATCCAAATTTACACTGTAAATTGGAATCAGTGGCAGTCTCTGAGATTCAGTAAAAGTTCACGGAATTTCATTTAAAAAATAAATTAAAAAATAGAGGTGCTATATTAACTGAAATTCGGTGAATTTTCACTGAATCTCAGAGACTCTCACTGATTCCAATTTGGAGTGTAAGAAAGCTAACTGTACCCTATTCCGGTGAGCTCAACAGTCTGTACCAAACAAAACCCGTCGAAAAATCCTCCTCTCTTGACGCAGTAAAGAACTGTTTTAATTTCGCTTTGCGCGAATGGGAAACACTTGTGTTTTGGTCCCCTTGAAGCTGGGGAATGGGGATGCCGCTGTGGTGTTGCAGACGAGCGACTGGCGCTCGCATCTCAAACGCGGATTCTGCAAGGAGCTCTCCAGGCGGCGTTCTTTGCAGTGTAGCTTTGGCATCTGTGACCGCGCGCGGCGGGGCGCAGCGGGGCGCAGCGGGGAAGGCGCTGGAGCGGCGGCGGCGGTGCGGCGGCGGTGCGGCGGCGGAGGCTGCGGCTCCAGAGCTGCATGACCCGACCCGGCAGCCCCCCCCCCCCAGTTCGCTCACGTCGGCTGAGCGACCGCCGGCCTCGGAGAACACCTTGGAACCACATATGAGACCGAAGTGTCCACACTTACTTACCCCTTTTAAGCAAATGACCCCGTCACTCAAGGTTTCTTTCTCTTCAAACGGAGCGCCAGCGGAGCGAGGCAAAAGGCACCTACACTTTAAAATCAGTAGGGGTCTGTGAAAATTCACTTAAATTGTCAATATAGTGCCACTGGATTTTTTCAGTGGTGCTATCTTGACTGAAATTCAGTGAATTTTCACTGAATCTCAGAGACTGTCACTGATTCAAATTTAGAGTGTACGCGGCTGTATTTCCTCGTTCATAGTGTATTTGAAAGGCCGACTGAAGGGCAACACAAACAGCCTCGAGAAGGAAACCCTTCGAACTGAGGATAGCCCTTGGAGACTTGAACGAACGGAAAAATCCTTCAGGAAGGTACAACTCATTGGCCACTAGTTAGTTGGCCTCTTTTGCGAAGGGTACTGTAGGGTCAGTGAAGGTCTCCCCCCTGAAAATGGGACTAGAAAATTTCAAGGACTATAGTCTAGAAGACAGTCTTGAGAACTACAAACCACGTATTTCTCGTACAAATAAGTGATCATTAAGAAAAAGAGAGGACATAAATCTCGCGGTTTTCACAATTTTTATTGTTGTTGCTGATTTAGCTCACTACCGCCCAGCGATGCCGTTCGGAATCAGAAAAAAATATTTTAGAGGATCTTTCCAGTTCAGAATTGTTACAATATAAAAAAATATCACCCCTCTAGAAACTTGAAATTCAATAATTTAGGCATTTTTCAAAGCTTAAAATTTCGTATTTTAATGGAAAAAATTCTTCTGATTTCTCTTAAGCTAAATTTCACTCCAAATACTTTGGGCTGTTATGGGTTAAGTTTTGAGAAAGATCAATAACAGTGCCGATAATCATGGTCTGCACCTAGATGCAAGCCCTTCAGAGAATGCTTTCAGCCTCTCGCCGGCCTCCCAAGTAAGCGCTTTCATTCTGTTAGTGCTCGGAAGCTCCCTGAATTTGATTCGATTATTAGTTTTCTCCTCTCTTTTATTATCCGTATAAAAAAGAAGGAGATGCCGTGTATTTTGAACCTGTTTGGTAACGGCACACTAATAGCCAGTCATTATTTTCTCTCGAAAACGGTGTTAGCTTTTGTTTGTTGCAACGGTTAGCCTTTTAAGGCTATCGGAGCCCTGCAGAAAGTTGCACCTTCTTGGGTACGATGCTCCTTATCAAGTTTTGGCTCCTCCGACAAGCTCAGGTGGAGGGCATCTTTATCCCTTCGAAGGTTTGGCCCAGATCCCATCTGAAACACTGCTGTATGGAACCATAACGCACCTCCTCAGGTGTGGGACAGCCTTACCCCTTGGATCCCCCGCCCCTGAGCCCCCCCTCTTCCCTTTGTAGGTCTACTTTGAATGGAGATGTACGTCTCGGGTGAAAAAGGGCCAGCCGCATCGCTATGCACAGCCCTTTTTAGTGCTTTGTCAACAAGCTGTGTTTCCGGCCTAACACGACTTAAAACTTCCTATTAATCAAAGGATATTCTCGATTTTTTAAAACTCGATCCTTACGACTAACCACGGTCCTCCGCTGATATTTTTAAGACGCTGGGAAAATCTTTACCCAATCTACGTGTATTTGTAATATTAGCCTAAATTAAAAATTAATCAGTTCCGCAAACATAACAAAATCTGTGGAAAATTATTTGAAAAATAAAATCTTGTTGATGGGACACCTAATCTTTTACCTTGAGTTAATCTAACCTCAAGTTAATCTAACCTCAAGTTAATCTAACCTCAAGTTAACCTAACCTCAAGTTAACTTATAACCTTGTCAACCTAACCCATCCGTTATGCTGTCCATAAATCTGTTATAAAAAATTGAAGTAAGGCGTAAAGGAGACGTAGAAAATGTTGAACACGGAGCGTAAAAACTCACGCAATCGTTGAAAAGTAACGTTACTTTAAATAACAGGATCGGGTTGAACTCAATATCAACCGCAAACTTGAATGTACTTAAAGTTGAAGAAAACGTGTGGGAACTTGGCTGGTTGCACTTCCCGCATGCAGTATGGAGGCATCGGCAAAAAATATTCGCTTTTCCGCGTAAAACTGGAAACACCAATCGAAGCGGGAATCGCTTTTTGCGAATGCGTAAATTATGATGACAGATGCAAGTTGTAAGCTCTCTTGCATCGCTGTCTGTTGCGAACGAAATCACAATATAAAGCGAGATAGAGCAGCAGAACAGCTGGAGCAACGAACAGAACCGTTTCTTAATGCGTCATTAAAGAAAATAATTAGCTGCATCAATTATTAATTAATTATGAATTTACATTTTTAGGCTAGTTTTGAGGAGGATTCTGTATACGGAATTGGATCACTTGCGTCATAATTATGCAATCTTGGTCAGGCAATAAATGATGTAAGGATGATTTTAAAATAGGTGAAGTAAAATAAGGCCTTTGTAACAAAAAAGTATTTTAAATATATCCGATATGCTTTCACGACATTAGTAATCTCGTTTTGTTTTAAAACTTATTCTGTTATTTGCGAAGTTTAAAAATTTAATCCTGTAAAATTGGAGTCTTAAACTTTTAGACTAAGAAGTTTTCCTCTCTTGGAGATACTCTCTGATTCAAGTTTAGGCTGTTCTCAAAAATAGAATACTTTTTATACGATTAAAAATTAAAAGTTTTTTTAATTATGCATAAAGTGTTAGGATAAGAAATTGGTCAATTTTGCACCATTTTCTTAGCTGAAAAATTTGGTAGTGAAAATTAGCTAGTGGAAATTTGCCCCTAAAAAGTGTAAAATGAGCCACTGTGAGCAAAGTAGTGGCTCACATTTCACTACTTGGCATGAATTTTCTCTCTTAAAGCGAATTTTCACCACTCATCTTTTTTTAGCTTGTAATCGTAACATTTCTTGTTGAAAATGTGCTAAATCAGAGCTAACCATCCATTAGCATAACCTCGATATACTCAAACCCCTTTTTGAGCAATACGGGGGTAGCAATGTCACTGAATACAGGTGACCCTGTTCTGTCACCCAGCTACACATGTGGATATGAGCGTTGCTTTGCCGGCGTGGATCCTAACTCCTCCCAGATAATGGTTTCAGTAGACTGGGAGTTGTTCGTGAGAGCGTCGAAAAAAGAAGGGAAACGAAACGACCCTCTGAACCTGACGTGCGTTCCTGCTTGCCTGCGCCTGCTTGCCTGCGCCTGCTTGCCTGCCTGCACCCTCTTATACTGTATACGGACGAAACGAAATGTCTGTGGGAAGTTCCACTGGGAACGGAATGGAACGGAACGGACGAATAGACGCCCCGCGCGACAAAACGCCTCTCCTCTCCTCTCCAGTCTGCAGGCAGGGAGGCGACATACTTCACTCACGATTCCAAGCGACACTCGCAACTCATCACTCTTACTCTGTCATTTCAAAGGGTTCAATTTTCCATCGTTTGAGATCCACTATTCGTCGCGGATCCGAACCTCAAATTAAGAATCGCCTAGAAAGGTCCTGCTTTGCAACTTTTTGAAATTGTCTTCACTCTTAACCTAGCCCAAAGTATTTGGAGTGAAATTTAGCTTGGGAGAAATTGGAAGGATTTTTTTTCATTAAAATGCAAAATTTTAAGCTTTTGAAAATGCCTAAATTGTTAAATGTCAGGTTTCCATAGTGGTGATATTTTTTACATGGTGACAATACTGAACTGAAAATATCCTCTAAAACATTTTTTTCTGTTTCCGAACGGCATCGCTGGGCGGTAGTGGGTTAATTTGAGTCAGTGAGTCTCTGAGATTCAGTGAAAATTCACTGAATTTGAGTCAATGTAGCACCACCGAAAAAATCCAATAAGGCGGTACGTATCAAAGATATAAACGCAACTTTTGAAGCAAGACAAAAATACAAGTTCCTCTGAGAGCCTTTTTTTGCACCAACAATAAGAGATAATAAAGGATAAGGACGCAGCAAGCCTTAAGGCGGAGACACTTTTAACGACCAAACAGTAGCCATTTTACCGCACACCAGACATTTCTTTTTCTTTTCTCTTTTTAGCTGGTTGCATGCGCGTTTTATATAAGCAAACCCGTTAAGGAAACTTAACTTTGTCGAATCAGATGTTCAGTCCGTCACGTACATCCCTAGATTTTGTTAAAATTATGGGTAGAAGAGTATCAAGTTAAGTTCAAAAATAAACTCTAAATTTGAATCAGTGAGAGTCTGAGATTCAGTGAAAAATCATTGAATTACAGTCGATATAGCAAGCACCACTGAACATTTTTAGTGGTGCTATATTGACTGAAATTCGGTGAATTTTCACTGATCCTCAGAGACTCTCACAGATTCAAATTGAGAGTAATGCTTACTGAAGGTACGGTATTGTGATCGCCGATCGGTCAGTCGCCACATCCCACAGATGTGCCCCACAAAGACGACTATGAAAGCCAATTAACTGGGCTCGGCTGACGATCAAAACAGTGCACTACCGGAACGGTTAGCTACGTGGCAGGTGGGCCTCAGGGGTTGGCCATACGGGTGCGTTTCGTGGGAATCCTTGGGAAGGCTGCTGTGGCTGTTGGGGGCCTCCGACCTCCGACCATGCGGTGTCTCCTACGCGAGGTGGGAGCATTTGCGCCTGTGGGGGAAACATTATTCGCTATCCTCGGTGACTTCTACGCGCGTTCACTCTTCGTGAACGCTTTCTGTCCGTATTTGTCACTCTTCCGTAAATCTTGTCACTTTTTGTCACTGTTTTGAAGATCCTTCTTTGTTAGTCTCCTTCGTTGGGCTATTGTTTTTGCGCGGACTGATGATCCATCCGGGAGGCATTCGATTGCGCCAAAAACCATAAGCGCCAACGCCGCAAGCGTCAGTCCGTAACCGCCAAACGAGAAAAGTCGCAAACGCCAAAGTTCGTATAGGTTAGGTTAGGCTAAGTTAGGTTAGTTTAGGTTAATTTATGTTAGGTTAAGTTAGGTTAGGTTAGGCTAAGTTGGGTTAGGTTAAGTTAGGTTAGGTAAGGTTAGTATTGCGGTTAAGGCCTTTGGCGTTTGCGACTTTTCTCGTTTGGTGGTTAACGGATTGGCGCTTGCGGCGTTGGCGCTTGTGACAGCTACCCGCCCCTAAATATGATGGCTAATTCACGGCCTGCTCTCGAGCAGAAGACCAAGCAAATCCGACGAAACCTTTCGGAGGATTATGATTTGGGACGTATTTGGGATTTTCTGAGCCGTTTATCAGCACCACTTAACGCGCCACTTTTTGAACAAACGGCAACGACTTTCTTAGCGAAACTAAAGATGAGAAGTGCGAAGAGGAAGTGCCCTTTGTCCTTTGTTAATGGAAGGGCTGGCTATCCACGGTCAGTGAAGTCGCTAAAACGGCCCTAAACACAGGGCAGCCGGGCAACCAGCTGAAGAATAGTGCATTCCATGAGCTCAACGAGCTCAACGGATGCTCTGACAGCTCTGCCCGATGAAAACACTGCCAATTAACCTTGCATTTTCTCTTGTTTCCTTACGTTTTGTCGCTGAGTGGAGTGACAACGTAGCAGAGCACTAGGTACTTAAGCGCTCTGAAGTCGTATTTTTGCCGAGGAATCAAAATAGCCTTAAAAAGCTTAAGATAGGTTTTATTTGTCCGTTTTCCCTCCTTTGAAATTAGGTTATAAACCTTGGTGTTGGAAGGGTTGAGGGTAGTGGAATGTCGGCGGATGTAGAAAATTGGTCTGGAAGAAACTGCTCGCTGGATTCGATGTTTGTAATTCATACATGGATGAACAATATTTCCACATTGAGCCTCTCTTCTCGGACTTGTGTGGATTTGAGTTATGTTTTGTTTTTGTGGACGCAAGCTTCTTTAAAGAATAATATTATGTACAGATTTGAACTACGGATAGAACGGAAACAATTATTCGCAGTTTTACACAATCTGTGATCAAAGACAATATTCTTATTCGCAGATCCAGACTGTAAACCGCAAATCTGCGAGCTACGGCGAACCATTATTCGCAGCATAACCTAACCTTACATAAGAAAATCGCCTTTGTCCACAGATTGTGTAGACTGCGAATAATGGTTAGTTTGTAGGATACAGCGTCGAATCTGCGAATAAATAATTACTTCGTTCTTTTTAAAACGGCTACGAATTTTTTGGTGATTGTGATTTTTGTTTGTTGCAGAGTGTTGTACGCGTGGTGCGTGCGTATCGGCGGCGGCGGGCCGCCATGCGGCGAGGCCCGGCCCCAGCTCGGCCTCGGCGGGCGCGCGGCTAGCCGCGCCGCGCCCGCGCCCGCGGCGCGAAGCGATGCTCAAGCACATGCTGACCCCGGGCGAGCGGAGCGGCGCCGATCGCGAGCGGGCCGGCGCCGCGACCAGCCCTAGCGCCGCCGCCATGGGCTACGGCGGCGCGGCCTCCCGCCTGCACCCCCCCCCCCCCCCCCCCCCCCCCCCCCCCCCCCCCCCCCCCCCCCCCCCCCCCCCCCCCCCCCCCCCCCCCCCCCCCCCCCCCCCCCCCCCCCCCCCCCCCCCCCCCCC
>Ga0058701_10005121_pt1 | contig 10806 bp, 4 predicted proteins | sample AgamicOrMae_FD_97039 | JGI IMG/M metagenome (GOLD analysis project Ga0058701, IMG submission 97039) | Agave microbial communities from Guanajuato, Mexico - Or.Ma.e | ecosystem: Host-associated > Plants > Phyllosphere > Phylloplane/Leaf | place: Guanajuato, Mexico | collected 2012-06-04 | reverse complement strand
ATTTAAAAAGAGAGTATTAAAAAGTTTTTTTTGAAGCACTGGCACAGTGATAAAAGATTTTTTTCTAGTTCGTTATCTTTATGTGTCACATGGTCCGAAATATCCTTGCGTTTAGCTGAATTTTTAACTCATGAACTTCGCTGATAAATTTCAGAAGATAGGCATTTTTTTTCGAAGAAAATAGGTCTCTGTATTTGGAATGCGTTTGTGATTCACAGTGCTGTTCAGAACAATTAATCTGCCTCAATGTGCCAATGTTTGGATTGACTTTGCGTGGTTAAAAAAACGACAAGGAGCTTGCATCTTTGTTGCAAGTTGTCCTTGCACCAAATAAAATATAAAAATAAAAAATAAAAAAAGTAATACGTACAAAAATGTGAAGCACACGTTGACGCCTTGAAAATGTGCAAGTACAGTATAGACAAAGCAAATGTTGATTTGCGACGCTATCCTGATACCGCACCTATAGAATGAGGCAATCACGCAACATGATTACGCCCACGTAACACACTACGTGTATAGTCTATATAACCAAAACATTTCAAGGTTTGATTTCGTCTTATTCGGCGGATGTTTGCCCTTTTACATATCTATAGTTCGGAAATTTCATTATCACACGTAAGGCTTTTTCTTCCCTTGTAAGGACGCATTTTGAATTTATTTTCATGTATTATTCTCCTTGTGAGGACGCATTTTGAATATTTAAATTATGCATTATCGAGAGATACATAAGGATTCCCTGAAAGAATTTTGGTGAATCTACAAAAATTTTACTTTGAAAAGCCAATTTTGAAGTATTAGTAGCATAATATTTTTTTAGAACAGCAAGGTAGTTTCATAGGAATAGATTTCATTGAATAGGAAGTTAATCCGAAGAGGAAGATCCTAATAAAAGCGGCCTATTATTCAAAGATGCGGGTTCTCGACCTCAATAGATTCAACATGATGGTGGAAGGTTGCCAGATTTCGCGATTCCGTCATTTTTAAACGCGGTTAGCTTTTTAACCGTTGATCAATTAATTGCCCTGCGCGAGAGCGATCCAAAACATACCCGAAATGCTACGTTATCTCTGGTATTCGATTTAATCGCGGCTAAAATTTGAACAATCGCAAAATTTCACAACACATTGAAACCGGGTAATTTAAGACCTATTCATAATGCCTGCGCCAAACCATTTTTCGTTCTCGTAGTACCATTATCCACGAGTAGTTATCCGCATGAACTATTCCAGTAGACGTTGAGTTCCCGACAGCGATAACCCCTTCATATTGCGTACGTCCGGGAATCCTCGAGTATGCGTAGATTTTGGACCGCAAACAAACCGCTCAGTTTAGGAGTTAAGATGGCCAAAGGTCCGCGACAATCGGGTTGCTGCGATGGGAAGAAGGGTTATGGCGGGCGGATAACGAAACAGGAAGATATAGACGGAGATAGTCTGGTATCAATCGCAGGGGAGGAGAAGGGAGACGGAAGAAGCGGACGGTGACGAGTCGAGTTGCGGAGGCGAGTGAGCTGAGCTGAGCAGCCGGCGCCGGCCGGCCGGCAGCGGCAGGCAGCGAAGCAGCGCGCCGCGCCACCGCCAGTCGCCAGTCAGTAGAGCTCGCTCGAACCGAGTGACAAGTTCATCTCCCAAAATGCTCTCGCCGACTTTTATATCGGCGTTGCCGGTCCTAGGTTTAAGTCTCGCACTGTATTGGCTCAACTTACCTCTAGCTTTTCCTTTGTTAACGCTGTCGTGTATTGTTTTTACTAAGGCCGGTAAGCGGCTGTACATCGCTATTAGGACTTTACCGCGGGACGCGAGGTAAGACAACGTGATATTGTTTTTAAATTTTGAAAGCTCTTTTAAGATTTTTTTTTATTTAAGCAACTTTTAGGTTTGGTTAACTTGCGTTTGGTTAACTTGGGTTAGGCTTGATCAACTTACGTTTTGGTTAACTTTGGTTAGGTTATGTTATCTTAGGTTATGTTATCTTAGGTTATGTTATCTTAGGTTATGTTATCTTAGTTTATGTTATCTTAGTTTATGTTAACTTAGGTTATGTTAACTTAGGTTATGTTAACTTAGGTTATGTTATCTTAGGTTACGTTTGGTTTATTTGGGTTAGGTTTGGCTGACATGGGTTAGGTTTGGTAAAGTGCTCTGTGCCTCTCTCCGCGGGCGCTCCGCTCAAGCAGACGACGAAAGGTGGATCTCCCATCTGGAAAATGAAACCACTAAACCCGAAATGGTCGAGTGGTCGAGTCGAGACGCCGCTTATCCTTGTTTGGTTATCTTTCGCCGGTTAGTGTGTTGGGGACGGCAGGTGTTCCTTGACGTTCGGAATTCATGCATTTTCCGCCCGAGAAAACAAGACTAGACCTGGAGATAAATGGAAATGGAGAGTATCAATGTTTAGCCATCAGCAGCTTTTACATTCGGCTTCTTTTACCCTCATACGGCCTGTGGTATTTCTGGTTACGGATGACAACCCCACTCAAGTATATTCCATTCCCTGACTTCAGAGTTCAGTTGGCATGGGCTGTGTTCCCACTCCAAAATCGTGCTCATAGACAAAAACTGGGGTAACAATTTTCCCCTAAGACAAAAAACTGCCGTTGTAGCTAAAGCGGTCTTTGCGCTCCTTTTCTTTTCTTTTTTTTTCCTTTTTTTTTCGTCGGCAGATTCAAAGAATACTCTAAGATCGTCTGAAAGTTTCGCTGTATAATTGCGCGAATTCGCGAAGAGAGGGGCTCTTCTGGAGCAAACAAGCTTCACTCACAAGATATAATCTTTTTTTTAAGAAACCAGAAGAAAATATCATTCAGAGTAGAATCCATCTGTGGCCCTCAGAAATACTTCAATTCAGGAACGATGGAAAATCTTTGATTTAATAATCTTAATGTCAATACTCATTCCTGTGTTTATAATGCAGGAAAGATCATACGCTGTTTTTTTTTGAAGAACCTAGAAAAAATCATCATTGGGTACAATAATAATCCTATTCAAAAACACTATACCCCTGTTAGCCCCATAGGCTACTTGCTTTAGGTATGAAGACAAAACAGGGGAAGAGCGTAATTAGGTTATTTTTAAAGGTACCAATGACCGTATCAATAGAAAGTTCTTGCCGAGACCTTTCGGTTGATATAATTGTTGATATGGTTTTAAAAAAATCGCTCTTCTCCTCACCTTAGTACCCAAAAAAAGGTATCGGACCATCTAAAACAGGGGTTAATGTTTACAGTGTAGTGACATTATTTCTGTCCACGTAACAATGAACGTCCTCCTTTGTTGAATTCGTCCCCAAAGTTCTTATTTCATTGTGGACACACGCTCTTAGGTGACCTAGTGTTGGGGCCATTGATAAAGTTCCTTTTGCGAATCGCGGGACGATTAATAGAAATCGTTTCCGTCTTACAATAAGTCCCGCCTCTCGCGAAGAAAAGGTTCGCTGGCCGGCTCTCAAAGGTCTTCCGGTCGCGCACGCCCTAATCCGACCCATGCAACCCGCCGCGCCGCCGCCGCAGTGCCGACCAGGCCAACATGCGACCAAGTCGGCCGGCATGCAACACAGCCAAGCCACGCACGAGCCCCTGACCTTGATACTACTAGACACAGGATCAAAATTCGCCGGCCTTCCAAGGAAGGAACAGGAACAGGACATCATAGCATCCCTCGTAAATTACTCTGTTTACACTGCGTTCCAGATAACTTTGTCAAGTCCCCGAGATTGTTAAGCATGCCCCTCTTCAGCCTTGTCGAATTTCCTTATAAAAACTCCAGCGGACATAGAGGTAAACAGGAAAAAAAAACGGAGATTCAGAGGGTCAACAAACAGCTGTTGTACCAAAATTTGAAAAAAAAAAAAATAATTCTACATACAGTAAAATCCTCAACCTTGCTTCGGTTTGATGATAAAGTAAGTGTAGCACGCATCTAATTAGTTTTCGAGATAGACACGTACCACATCATGAATAAAAGGGAGGGTCTATTGATCCGACTGCCCCATTTAAAATGTATTAAATTGGGTTGCGTTCGAGTCACCTCCCATTTAAAATGCTTTTGGATGGTTACGGGCGTTCAAGTCTCCCTATGTTAATGAATGTCGGGTCAGTAGCAACAACTCAAAAATAGTCTTTTCGTTTTATGAAGCCATTTTGGTAATTTAATCTTGGGATCCTTTTTAGCCTCTGAAAACAGTTTCAAGACTTTCTGAACAGGGCTTTCGTACCCGTTTCATGTACCCTTAACTGGCGCGGAATTACCGAAAACAGGTGCTATTTTATCAGTGTTTGTAGATCAATACTTTGAGCTTTTGAGTCAAGTGTAAATACCGATATTAATGTGACTAAAATTATCCTATTAGGTGATCTTCTGGACCCAGGTTCTCCTTGTTGAACCTTGCCGGCTTACACTCTTGAATAACACTTAAAAGTTAGACGTCATACTTTCGTCTTATGCACCGTCGCATTTAGAACATATCATTTTTTAAAATATTTTTTGTTGATTTGACGGTCGATCCCTCTTGGAAAAAATTAAAAATATGTAAAATATTTCGGTATTTTAATGGTTGAAGACGACCCTTTAACTGTGCTCGCACTCTTAATTTTTAGGTTAGTTCTATTCGCACGCCTATGTTAATAAAAGGGAGACTTGAACGCACGAAAACCAACCCAATACATTTTAAATAAGGCAGCGTGTGAATAGTCAATTCCTAATTTTTTTAAGATGTACTTACTACTTGTGTTCTAATCTGATGTAACCTCTCACTGCATTATGAAAATGAACTGCAACCGCGTTGATGAAGTTAGGTACTCTGTGCCTCGCGTCTTGAATGACACCACTCGGTTTTCCCCTGAAGCTGCTTATTTCTCTCTGCCGCCGTAAAGCATGGCAACGATAGGTGCTCTGTGCTTCCGCCCACACTAAAACATCAAAACCCTGTTTTGCGGAATGCAATTCCTGTTTTGGGCGTGAAACTAAAAATGGGTGTTTTACGTATTTTGGTTATTTTTCAAGATAGGCCTACGTTCAGCCATATCATTCAAAAGGTCTCGGCGAGAGCTTTCCATTGATGTGGTTAACATAGGGCTATGTTGAAAATCTACCAAAATACGCACTACCCCCGTCTTAGTTTCATACCCAAAAGAGGTATAGCATTCTCCAAAACAGGGGGTTTGTTTTTGCTGTGCAGTCCAGCGATGAAAGATGGAATACGTATGAGAAGGAAATGGAACCATTGAGTCTGTAGCCCTTATGAAACCTTAGCCTTGAGACTTAGGGGGAGGGGACCCGCTGGCCCTTAATTGGGCCCGCCAACGAAACTCTACCATGTAGTTAATTTTTGCCGCGTGAATCTGCTGTCCGCGCCGCGCGGCTCCTGTAATGTAACCCCCCTCGTTTTGTCAGCGATTTAAAAAGAAGTACAAATAATAATGCAACACTGGTCATTCACCTTAAGTTTAAGTGGTATCTTTTCTGCGGCGGAAGAAAAAATTATGTAGAAGAAAAACTTAATGAAATTAATCCCTAAATTAATTATAACGTCTTTGAACTTAAAAAAAAAACGTCCGAAATATTAGTTTGAATATGACGACGGATATTTCTGCTGGAATTGTGCATTTTTTAGTAGGGATGCGACAGCAAGTTAACTTCCATGTTCACTTGCAAGTTCCTTTTCAAAATGGTCGTTCTGAAAATATCTTATTGAAAAATCTCACTCATTTTTTTAACTGATTTTTTGAAACGTTATTTTTAGGAAAATTAGCCTTTAAGAGTCAAGTTGGCAAGAAAAGATAACTTTTTTTATTACTTTTTTTTTAGGAGGAGTAATCAGGATTGTGTTATTTCTTGATAGAGAATGCGTGGGACACGGCAAAGTGTTTATCACGCAGTTTCTTTCTTTTTCTTTAATTAAGTACTTATTTCTTGAGCATGCACCTATATGTATACCATCTGTTAGTCAAACGCTTTCGGTCTGAAAACGCACGTGAAAAACAGCATGGGCTGGATGGTAATTGGACATAACGTTGCGGAACGGTGTGGGACAATAGTCCGGTTCCGCCCAAGCAGTGTTGCCAGATTTCACATTTTGAGAAAATTTAACCGCTATTATCTTGGAAACTAGACGAGCTAACCTCACATGTTTCGTATGTTTTGGATCGCCCTCGAGCTGAGCAATCAAAAATGTTTATGTTTACTAAGTTATCTCTGGTCGTTAAAGATTTAACCGCGTTTAAGAACGGAGTAGCGACAACACTGCTCCCGAACGACGGTTCCCGCCGCGATAGTCCTCCCGGCCCCGTGGATGCTACTCTTTTGGTCCGTACAGGGCGTGACGTCACGACAATGAAAACTATTTTAAGACTGTCTTATCTCTATTTGTAGGCCTAAACCGTTCGCTGGAGCGAGAGCTAACCAACCCGCTCATCACATAAGACCGCCTGCTTCTCCCCTATCATAATCAAAGTCCATGGTTCACTTCTTGATAGGGGGCGTCTGTAAATGCGCTCTGTATTCCCTTTCTATATTCGCCTTCACTGCAAATAGTGCACTTCTCATGTCTTCTCCTGAGAAGTATGCAGCAGGCTGTGCAAGAGCCGAGCGGATAACGAAGCGAGACACAAAGCACTTATTTTTTGTTAAACGGTTGGAGTCTTGGCGACGATAGGTTGAGATAGGTGGTATGCGGTGTGCTGTGATCGGCTGTCGCGCCTGTTATTGGCTTTTGATGATTAAATCTGATTGACACTAAAAATGGTTAGAGCCAGTGTCTGTTTGGTCAATTAGTCGATTTTAGACTGACCGGGAAGGTGGAGGAGTTCGGGGAAGGAAGGTTGGGGTGGAAGGCGAAGGCGTAAATTTTAGATTCCATTTTTAGAGCGATAAATTGACAAAGTGAGCAATTGACGACGGTAAAAACAATTTTTAGTTCCCCTTAATTGATTATTGATTCCAACCTTCAAACGTTAAATACTTAGCCTGCCTAAAAACTTTCGACTAAAAATTTTAAAAAATGCAAGGAGTCCCTAGGTTATTTTTTCTCCCCCAATTTTTGGGCCCATCTTTTTTTGTGTGCCATCTTTACGTTTTGACGATTGGGTCTAATTGGGGGACACGAAAAATGGTTAGAACCGATGTCTGTCGCTCAATTTGTCGATTTTAAACAGTCCGGGGGGGGGGTGAAAGAGTTGGCGAGTAAGGATGCTAAAACACGGAGTGTGATTTTTTTATATTTTTTTTTTTAAATTACCGTGTTGTGTTTAATTATTGTCAACGTTTGTGTAAGAGAGGACCTATGAATTAAATTACTATTCGCGAAATCTTTCCCAAAGAAGTGGAAAATGATTGTAGGGATATTGTTTGTCCTAACCAAGAGATGGATTTAAAAAAATATAATTCGACATTGACTCTTAGAACAATGTAAAAGCTGTTAGCCCATAAATATCTAAAAGACTTTGGAATTTTGTTGTAATTGACCAAAACCCTGTCATCACATGGAATACTTTTCATTTACAGGTAGTTCAAATTGTCGTAGAAATGTCCTTATTTAGCTTGTAATCCGCTATTTTTCACCACGTTCGCTTCTAAAAGCTAACGTAGTTTATGAATGCCCCCCTGAAAGGAGTTTGCCTCCGAAGGGTTCAATGATTTTGTTGGAATTTCTTCACAATCATGTCTCGATTTGCGCTTATCTGTTCAAGGCAGACTCGCAGATTATTTGCTGACTACTTGCAGGGGATCGCCCTTAAACTACTCGATCGATTCGGATGGAAGACTAAGATTAAATTCCAAAATGTGAGAAAATTAATAAAATCACGAAAAAGAAGACGGCTTATTTCAGCTATCGCCAATCATAAAGGGATGGGAAACAAATGAACCTTTGTAATCGGCCGTTCATGGACGACGGGTCATAAGTACAACTTTGTTTTCGATCGAGGACGCAGTTGTTCACGTGCTTGGTAATGAGTCAAAAATCAAATCAGACCCTCTTATCAGATGCAAGTACCCAGCAACCAAATCTCTCTTGATATTCGCATGAACTCATCGGGGACAATCCAATGAAATGGCGAGTTACTTCTGTGCGATCCATGGTGCCGCCGTGATAACAGGAAACTCAATAAACGACATTTCTTTTATTTATTTGGGTCTTTGAACTGGGAATTTTAAATTTTGCTTTTCGGTATTAACATCGACTTTCGAGTTCATGTGTCCTTAGGCGAGAGGTATTCTTAATCTCGAGTGTCGTTTGCTCCGCCGAGAGATGCGAAACATGTTATTGGTTTTGCCTTACAGAACTTTCTTTTTGATTTCAATGAAGAGGAAAGAGAGAGTCGCCTTCTTTAAATCCCGCTATTCACGGAGTGAATTACTATTATTAGAGTGAATATTTTGTCTAACTTAAAGTTTGTGTGTGCGGTTGGGAACACAGACTCCGAGGGAGTAAAATTTATCCTAAGGAATAAGGAGACTAGTTCATAACTCTAATTCTGGATCGGTTTAGGAGGCACTTGATAACCATCTATAAGAAAGATCAGATCGATTGATCTTTATTTGTCCATTTTACCTAAATTATGCTTTGGCATCGTCATTTTTAGGGGAGGACTTAAACTCTAGGTCTCAGCGAAAGTTTGCATTCCTCGTGGAAGATATGAAAGTACATAGATGTAAGAGCGATATTTTTTTTTGAAAATGTGCGATGTATTTTACTGTTTATTTAGCCCTTCTATCAATTTCATTTTACATATTTAATGAAAATAAAACGAAGTTCCATGGCTTTTACTTCGTTAACGCTCGGCTCTGAAAACGTGTGGTCTATGATCCGCAAACAACGATAAAAAGGTTTTCACAGCTGCGCGGCAAGAAATAGAGGAGGTAGAACACAGGTCGAAAACGCAACCGTTATTTGGTGTGTATGAAGATGACATTCAACTTGATCCGAAGTCTTGTTTCCTTAGGAGAGGTCAAGCTTGGCCACTATGATCATTATCTCCCGCCATGGCTAGAACCAGAAGGGTCTCGTCTACCGACCCGATTCAATACACTTGTGAAAAGCTTTCTTATCTTCGCAGACTGATTATAGTGTCATGCACACGGTTCAGATATCAACTAATAACGGAAACTTTCCTCACGCTGCATAAAATCCGTCGAAGGGGAATAAAATTACTCTCTTTTTATTTAGTCATATTTACCCAAAGTTTATAACTTAAAAAAAGAAGAGAGAGCTTAGAATTGTAAAAGCACCCAGTTTTGTTGTTCGCGATAAAGCTAAGAACACAAGAATATGGTTTCTCTTAATTCGAGAGATAAACTCAAAACCGATTCCGATAAGCATCCAAAGCTTAAGTTACATCTGTGAAAAAATATCAGTTTTTTTCTTCAAAAAAGAATATTGGATTTGGATATTTACTCGGATATAAAAATCCTCCTTCCAACGCTCCTCACCACTGGTTAAGACTTTATGGTAGGCAGTACGATGTATACGCTTAAAGCCTACCCTGTTCGCGGTTATAATTTGCTTTTCGGTTGAGGGTCGGCAACCGCGCGTGCTCTAGTGTTATGCCGGTTGCCTATCCCAACACCATCTCGTGAAGAGACTGGAAGCACTTCGCAGAGTAGCATGCACGATTTCGGTCGAGAAAATGTACCTCATCACCATTTTTACCAATTCTTATTGAAGAAAACATTTAAGCCTAAACACCGTTTAATCGGCTAGGCTGACCAAAAAGCGTGAGATTTAGAGTGAGAGAGAGTATTAACCATAAAACGTGAGTACCGGTACGTGCAATCTTGCGTCTATGCGTTTGTTTATCGTTAATTTTACATTTTAGGACCGTCGCGTTGAACTGTTGCGGATGTGGATGAGAGAAATCTCGCCGTTCCGTCTGCAATTAATAAGGCAATCTTTGATCTTCAAAGAGTTATTACTGATAACACTTTAACCTAAATATTTTGTTTCACAGACGCCATAAAAATCCTTTCCGCTCGCTAGATGCGCATTTATTTTTTATCAATAAATTAAACTGTCGGGAAGTAAAGACTTCTTTATCTGTTGTCTATATTCTCATTTTCTTAACCTTTTGTCGGACTTCAGACGCGCCGAAAATTGAACAGCCTGTTTCTCACCGTAGTCAAGATCATCCTGAACTTTTTCATTTTGGAAGTAGCGCATTGATGAAATGGATTGCTTCGGGTTTTCCTTACCGGTGTCTGAATGCATTTTGAACCAATATTGCCTACTAAAATTTTATTCAGAGAGGTTTATTTTTTGTAGGCTAAGGAGATCGCTAGTGTAGTCATGGAACCTTCGTAGTGAGGGTGACTTCTGACCCGTTACGACCCTTGGCTCGTAATATCTATTCACTTCGTTCAACGCAAAGTTGGACGAATTCAGTTAAGTCTGGCGAGAGATGCTCCTAAACGCTGTGTCTAATCTCTGCATTCTTTTTCAGTTTCGCATACCATTATTATGCTACTATGAAAAGGACGAAAGCATTTGAAAAGGCCGATGCAACAGTAGCCAAAGTTTTCAGCGCGAGAGCCGCGAGATTCCCTAACAAAGCCCTTATTATTTCCAACGACATCACCTTAACTCACGCCGATGTAAGTTTCTCAGCCAACGACCTACGATACCCTATGCTCTCCTCTGAAGCCGTTTTCTGTTCCCAGGTCGAAAAGCTTAGCAACAAAGTGGCTTCAGCAGCGCTGAAGGCAGGCCTGAAACGCGGGGACTGCGTCGCCATTTTCATGACGAACTGCGTCTGGTATCCAGCCATCTGGTTAGGTCTTTCCAAAGTGGGGATCGTCAGCGCCCTCATCAACT
>Ga0058701_10005120_pt1 | contig 10806 bp, 5 predicted proteins | sample AgamicOrMae_FD_97039 | JGI IMG/M metagenome (GOLD analysis project Ga0058701, IMG submission 97039) | Agave microbial communities from Guanajuato, Mexico - Or.Ma.e | ecosystem: Host-associated > Plants > Phyllosphere > Phylloplane/Leaf | place: Guanajuato, Mexico | collected 2012-06-04 | reverse complement strand
CTCCATTCCCTATCCTTCCTACTATTCACTCCATTATTTATGACGATGAAATAGGAACATGCAAGGGAACTAAAACGCCTTTCTCCTTAGTATGTTAGTTACAATCGATCTTTGACGTTAAGTGAAATCAGTGATAAATATTGTACAGTGGATTATTCTCTCGTTTTCACTATGCAAATATTTTTACCAGACAGTTTAACACTACGACAAAAAGGTACTCATCGGTTACTACTTAAAATTGGCGGGATAAAAGAAACTGCGTGGGTGAGTAATTCCATCAATGCTCGATATTTCACGAAGTATGAGAAATGTAGGTTTCTCATAACCTACAAAACAGCGAGTGAGTGCAAGTTGACATCAAAAAATATATCTTATTGCACGATGAGGAAAATGGCGATGAAAAGAACCATCACAGTGGATGAGGTTTTCACTCGCACACAAAAACACCAAATACTTTGAACCGATGGCAAAAAGAGAACATTCAGACTCATTCCAAAGAATGGCACAGTTAAAACCGAAAGTTGATATTACAGAAAAGCAAATACTGGATTGAAACTTTTCTTTTAGAGATACTACGTGAACAACAATGCTAGACTAAACATCTACATGATAAGGCTACAGTTTTGCTATGTCATAATGTGTCTTTTTGCATTCAATACATCAAAAAAAATGTTTTTAAATATTTTTTTTTGGTATTTTCTAAAAATTGCTTGAAATAGAACAGGGAGCTTAGTGCTGCTAGCCAACGCTCCAGTCTTAGCATAAAATATATACACGCAGGCGCTGGCTCCCGCGTTTATGCATACGTAAATAAATCTCAAAATTTATTTACAGCGTAGATTACACTGAAAAGTTGATGTGAGTGTGTTGGTAAGACATGGTACATTGCTATAAACGAGCTTTTCGTGGAAGGCCAATATATAGGTTTTCCTCACGATAACTCCCATACAGAAAATAGCGATCTGAAATTCCCATTGCTAGAACATAATGCTTGCAAGTTGCATGGTTCATGGAAACAGTGACGATAAAAATTACCTTGAAAAATGCACCGACTCCACAGAGCGGAAATTCTTGTCTTAGATTCATCGCAGCCTTCTCTACAAACATGAGGTGCATGCAGAAACGGCCTCGCTTCTACGCTCAAGCGGTCCAGACGACAGAATGTCACTGTCATATACCCACGTCAAAACATTTCCTGCCACTTATGGTAACACAGGTTAGGATTTTGTATTTCGAAGATAACCTAGATTCAACACAAACGCGAAGCCCATAGATCAAGAAGGACGTCTATCAGACCTAGAATATATACAGTACAAGCAATCAGAGTTTAAACCTAGTTGTGAAAACTTAGTCTAAGCAAGACTTAACTTCGTCTGCAAAGTCAAGGTCTGTTACACGAGTATTATGTTCTACAGTAAGCCACCTCAAAAGATGTTAATGTCTTAAAACTTGGTTCACTTGCGAACAAAGTTAGGCTGGGTTTCACGATTACGATGTAGAAACCTTGATCATGTGAGGGTATATGAACTGTAGACGTCTATTTGCTGTATGGGAAGTTACAATGTTAACTTCAAACGCGAGATGGGCTTGGTATCTGTAGATGCCCTCCGGTATCACAAAAAAGCAATGGAAAGATGGCGAGCTTACGAAACATAGTATCAACAATAATCTACCAATGACTAGAAATAATAAATAAGTGCCTCAGTCTATAACTAACTCGAAATATATAAAAAAAGATTTCCTGCAACCAAACATGACCCCAAATTAAATATAACTTCTGATAATGCATCACCAACCGTCCGTTAATTACGATGTAATCAATGTTAGTTAACGAATCCGTTAGGGCCAGATAATACTTGATAGTTTCCGTTTGTTACAAACTTGATGTTGATTCTATCAACCATATAATGTGAGCCATCTTGGTCCCGTTAGCGCTAACTTTGTACAATGCATATACATTCGATGTGTTTTAAGTATGGCTGCTGGAAAAGTGTCTTCAGCAAACTGCACAACACATTTGGTCCAAACCGCACAGGAAGAAACTAAAACTACATTCTTATCACAGATATCTATATGAACAATCGGAATGGACTGGGCGGAAAACCCCCGAATACGAAATTGACCTCACTTTTCTTAACAACTTGTCTTTTACACATGCAGAGCATTGCAGCTCTTAAAAGTTACACACCTATGCTCGAGTTTCCCCACCATCTATGAAGCAACTCCTCCAAAGAGACCGAAAATTAACTTATATATAAATTGGTGGGACAGAGAGGTCTAATAATGAGAGCCACAGACTTAAGCTACTCAACGGTTCCGTTGAAGAAATAATAATAAAAAAACAACTAAAAACACACAGTTTTTTAAAAACTTCGACGAATAAAAAGTTCTTTTTCCTGCAACCGCGTGACTTTGCGGTTGTAAGGTTTTGAACGTAGAGTTCACCGGAGAGCGGGGCGAAAAGTAGCCGTTTCTATGGGAGAGGATGGCAGTCTTGCTGAGCCATCTTGCCACGCAACGCGCTATGACTCCTCAATAATAACAAGCTCGCGATCCGCTACTTTTATCCGCCCGACTTTCAGGTAAACCAGCTAGCGAAGCTCAAAGAGTTGATTTCCACAAAGATATCGACGATTCTAAAGAGACGTCACCTTAGCACGTATTCTATACATCTTTTAAAGAGGTGCTACACTTATGGGAGAGAAGATCTACTTTGCACGCGAAAGAAATAATCCGAAAAATGTTGGCTATCCCTCGCCCATTGAATTTATAAGCTGCAAAAATAACTGCACAGTTGATATTGTACATGTGTACTCTCTTGGAAAAAATAAGAAAAAAACGCTTGACAGAAACAAAAAGGGAAGTAGATTAAAAGTTAACTACAGATTATATGAACACAAGATAAAATTTCCACTTTCCAACAATGGTCCATGAGACCAGTGAACCGTAGCGTGCATTGCTGTTGCTTCGCATCCTGCACCTTTATCACAGATTTGGGCGGGGGGCTGCAGGAGCGGGCGCACCCGGGAGCCCGGCGTCTTCGCGGCTGCCCGGCGGCGAGTCTTTCTCTTCGGCGATTCTGGGGAGCGGCTGGGAGGACGACGAGGACGCCGTCGTGGCTGCCGGGGCGACCGTGATGGGCGGGGGCGGGGCGGCCGACACCACGCTCGTGCAGACCGTCGTCGTCACGGGCTTGGACTTGGGCGGCGAAGGGTTCGCCGTGGACGCAGCTACGCTCACTTTGCACAGCGGGGAGATGGACGTCGCTGCCGCTTTGGCCGGGTGCAGGCGATCCGGGGACAGCGCGCGCCTCAAGAGCGGGCTCCCCGGCTCGGCGCTCTTCGGGCGCGCGAAGTTCTTCTTGCAGGTGCACGGCCCCCCAGGCGGGGTGCCCACGCACGCGGCCAGAGAAGCGCCTGGGCTGTACGACTGGGTGGTGTTGGAGCTGCCGGGCTGGTGGCCCGCGGCAAAGGCGAGCGGCGAGGGGGAAGGGGACCTGGTGGGGGACACGGGCAGAGGGAGGGGCAACGGGGAGGGCGACGGGGTCCTGGCAAGAGGAGAGAGCGGTATGTGGCCGACGGACTTCCTCCTCGCTGAGCTGCTTTTGGCCGAGTGCAGCTTGTGCTTGAGTCCGTGCAGCGTGGACGGTCGCTGGTAGTGCGGCGCCGATGAGCCGGGGACGTTGGGCGACGACGGCGAGGTGGGCGGGACGACGGCGCCGGAGGGCGGGCTCCCGGCCACGGCCGAGGACCCCGACGACGACGAGGAGGTGTTGGGCGAGTCGGCGGGCGAGGGCAGCGGCGGCGGCACGGCGGCGGCGGCCGCGGCGGCCACGGCGGCGGCCATCTCGGCGCCGGCGCGCTTGTTGCTGATGCGCCGCAGCAGCGAGGGCCGCCGCTTCTTCTCCACCGGGTCCCGGCGCTGACGGCGCTGGCGCAGCGCGCGGCGCGCGAGGCACGCCTGACTCGGGTCGCGCCGCCGACCGCCCACTTTGATGGACGTGTTCTCGAGCTGCGTGGCCCGGAGGACGCAGTGGTCCCCGCTAGACATGAGCAGGTGCAGGAGCTGGGTGTGCAGGAGGCCTTGGACGGGCTCACCGTTGATGTGGGTGATTAGATCACCGGGGCTCAAGCCGGCTTCAAATGCTGGACTACCCTCGTCGACGGCCTGCACAAAAACGCACCACAGTTAAATGGGGACATACGCATGCTGAAAATGAGACATTATCAATGGACGGAAAGGCAGATTATATTACTCAAACAATAACTTTTTCACTGTTTTTCATACTTCATTGGCTTTGTCAACACTGCCTTGTGATTGTTTTCTTTTTGTGTCAAATTTCTATATGGCCTCCCAAAGTTTAAAGAGATTAGCTCTCTGGAGGCAGGTTAAGGTAAGTAAAAAAAAAACTAACCCATTAAAGTTTTTTTTTGTTAAAACCATAAAAAACATTCCCATACCTTTCAGACCAGGCTATTCGTAATCTTTGGTCGTCTAGAATACGACAAAGCCCAAACGCGCTATCCCATTTGTTTTATGTGTTTCAAGTATTTAAGATCACAAAAAACGACTAAGGCCATGATCGACAAACTCGTCTGTTTCAAGTACAGTAAAACCCGCTTAAGATACGAACCCGCTTAAAATACGCATTGTCTTTATTCCCTTGAGCCTAGTCGCTATTTAATGAAGCCCAGATAAGATACGAGCCCGCTTAAGATACGCACTGTCTTTATTCCCTTGAGCCTAGTCGCTATTTAATGAAACCTGGATAAGATACGAACCCGCTTAAGAAACGAAGATGTCCCTGTCCCTTGATTCGTATCTTAACCGGATTTCACTATAACTCTAAAATACAAAGAAAAACACTGAAACAATGAATTGGGCTTCATCGTCAAGAACGAAACCTAAAATAAAGCACCAACTTTTCCTTCTTTCCTTGATGTATTTCCTTAAAACTTACCATAACGAGATGGTGCATGGTATAGAAGTTGGTGTCGCCATAATACACACGTATCGTGTTGACCGTGAATCCGAAGCCATTGGGTCCTCTTTTTATGTCGATGGGAGGTTTCAGTGAAGTGACAACAGGCGAGAGTTCTCTGCAAGGAGAGGTATCTCTCGAACTCGCCGTACTCGATCCACCAGGAGACGCCATAGGTTGTGGCCCATCTGAAAAATAAATACTCCTTGTATTCAGGATGACCAACATAACCAAAATAGCGTCCCTAACTTCCGCGGGTCGAAAACTGTGAGCGACAATACTAAAGTCGACAAGTTATTCTTTGTTTGAGGTGGTAGACTCGCGACCGGCCCAATCTACGAGTAAAATTAAGTTGCTTCAAAAACTCTTGAAATTTCTTGTTGTTACAAAGAGTCTGTATTATCATTTAAAGCCTCAAAAATTCACCCTGCCTTGCTTTTAAACGAGCTCAAGTACTCCAAAAACGAGCATAACGCAAGTTTTACGAAACAAATGGCTAAAACAAGCTTTTTAAAGCTAATTAATGTCGTTATTTGGTCGGTGACACCCACACTTTATTTTTCCTACTTATTTTCCACCTTAAAAAGAGCTTAGGTTTTGAAGAATATTGCAACCACTCAAACATAGTGTAAACCTAATAAATCACCGAAACAAAAGGAAGTATGAGCGTTTTCCCATAAGAACAATGTATAATTAAATCCTGTTTATTTCAAAACTGAGTTCGGTGAAAGTGGGTTTTCTAGTTCGAAATGGATTTGGCGTGTCCTTAAGAACATGCCACAGAAATTTGAAGCGATTCTGATCACCCGACCAAGGTCGAGTCTACTACCTTAAAAGGCTTTATTTACTATCTTATGCTCAAATTCAACCTTCATATTCATAAATACGATAGTTATGCTACCACGTTTACGCTCTGAATGCCTCGCTTAGTTCCGCTTGCTGACGAAAGGTTACTTTAGGTGTCTTATGCCTCACTCCGCGACGTAAGGTTGGAAACAAGTAGTTTATAGAGTGCGACTGCGAGTTTCGCTGAGCTTTCCTTAGGCGATGGACTTCGTTCTCGCAACTTACCCATAAATAAGTTGGACGGAATCATTAAGGACAAGCCACTGGCCGAGGCGCTCTTGATGACTTGTCGGCCGCGCGGTTTGCTGGTCGAGGGGGCCGTGCTTGAGCTGGAGGCTCCGGATTGGCTGGACGGCGCCAGGGACGCCACGGGGGACATGGCGGCTTGCAGATGGTTCTTGCTCTCATCTAAGGGAGAGAAATCGCGACCACCTGGTGCTTCCGAACTGCACCAAACACCAAAACACATTAGCTAACTTCTACATTCCTCCTAATCAACTGATCAAATCAGTGTTGCCAGATTTAAACTGTTCCTTTTCAACGCGGTTAACCTTTTAATCGGTAGAGATAATGATCAACCCCATTTTCGACCCTCTCAGCTCGAGCGCTGTCCTTAACATGTATCTAATACGATCGGTTATCTTTAGTAGTTTTTGAGTAAACCCGGGTTAAAGTTTGCAAAATCACGAAATCTGGCAACGTTGGATCAAATAGACCGTATTCTTGATCTGTGCAATCCGTTTTACTTCAACTTCACCGTGCGCCGCACACATCGTATGGGCAAAAATAGTTTCGTAAGCGTTCGAAACAGAGAAAGGGTAAACAAACCCGTTTGATCTGTTAGTTTGAGGACTAAGATGCATTTCTAAGAACCGAGTAGAAAACTTGTAATAAAATTAGCGTAAGAAATACGAGTAATAAATAAAACAGTCTGCGAGGCAAATAAGAATTAAGTGTCCTTGACTTTGCAACAGGATACCCGGTTCTAGTTTTATTGCGCTATTATCAAACATCAAAACCGGTGCTAATGCGTCATACCGAGTACTTAAATATTTGATTACTAAACACAGTAACCGAGAGATAGTGACTACAGATTACGACATGTTTGTATACTTGTCTTACTTTAGAGGTCCCCTAAAATGAGTAACACGAAAACACAGAGGCGAAAAATAGACAGGATGAAAAGATAACAAAATGAGAAGAAAAAGAAACTACTTGAAGACAAAAGCACGAAGCGTAAGTGCAGCAGTATTGGTTGAGATAAACAACCGCGCAAACTGCTCACTGGTTAAGTTAGGAATTTAAATAAAAGCAACTCGCTGGATAGAATCAACGTAAAATGTGCTTCCAGCTCCTTTTCTGATCAATTTGAGAATGGAAAACTGTATACCGGATATCAGCCGGATATGAGGTATAATAAACGGATATCAATAAGAGAAAATTGACCAACTTTCAATTGAATATCTGACAGATTTCAGCAGAATGTTGATGGATATACCTAAATATTAGCCAGATATCAGTGGACAGTGGTCAAAGAGTAAAAACTTGAAAAATTGCTGAAAACCGCCATGTTTCGACCGAATCTAACAGCCGGATATCAAGGATATCTACCGGATATCAGCCGGATATCGTGAGTTGTCACCCCTTGGATCGACAAAAAGTAATGATTGAAAGCTTAGCCATTGATATTTAACTTACATATGGCGCTCATCTTCCACGGATATCGAAAACCTGGGCAAGGAGTCCCTGGTGTGCAAGCGTCTCTTTCTCTGAACTTGCGGAGATACGTCGTCGCTCTCTGTCTGAGATGACTCCGGGGTGCTGAGCGAATGACTGGGCTTCGTCGGATGATGGTGATGATGATAATGGCTGTGGTGATAATGGTGGGCGTGATGGTGATGCGGTCGGTGAGGCGTTTGATCGGCGGATGACTGATTCCAGGTGCTGGCCGCGTCGGGGGCGCCCACGTTGCTCTCGTCGACGGATGAGGACTCGGAGCTGTTGTTGTGCCGCGAGGGCGCCGAGGGGGGCGTCTCCAGGAGGGAGGGCGGCGGCGTGGAGGGGGTGACGGGCAGCTGGCGGGGCCGGGGCAAGGACGGCGCGGAGCCCGACGACGCCCCAGAGGGGTTCTCTTGAGCGAGGTGCACCATAGACTGCACCTTCTGGAAGCGCGGGGACACGGACGAGAACGAGCCAATGATGGGCGAATCGTCCGTATCGTCCGTGTCATCCCCGAGATCGTGGCGGTACCGGTCTAGCCGAGCTGCAACATCGACAACATTAGTACCGCTCCAACAGCTACTTAAAATATTGGTCAGTTATATTTGCACGCCTTTTTTTTCTAATACATGAGAGACTTGAGCGTACGGAATCTAGACTAAGACTTTCGAACACTCCAAATGTGAATAAAATGTGGAAGCCAAACACGAAAACCTTCTGGTTCTCCAAAAACATGTATTGAAAACAAAGTTGCACGCCTCGAAAGTAGCTTACAGCCTAATGCATTTTAATGTCTCACAAAGAAGAAAATCGGTCTTACTGTCGAAATAGCTAGTGTCCTCTTCGTCCGCAAGCTGCGGTACAAATTCAGCTTTCTGTCTGAGCAGCGAAGTCCAGTCAAGACCGTTGAAATACGGGTGCTCTTTGACCTCCTGGGCTCCTCCAGTGCCCAGGCGCATCACGGGGTTTTGTTGCAGGAGGGCAGTGATAATGTCCTTCGCTTCCGGTTGAATCGGCCAGTCCTTCTCCTCCGGCCATTCAATGTCATCTGTGCAAAAAAAGCAACAAATTACATTAAAAAAAACAGGATTCAGTTAACTCAACCGTGCAGTTTCCTTTAGAGAATTCAGTAAGTCTAAGAGATGGAATTTACCACATCTTGTTTTCCACCTCACTATGCGAACCCGAGCGAAGAACTAGTGGGAAACTAACCTAACCTTAGTTGACCTAACTAAACGCTAAGCCCGATGCCGCGAACTTAACGGCTGCATTTACTGCCGCTGAGAACTAAGCGTCACTAGGCTTGGCGACAGCTTAGCAGAGCGAAGCACAACCTAACCTAAACAACCCGGATGTTTATCCGCATAAATAAACAAACGGTTGAACCTGAGTCGAACACAAATCAAATTCCATCTTAAAGACTGGGTATATCCCTCTCCAGTAATTTAACTGACGGGAAGATAAGGTCTGTAGGAGACACAAGACTGCTTCCTTACCGTTTACGGTGTGTGCGAATAACTCTTCAGGTGTATCTCCGAAGAAAGGGACACAGCCTATGAGGAATTCGTATAAAATGATACCCATGGACCACCAATCAACTGGTTTTCCATAACCTTGTCTGAAAACACACCAATAACACAAATTACTCAATACTCACGATTATAACAATACGCTCTCGGTCCTAAAAATACATTTTCTTTAATATTTCGTGACCAAGCCAAAACATAGCGCGACACAAATCGTAAGTCGTACGTCCTCAAAGAATTTAATGTTCAACCTGAATTCAACACAAGCGGAATAAAATACAATCTTTAAAGCTGAGAGTATCCACAGCGTGGTCACAATCTTACCTTAATATAACCTCCGGTGCGATGTACTCAGGCGTGCCAGTAACTTGCTTATCTGAAAATTGGCGCGTTTCCCTATCCAAGCAACCTTCGTACAGATTAGTCGTCACTGCATCGAAAAAACAGAAAATACAGTTAAAACAGTTGTCCGAATTCCAGTGAAATAATGATTCGACTATAATACCTACACGACATGAGTCCCATTTTGCTGAGACCAAAGTCCGTCAACTTAATGTGGCCGAGAGCTGTAATCAGCAAACTGTTGGGACAAACAAAAGGGGAGGTTAGCCGATTTGTGCTTAGGAGATACATAAAATATCAGCATGCTTGTCGCAAACTACAGATATTGAAATTCACTAACTTTCCTGTCTTCCTCAAAGTTCCAGTTATTTGCAGATATATTTTTTTTTCAATATTTATAACAGAAATAAATATTTTTATGCAGCGCTTAAGTTTCTTCGTTTTTTTTTTGTTTTTTTTTTATACTTTGCCATTTTATTGGACTTTTCCCAGACTACCCTGACCTTGCAGCGATCATAGGCGAGTGTTACAGAGCATAATAAAAACAAGATTTTTAAGCTTCAAGATCTCTGTTAAAAGGTATTTTTCAGCTGAATGGATTAAGCTTGAAACAATGTTGAAATAGTATTTTAACTTAAGGATGAAAATCTTATTCACCCGACGACAGGCAAACATGAGATCAAAAACCCCGCATCAAAGTTGAGATCCGTGCCAAGTCGTATCATTTCGTTAGTCCTTGGCACTAGCTTCTACGACTTGCGTTGAAAGAAAACGATATGGTCTCACTGACTAGCACGCATTCAAGTTGTCAGACGAATAAGCATTTCGTTCCCTTAAAACACGGGTTTTCGTCGTTGAATTATTAGCAGTACGTCGGGAACAGCGCTTTGAATTGAAGTAAGTGAAAGCACGACGCAGACGTAACAAAGTTATAAAGAAAAGATCAAGGGAAATGTAGTATTAAGTCAAGGCAACTGAATAACAAATCCGATTAACTGAACCGTTGTGAAAGTCAGAATCAAAACGGTATAAGGAAACAGGAATCCCAAACCCTGATTTTGGCGCCATCTAGCGTCAGCAGCCTGAACTGACGGCCTGACGGCATGAAGTCGGTCGGCAGTTTTAGGCTGCTTCCGCTAGGTGGCGCCAAAGACACCAAATTGGATTACGCGCCTTACCACAGCAGAAGCATGATTCCACGCTCTATCCGCGCAACTAGACGGTAAAAACGCTTGCTGATCAACGCAATAATCACTTTATGCGTCATGTTGGGGGGCATTCGATAGCGCGAAAAACCACAGGCGCCAACGACGCAGGCGCCAATCCGTAACTGCCAAACGAGAAAAGTCGCAAACGCCAAAGTTCGTATAGTTTAGGTTAGGTCAAGTTAGG
>Ga0058701_10005119_pt1 | contig 10806 bp, 9 predicted proteins | sample AgamicOrMae_FD_97039 | JGI IMG/M metagenome (GOLD analysis project Ga0058701, IMG submission 97039) | Agave microbial communities from Guanajuato, Mexico - Or.Ma.e | ecosystem: Host-associated > Plants > Phyllosphere > Phylloplane/Leaf | place: Guanajuato, Mexico | collected 2012-06-04 | reverse complement strand
TTGTTTAAAAGAGAGAGTTTTACATGGGTCCACTTATGTTACTAGTACCGGTACTAGGTAAGGTTTAATTAGGTTATGCCCAAAAAAGGGTACTGGAGAGTTTTCGGAAGATTGGAGAGTTTTAGCATGAGAGGATAGATTAGGTTACGTTCGGTTACGTTACCTTAGGGCTTGAAAAAGGGCATTGGAGAGTTTTCGCAATAAGAGCGGAGAGCTTTAGCTTGAGAGGATTGGATAGGTTACGTTAGGTTACATTGGGTTACGTTAGATTACGTTAAGTCACGTTATGTTAGGTAGGTTAGGTTAGTGACCCTTTCATGGTTTTTGCAAGGTTTAATTTGATTAGGTCCACTTAGGGCTTTCTATGGGTTTAGCTTGCCGAAAAAGTTGAGCGAGACAGGGTAGGCGCCTCAGACCGGGAACTTTTGCGGTTTGGGAGTGAATGAGAATTAAATCGGACGTGGATTGGTGGAAATTTGAGACAAAGCCAAGCGCCTTAACCGCAGCGAGAGCATCGGCACAGCAGCCACGGTCGCACACAGCACGCGAAATGAGTGCTTTCTAGGTCAATGATAGCGAAAATGAGACGTTTGCGGGCATCAGAGGCCAGCGGGCGCCGGCGCCAAAGGCGCGAAAGGCGCCTTAGGCGCTGAAGGCGCGCCTGATGCCGAAGAGGCGCCGCTGCGCACCCGAATGCGACAGGATTAGGTTAGGGTCACAAGGAACAAGAGCACGAGCGCGCCTTAAGTGCGTAGGCTTATACAGTTGACATCCAAATAGTCCTGTCACCTTTAACGTATCTTCTTCGGATGACTGAACTCAACCCAACGTAGGCCAGCCGATCCCATTCTAACCTAGAGAAATCAAACCTAACTTCACTATGCAGGGTCGACCTTTAGTCGAACTTACCTAACCATAACCTCAAAATGCCTGATCTGAACCAACCTTACCCAATATAACCTTGCACCATTATTGCAGCTGATGATTTGTGGGCGGACATCATAAATCAAGGCTCGCTGTATCTTCGCGCGTTTAAAAGCTTTAATTAGAACAGTAAATAATAAAAAAGGAGAGCGAAAAGAAGCGACACGAACAAGAGACGATCGGAATCGTGAGAAGCGTTCATCGGTTCCTCATTGGCTAATTCGAATTTCCGCAAGGGAGAAAAAAAATGTGATTGGCCAATCGGGAATGAGAAAAGCGGCTCTCAAGACAGAGAAATTTGAAGAATACGTCGCGGAAATCAAAAAGAGGGCGTTAATCCAAAATCATGTTCGATTTGTACTGTCTCCAACACAATTCAAATAATATTTTAGAAAAGTTGATTGACTTTTATAATCACGTCAAAGGTTGTGTTAAGTCCTTAGCTGCTTTCTTTAATGAACAAATTTCATTAAGTATTTGTCAAATTACGTCATTTTTAGTTCCCTCAATATAAAAGCGACAATCAAACGTTAAAAATTCAACAAGAAGTTTTAGCTCATTTTTTTTATTTTTTTAAGGCAAGGTTTTCTCCTTTTTTGCGCCGATTTTTTTAAATGATATTTTTATTTTTTAAAGATTGGATCTGATTGAGGGGCACTAAAAATGATTAAAACCGATGAGTGCTGCTCAACTGGTCGATTTTAAACGGACTGGAAGAAAGGGCAGTTTGCGGCCGGGAGGTTCGAGAGAAAGTCTGATATTTTACATTTCAGTTTTTGATGAGATGAATCGACGAAATGAGCAGCCGACGACGGTAAACATCATTTTTAGTTCCCCTTTAACAATTTCAATTATCAAACATCATAAAATCAACGAAAAAAAATTGACCTAAAATTTAAAAAAAGGCAAGGGCCCTAGGTTTTTTTCCAATTTTTCGGCCCAAATTTTTTTGTGCGATCTATACGTCTTGACGACTGGATCTGACTGGTCACTAAAATAGATTAGAACCGATGTCTGTTGCTCAATTTGTGGGTTTAAACGGACCAGGAGAGGCGGTAATTCAGAATCGGGAAATAAATCTAAGAGCGGCACTTGCAATTCTGCTCTTCTGCGCGAGGGCAAGCCGCAAATAAGCGATCATATTTGACGGTCCTCGGTCCATTCGCTCGTTTCAAACTTGACACAAATTTTCAATCAGAGGAGGTAAAACTGGACCGGTTTTTTTCGGTTGTTTCTGTGATTTTGATCTATATGCAGTCAAAAACTTGGGGTAATATTTCGTCTGGTTGAAAAGTTACGAGAGTTTGAAAAAGATGAAACTTGATGATTCATCTGTTTCTTTGCTCCGCGATAGCACAGGCAAAACGAAGAGCATGAAAGCCATGTGGGCTGCCTAAGAACGCACACCTTGCAATTCCAAAGATACTGAACCAGAGTTGCGCAAAGGTTGTTCCGAATAATAGAACTGCAAACCGTTCAGGAAGAAATGACTAGGATTTTCGTCTCTCTTACAAGCAGAGTTAGGAGCTTAATCCCTATATTCCTACAAAATATCAAAAGCAACCCAAAATTACGTTCGAAACGCTTATTTCCACGCATTTTAGTGAATGGAGTTTGCATGGCATGTGGCAGAAAGCTTGCGCATCTCTGGTACACACCTCTTCGCAATTAGTCAAGAGCACCCGCACTTCTCTCTCTGACAAATAATTATCGCTACGGGGAAATTGTGGCAGAAATTGAATCAACTTTTCTTGGTTTTGGCGACTTCCAAAGTTACGCACCCAAATATTGTGTTTTCAATTATTATGCATTCACAAGCATTTGGAAACGCCATTGTCAAAATTTACGACCTTATTTTCTTTTAGTGTTAACATTTTACGGATAAAATATTCAATAGCTGGTCGAACACTTGTCATTTCGACTTGCAAATTTGTAGCAATTTTGTAGTTTTTTAGCGCCAACCAAAAATCGGTGGTAGGGCTCCGAAATACAATTGGATTTTGCCAAAGATCCCCAGTCCGGAAATGAACCGTTAAGCGACTAGACGCATGTAATGAGTTTTTCAACTATCCGTTGTTGTAGTTAAAGCAAGCGTCACCCGAGAGATTAAACCCCGATGATTAAGTCGCAATGAATAGTTTTTAAGAAATTTTTATGTTCGGACTTTTGTCATAACTAAATTGACAATTTAGGCGGCAGGTCAGAAACAGAATGTAAACATTGTCCCATCTGACTCTGCATATTCGGATTCTTGGTTTCTCGCTTCTACCGCCTTAATTGCAATGACAAAATCCCTGGCATGAAAAATTCTTAAAACTATTCAGAGCGACTTAATCATCGGGTTTTTTTAAATCTAGCTTTCATTCTCTTGCTACAGCGAGGGGTAACTGAAAAACTAATTACATGCGTCTGTACGCTAAACGGTTCATTTCCGGATAGGGAATCCTTTGGCGAAATTTTCTTAGATTTGTGACCGAAAATTATTCTTATTTGTATTTCTGGGACATTGTCAAGAACCCCATTCGGTCCGAACGGCAAAGAACCGCTACCTCTGCGAAAGGTGCAGGGTGCAGTTTAGTCGATGCGTCCGTCTGTCTGTCCGTCCGTCGACAGTACTGCCAACGTCCAAAATCGGACCATGCACAAAAAGCAAATCTACGCGTTTCTAATGTGTTCAAGACTAAAATATAATTTTCGAAAAATCTTGGCGGGAGCGACTATCGATTTTTGATTGATTTAAAAGTGTTTTAAGTCGGTCCGTGATCGGTTCGCGCAAGGAGTCTTGATTGGTGGGAGACTTTTCGAATGGAGGCGGCTTTGTTGACGGGTGAATCGCCCTAGAGACCTTTTAAAAGCTTTGACCGTTAAGTCTCTCATTATGCTACCAGCCTTGGGAAAGTTAAAACGTTCAACGAGGAAGGGTAAACGGGGTCTAAAGAGAGGGACAGGAAGATATCGGCTGATTCAGGTTACGTAGCTCGAAATCGAACATTTAGTTCGCAGGTTCGGATATAACGATGCAGCCCGCTCGACATGAGTGCAATGTCGGTTGTCTACTTTGGGCTCAAAGTTCAAAGATGGTCATAAGGATGGTGCAGATGCAAATATATCATAGTTAATGCAAGCCGAAATCGTTGCGGGACTTATGTGGGGAGTTTTGCGACCCGACTCAGAGAAAAAGCGGGGAAGCATAATTCAAGGACCTTTAACCGGTTTCAGCAAATCTCGCGACCAAAGTGCTGTTTGTGATCAGTTGGGGTCCAGCGTCACAAGTATGAAGGTATGTGCAGTTTCCTTTAACTCCTCAGTTACCTGATTCCGTTTGGTTCGTCCTGAAAAAGCTTTTACTCCGACAAATGTATTTTTTGTGGGCCCTGCCATATCAAAACGTACAATAAAATTGTTAAATTTAGAGGTTAAATAAGCCGTTCTCTCTGCTATATTTAGTAGAATTCTCTCACAGGATAACCTCAGAAAAATCGTTTTTCGGCGTATTCCTCACTTGAGGTTGCTATATCATAAATATGTAAAGGTCCGTTTGTAAACATAATCATTAGCTACCCTTATATCCAAAATTTAGATACATGACTTTTCAATACATCAATAGAAATCCGAAATGTGCGGTTTTGCAAATCAAAGCGTTTTACGTTTTCAAGGCTTATAATAATAGTTAAGCACCTAACTTTTGGATCTAAGGATGGCTCATAATTACGTCTACCAATGTACATCGAGCTATATTTGATATCGCAATATTAAAATAGCATCACGCCAAAAACCGATTTTCCATGATGGCGATTGTAGTTTCCTGTTACACCATGGAGTTAAAACACGACTAAAACAGCGAAATTGCAAACAAACAGATCGATTAGGCGTTAATGCAACCCAACCTGACTTAACCAAACTTTACAGGTAGCCTAAACATGACCCAATATAGCCCGACTCTGAGCTGCCCTAAAACAACCCATTGAAGTTGTGTAGCTTGTTAGTCATCCCTTAACTTCGATGGTCAACTCAGTACCAGTTGAGGTACCAAAGGCGGTCAGCGTTCTAAATGTAGGCTATCTTCTAAAAATAAATGCCGAATAGAGGTTGGATATGGTTTTGAATTTCTATGGCATTATTTCAACAGCCTTCGCGCACAGTTCACAAGCTAAGGCTGGGTTTTCCCGGTTTGACGTTCCGCAATTTGAGGAAAAATTGTCATGTTTGTATCTGACAATGAGTTGAACTATTTGAGCCGGTGTAATCTAGTGATGTATTATAACTATGATCCAATATATCAATAGGCACGTCTGTAACAGTCGACTGGACTAACACTAAAAATATGTCATTTAAAAACGTTTAACTTGATATTAACAAGGATACGTTAGTCAAGGTTATGTTGGGTAAAATTTCTTTCACGGGCATTGACCCAGAAGAGAGCCATGCGAGTATTGTTTATTTATAATACCGTACTTGATCTTTTTTTTGTGTGTGTGAATTAGGTTTATTACTTCTTGGCGGTCGTGCTGACCGCAGTTTTGGCTGAGGAGGTTGAAATCCCACCTGTGCCATCAACTTCAACTTCAACTAGTACTACTCATCAAGTAGCTTCAACTACTGTGGCTACTAGTAGATCTACAGAACAGGAAAACGCTACTTCCACCACTACTGAACGAACAAAAACCACTGTTTCAACGGAAACCACCACTTTATCAAACGAGGAGCGATGCCACCAAATGATAGGCACATTCATTGATGATAAATTTGAGGGCTTAGAAGTCAAATATGACTTGGCAAAGGTACGTGATTATGTCAACTGATACAATGAAAGCGCCCCTGACTTTGCACCCTCGTGAAAGCCACAGGATACATCGGGTGTTAAAATAACAGCAATATTGGTGTAATAGCCACGTTAAGGTTGAAACAACAAACTTAGGTACAAATCTATGGCTCATGAAAGCAAGTTAGCACTGAGACGGGGTATACTCGTGTTTTGAGTTGATTCCCTCCTCGGCTTATTTACATTTATGGCTAATATCGTAAATTCCCAAAATTTAATGAGTAGTAAGTTGTCGAATCGGTTCTTCTTTCGTTTTTGTCCTCCACAACATTAGTGCGAGAGAGTTTTTCCAGCATTCTATGAAATTTCTCCTCTTAATTCAGAATACAAATGCGTATGGTTTTCAACATAAAATCGATGGCTCCATGCAGGACTGTCGCTAACGAAATCGTGCATCTGTGTAAAGTCGTTGCCCCTGTGTAAGCATAAGGATAACGACTTTACAGTGAGGTGTGATTTCGAAAGCGACAGCTATGCACGGTTTCACCGAATTGCAATTTTCATCAGTGGCAATACAGCAATAGTCTACAAATCAATCAAACGTATCTTTCTTTCCTCGGTTGATTGATAAAACGCAAAAACAGTATTGAAATTCGTTGATTATATTTCATAGGTGGATTTAGTAGGCCTCGCACTTGCTAAATTCTAGATCAGGTCAACGGAACAATATGCTTTTCATGTCGCTTTCTGCTCAGCTTTTGGAAAAATACGGCGGGTCGCCGGGAAAAGTAAACGCTACCTGGACAGAGAAGGAGGATGCTCCGGTCGACGAAAAAGACAAGAACGAACGTCCCCTGCCCGACGCAGACGAAAAATACTGGATCTATAAATACGGGTGAGTGACTTTAAAAAATACAAAGTATGAACGAATTCGAAAGCAATCATCCCTTCCAAAACCTTCTACGACTAAACTAGAAGCATTTCCAGCAACATTTTAAAAAGTTTACAACAAAAAATAAACGAATAAAGTTTGATGAAGTTTGTAAGTTGATGCATTTTCAAAACAGTCCAGTAGCTTGGAGACGTCCTACTTTTAAGTCGGGATACGTTAGGTAATTCATGATTAGGTATGACTAGGTTATGTTAGAGTCGGTTCGAACCGCGTATTGTTCCTTAAAATTAAGGTGGTTTTGTGGGTATGCGATATCATCGGTCATTTTCTGTATTTTTTTTCTCGGACAAAGAATTTTCCATCATATGAGACTGTCTTTTTCACAGAGACACAGACAGCAAGACATACATTCGGATCGAGCACGCCGTGCACCGTTTCAGCAAAACTCCCAAGGAGTTCCTGGAAGTTCGCGGCATCCTGTACTTCACTCCGGAAGACTTCTGCGGCAAAGTTAGACGAGCGGAATACATTTTAGATGACCGCGGTTTCACGTTCCAAGTAACCCGCGAATACTGTTGGATTGGTGAAGTGGTTTCGTGCGCAAATCCTGGTCACTGTACCACTCACGACGATGGCACTATAACGTGTGTTGCTGCCCCCAGTAATGCTCTGCTAGCATCTCTCATCGGTGGAGGGAAGTAGTCCAAACAATGGCAATAGAACGCGTAAAGCGGGATAAATTTAATACCTTTTGGACATCCCGGAAAGATACATTGAGATTTTAAAATTCCTGTGAAAAACGCTGGTATTTATGCATCGGACTTGTGTGGAAGTTGGCACATGTATGGGACCTTTACATGCCATTTATGGGGCCTGTAAGGGACTTTTACGAGACATGCACCAACATATGTGAAGTGACTTGTTTGAGAAAAAATTCTGCTGTTTACTTGTGGTTAATACGCGTTGAAAAATTCAGTCTGACATTATCAAATCCAGGACCATTGTTCCATTTATGTGAATTTTCCCTTGCAGCTTTCACTGAAAACCATCCTCACCAGTTACCTTACTCCATGCGTCACTGTACCTTGTATTTTATTTATTTATTTATTTATCAAGAGCTAGATAGCTTGAAAATATATATAGTATGGACTCTTTCGAGGACTTCTCTTCTTTGTGCGTAAGGTGCACTGAGACCATCCCAATATGCAATCCTTCACCCAATGCTTAAACTCTAACATCTCTGTACGATTTGAGCAGTCATAAATACGATTGTTTGGAGGAATTTCATTAGTTCCAAAACACCGGTCCCAGCAGCAAAATTGCATTTCAAATTCCGTGTTCCTTCAGCATGAAACGTTTAATGTGAATGAATGAAATGATTCGATTATGAGCCTTCTTCAGAGCAGCTCAACAAACTCGTTAATGAGGTGACCTCAAACCGACGGCTTAAGGACAACCTAAGGAATTTCGCTGTGACATCGCGTGTAAGCGCAGCAGGTAGTGGTAGTCTTCACTCTAACCGGTTTCAACTCATTTCGATAGCCATCGGATTTCCTGCCCTCCAGAAAAAATATATGAAAACCCGCCTCCTGCGGAATGCAAAAATATTGAACAGGAGTAAACGACTTTTAGAATCCCGATATACCGGTAGGAAAATAAACTGGCTTTATTTCAAACTTGCCGGGCGTTTCGATAAAATAAGGAGAACCGAATATCCAATGTGGAGATACTTTGAGAAACAGAATGTATAATTACCATATAATATTTGCGTAGGCAAATGCTCGCAATAAAAAAAAAGAAAACATCAGAAATAAATTTAGTTCTCTGATTGAGGTAGTCGTTTGATTCCTCGAATATGACGCATGATGCACCTTGGAGTTCCCCTTAAAGAGTTTCCTTCCATTTCGAGGAACTGCGAGAATTTCTCTTTGTTTCGGAATTATTACAGATATTTTTAGATTATTACAGACGCGTTCTGGTAAAAAACGTGTTTTGTTCTTCCATTTCCGAGGCTCCTGAGGTAGACAGTGTAAGCGGGGATATCGGTTACCAAGGTTACCGTCTTATTCCCAAAAGTTACGACTGAAGATTCAGTTGGCGATCCGATTTGCGATGATGAAGGTGAGTTTCTTAGGTTATGTTTTTCATGGAAATGTCCGAGCGAACAATGAATATTCTGTTATTATTGTAAGGAAGATGTTGATAATCGGATAAGTGTTTAAGTATGTAACAGACGGATTTATTTTCTATGTTGTCAATGTTTGAAAATAGGTTTCACTATTTCTGCTGGAATTTTCAGCCCTGGTGTTGGTAACGGTAGCTGATAGAAATTCATACTATGAAGATTACGAGGAAAAATTGGAGGGTCAAGAAGACTTTCAACAAAACCGTTGCGACGATATGATTGGAAAATATGTTGATGATAAATTTATTGGATTAAAAGCCAACTACGACTTGGAAAAGGTACAGTACTAAAAGTCATAATTTTCGAAAATGCTTAAAAAAGCGACAACGCATCGACTTTGCGATAAAAAGAACGCGTTTAATAGCTTAATTTTAAAGTGGATGGAAACAAAATTAATATATTTTCTTAATTTCTCAGGTACTCGAGATGTATGGAGGTCCTCCGGGTAGAGTAAATGCCACTTGGACAGAGAGAGACGAAGCTCCGCTTAAATACTACGAAAATCCGAGAGAGAGGCCATTAATCGACGTTGACCAAAGATACTGGATTTACAAATATGGGTGAGCCAAGATTGAAAAAAGTCTAACCTAACCGATACCTAAAAAATAGCTATTGGCTGCTGCAGCAGGTGTTGATGGGTGCTATCTGTACACTAGACTAATGTGTACAGTACTAGTACGCACCCATCAAAACGTCGATTGGCCAACAAATAAAAAATTTAATAGCGACGAAAAGACTATTTTTGAGACATGCTCTCACAATCAGCTGCGCTTCTGTCTGCCGGGCTTGCACGGTGATTGGTTTATATCTACGGAGGAATAATTTATTTCTTCATGGATTGGTTGTATCGTATCCCTCCTAGTTGTATCTGAACAAAATCCGCTATTTTAAAGGGAAATATCAGCTCAAGTAGTCAAATGTGACGAGTTTTAAGTATAATCAATATCAAAATGCTATCCAAAAAAAATTCAAAACCAAAATTTTTCGGTTTGTAAATTTGAACTTTATTGCATTCTCTAATCAATACGCCTAATCTTGATCAAAGCAATGATTATTTCGAGGTGACTACTCACACGCTGCCCCATTTAAAATGTACGAAGTGGCTATTCGCCCGCACACGGAAAAAAAGTTTTTGTTATAAACAAAATCATTTGTTAAAATAGGGATAACAAAAAAATTTTGTTACAACAAAATGTTTAGTTCTATCAACAAAACGTTTGGCTGCTGCAGCAAAATGTTAGGTTGCAGCAACAAAAAAATATTTGTTGTCCCTAATTTTGTTGCCGTAACAAAACCATTTTTTCCCGTGCATGCCCCATTAGGTTGGGTTCCGTGCGTTCAAGTTACGTCCCATTTTAAATGCACTACGAGCGTTCAAGTCTCCATGAGTTCAAGTCACCTCCCATTTAAAATGCATTAAGTTGCTTTCCATGCGTTCAAGTCTCCCTTATAATAACAAAGGTGTGCGAAAAGAACTGACATAATTATTTCCCGATTTTTTTTCAGGGATTCCGACTACAATACCTACGTGCGGACTGAGCACGCTGTTTATCGATTCAAGAAAACTCCTCGAGAATTCGTTGATATCCGCGGCGTGATTTATTTCACTCCGCCCGATTTTTGTGGAATGTCACGAAAAGCTCATTACTACTTGGATGACAGGGGCTTCACTTTTGATGTTAGCGATGAGTACTGTCACATCACCGAAACTCACGTCAGCTGTTCCTCGCCATCTAGGTGGATTACCGACGAGAATGGCACACTAACTCGAGCTGGATCATCAATTGAGTCCCCTCCTGCCCTGCTAGCCGCTCTCGTTGGTACTGGATAATGAAAGCCCGAACATGATTTAAGTGCTCCGAAAATCAAAGTGTTACAATGTCTCTGTAAAAGATCTCAAAAATACCCGCCTCCGTTTGACCACTAGTTTTATTAAGAACTATAAATCAGCTTGAAAATTGTGGTTGTCATTTTAAAACGGTTGACATCGTGACCCTGCAGTTTTTGACATCAGGCTTTCTCCTTTCAGGCTTAACATATCGG
>Ga0058701_10005118_pt1 | contig 10809 bp, 12 predicted proteins | sample AgamicOrMae_FD_97039 | JGI IMG/M metagenome (GOLD analysis project Ga0058701, IMG submission 97039) | Agave microbial communities from Guanajuato, Mexico - Or.Ma.e | ecosystem: Host-associated > Plants > Phyllosphere > Phylloplane/Leaf | place: Guanajuato, Mexico | collected 2012-06-04 | reverse complement strand
CTTCAGAAAATTTTCTTTGATGTCAAAATAGAATTTGGTAAATTGAAATAGATTCTAAAAATCGTTCCCTGAAATTAAAAAAAAATACGGTTTAATCAATTTAAAAAATGAAAAACATGCAAAAAAAACAAAAATCATTCAAATTAAGCCCTATATTTTAAAAGAAATGTGCAAAAAAAAAATAGCACTAAAAATTGAGGATATAGCCCCTCTCATTGGCTCTGCCCTTAAGGCATTGATAATATTTTTAAAAAATCCAGAAGAGGGTGTCATCCCAAGTACAGAAATAAACGCGATTTTTTTTTAATTAAAAAAATGACAAAATGGCGATAAAGAAAGGTCAACACCGAAAGAAAAAACCGAGCGAACGTTTTTTCATGGTTGTGAAATAAATCTAAACGAAGCGGCTAAAAGCTGAAAATTAAAAGTTCGTACCCCTAAAAAATATTTTTTTAAATTATAAAATTTAAAAATATTTTTAAAAAATCAATTTTTTAAAAATATTTTTAAAATTAAAAAAAAAACCTTAAGAATATTTTTTTTAATGACATAGTTGTGACACTCTGATAATCTTAAAGTGGTTGACTAAAAACGCTTTTTCGTTTTGTCAGGTTTCGTTGGCGAAACGTGCGCCCCGACATGCGACTCCAAGCCCTGCGAAAACAACGCGAAATGCATCGCAGACATCAATGCGCCGCACGGATACATCTGCAAGTGTAACTCCACAGAGTATTCAGGTAAAAGGACTACAGGAAACCCGCCCTACGAAGTTGAGAACTTGATAATAACAAATAATTTATATTCCAGGAGAGTACTGCGAAAACCGCGTGGATCAGCCGTGTCCTGCAAGCTGGTGGGGATATCCTGTGTGTGGTCCTTGCCATTGTCCTGAGGGAAAAGGATACAACCCCAACTGCAATAAAACCACCGGCGAATGTTACTGCAAGGTATGCCACGATCATCAAAAAGGAGAGAGTTTTTTTTTTTTCAAAAGGCATCAGTAGGATAGTCTTCAATCAGCTATAAATATCACCCTTCCGAAAACACAAGGCTCATTTTTTGGCGTTTATAATAAAAATATCCTTTGGACGTCTGAATCTTTGTGCGCATTTTCAACATTATTTTCGAAATCGTACCCGCCAAAAAAATGAAAATCCTTGAGCCAATCGAGTGGTTAATACTTACTTAATGCGAAAAGGCTCCTCTGGTTTTGATCGCGAATGGTTACTGTACATTAAAATATTGCGTCGACTATACATAATGATATTTTAAGAAGGAAAAAAAATAACAATAAAAAACATACTTAAGACATAGTACAAAAAAAAATTGCCAACTATGTGATTGTTGGGTTACTTTAGATCACTATTGTGACAATCGTACTTATTCAGCGATACGGTAGGATCTTGTAAATAAACCATACCACAGTTTAAACCCTTCAACTATCCGGCAATTCAGCAGACTAATCAAGTCTCCGCTATCGAGTCACATCGAGTAACTTTTTAGTTGAAGTTTACCGATTTTGAGATGTGTTTGATTCTGTGAGATTTAACGATAATGTGCGCTTGTTCCAGGAAAACCACTACCAGCCTCCTGGGTCCGACAAGTGCTTCCCCTGCGGTTGCTATTCGACCGGCAGTTTCAGCAGCCAGTGCAACCCCGTGACCGGGCAGTGCATGTGCCGACCCGGTGTCATCGGCCGCTCCTGCGATTCGTGCCCCAACGTCTACGCCGAAGTCACCTCCCGTGGTTGTGAAGGTATAATCGATATCAGGCGTATAGCCGTGCGAATAGACCCGACCGTTACTAATCCTGGTTATTGTGATCGCAGTGGTGTACGATGCCTGTCCTCGGAGTTACTCCGACGGCCTCTGGTGGGAGCGCACCAAGTTCGGCAACACCGCCATCCTGAGCTGCCCCGAGCACGCCCTGGGCAAAGCCAGTAGGGTCTGCGATGACGCCCTCGGCGGCTGGCAGGCTCCCGATCTCTTCAACTGCACTTCCAAAGCGTTCCTGAATCTCCGCAGAACGGTACGCGTATACTCAGATCCAAGGGCTTCCGAGTGGAAACTGGTTTTAATGACGTTGTTGTTATTTCAGTTGGGTCACATGGAGAAGTCTGAGCTAAGTATCAACAGCTTCGTCGCGGTCAAGGTCGCGGACGACCTTTGGAAGGCCGCCAACGAGACGTCCAACCTTTTAGGGTCGGATGTCCTTATCGCTGAAGAGCTCACCCAGCGGTTACTGGATTACGAGGCTAACCAAACTGGCCTCAATCTGACTCACAGCCAGGATAAAGATTATATTTTCGTAAGTATGAAAAATTTGTATGATTTTTTTTTTTAAAGAGAGCGCGGTTAGGGACGGTTATACTGCGCTCGCTAATCAAACAGTGTCATTGTATTCAGACAAATTCATCAGATAAGTATTCCGTTCGTTTTCAGAAACTGGTCCAGACCGCCAGTCGCGTCCTTGGCCCGGAAAATGCGCGTCACTGGTCCAGAATCGAAAGCCTTACGAGGAAAACGGCGGAGCAGCTTATTTTAAGCTTCGATAAGTACATCGGAACGCTGACGAAGAGCCAAGTTGATACCTACACCAATCCCTTCGAAATCGTCGCCAAAAATTTGGGTAAGGAAAGCCAAAGGGTTGACTCGGAAATACACGATGGCGAGCATTTTCGAAAGTAAAACGATCATTGAAGTAGCAAGATACGCAAAATATGCATTACAACGTTTTATTGGGTGCTGATTTTGAAACGCAATCTTGCAGGGAACTTGTTGAAATATTTGCGAAACTTTGGTCTAAGACGTTCGAATTATTTTCAAGCAATAACGAAGCAGTAGAAAAAGCCCATTTCAAAAATTCTGAGCAAATTTTATTTTATGCACATTTAAAAAAATGAAAAGCGCTCCTCTCTTACTTAGTCTTAACCTAATCTTAAACAAAAATTTAATGGAGAATTTTACAAAATTTAACAAGAAAGAAAAAAAAGGTTTAGTGGGAGGATTTTTTTTATGTACAAAAATGGGCCAGAATTTGGCCTCAGGAAAAAAATACGTTTCAAGCACTTCTTGCATTCAAATAAACTTCAGAACATTGGTCTGTTTTTGGGCCGGTGCAAATATTTACTTCAGGAAGAAAATTTCTGCATAAGTTGTGTATTTAAAGCGAAACCTTCTTAGCCACTGCCTGACGCAAGGATACTTCCAGTTCCAAGATACCATTTCTCCATATTTTAGGCCCAAAAATCCTGTTTAGTTTTTAATATTAAAACTTATTGGGCGCAATCCTCGGGAGAGAAAAAAGAAGTATATGTGATGTGAAATCAATTCATTTATTTTTTTTTCTAGCGCTTGGGCTTGACATGGTTACTGCAGAGAGTATTTACGGCTACGAAACTCAAACGATAACCAAAGACGGACCCGGGAGGAACAAGGAACAAGTCATTATTCCCGATACCACGCAGTTCCTGCAGCCAGCTATATTACCGGTAAGAAAATTGTTTCTTTTTGTCGAGCAGTCGTTCAAATTCGATTCTTCTATTCAACGTTTTCGCTGAATTGTTTTGTAGGTATCTCTGATGGGTGTCAGTGGAGGTCTAACGCCGGGCAAACACTCAGGATCCCCTGTGGTTGTCTTCCCGAAATACAACAACTACATGCAGGATCCTTCCAAATTTGATCCTTACTCGCAAGTCCTGATTCCTTTGTCACTTCTGGGTATCCGGCCGCTTCAGCAAGGTAAGACTACTTCTGCGATTCCGTTAGAGGTTAGGTTATACGTAAGAGTTGGTGACGTTACCTCTGGCAAAACGCGTTTCAGTTAAGCTGCACGGCAAACAGCATATACACACCATGAGACGGCAGCATAGCAAATACCACTGCACGCTGAAAAATTAGTCCTTCCTTCGAAGAGACAGCTTATCTGGCAATTATTATTTATTCTTTTTTAAAGGGGGGAAAAAGTTAAGGATTTTTGAAGCTTTTTGAAGGGTTTTCAAGGATAATTTTACCCCTTTTCGAGGGTGTTTTCCTCTTCTTTAGAAAGCAATTTTGACCGACTTTGAGAACGACTTTTGGAGCGTGGCATAATTCTTCGGTAAACTTTTTTTTTCTTAAATTAAAAAGTGCTCGATTTTTTAGGGTATTCCATCCAATTCAAGGCTATTTCAACAGGTTTTCAAGAGCAGTTCCCTTTCAAGGTTTTTCCAGGTTTTCAAGGATTCAAGGGTTGCTCGACACCCTGCAGAGAGTTTCTAACCTAACCTCACTTTCCAGGCGAAACCAGCAGCCGTCAATCCCTCGCTGGGGGCGGCCAAGCCGTCGTGAGCTACGTTCAATACCGCACAGCAGGACGGCTTCTGCCGGCGCGCTACGACGACAGCGTGCACCGGCGCTGGGGCGTCGAGGTGCGCGTCGGCGCCCCCGTCGTGTCCGTGTCGGCCTTCGTGCCCACGACGGACGCCAAGAAGCGCACGACCTACCAGCCGCTGACGGGGCCTCTCAGCTCACCCGTGCGCCTGCGCCTGTGGCTCAACCCGGAGCTGCAGTCGCTGGGCGCCCGCATCAACCCCCAGTGCGTCTACTGGAGCGCGGAGAAGGGAGAAGGGAGATGGTCTCGGGCCGGTTGCCAGACAGAGATGACACCCCAGTACGATACCACGCAGCCTCTCCTGGTTAACTGCACTTGCTCGCACCTTTCCACGTTCACCGTGTTGGTTGATATAGTCGATATGCAGGTAGGTGTTTCCTAAATGAGATTTCGATAGAGACACGATTAAAAAACTCTCATTTTCCGGCGCAGATTCTGAGTACAAAGTTGTTGTTTGCAGTATATTCCCGAGCCTTCTGAGATCGAGTCCATCGTGTCTTACATCGGCTTCTGCCTCTCGTTGCCGATGCTCTTCGTGACTCTGCTTATTCTAACTCTGCTCCGAGGAGTTCAGACCAACTCCAACTCCATCCACAAGAACCTCATCTTCTGCGTCTTCATGGCCGAACTTCTGTACTTCACCGCGCTCAAAGCTCGTCGTTCATTGGCTGTTCACGAGGTAAGGATCTTTGCACCAATCGTTTTCAACACACAACATTCGCTAAACACAAAATTTCCCACAAACGCAAGCTCAGCTTTATTGAGATAGGAAATCACTTCCCCCGTAACATTCCACTCAACTTAAAAAAAAATCTATTAGTTTTTTTTCTTCAAAGCGTAAATTGTAATGCAGTTCCTGAAAATAAATGGGTGATTTGATATGTTTTCTTTTCAGTTTTCTTGCAAGATGACGGCTATCCTTCTCCATTACGTGTGGCTATCGGCTTTCACGTGGACTTTCGTGGATTCGGTCCATTTGTACCGGATGCTGACAGAGATGAGAGATATTAACCACGGCCCCATGAGATTCTACTACACGGTGGGCTACGGACTGCCAGCTGTTATAGTGGGTCTTGCAGTAGGAGTCAGAGCAGACCAATACGGCAATTTCTACTTGTAAGTAGCTGTAGTCGGTGCACCATGAAGCGTTCATTACGTAACTTTAGCGTACAGTTGTTTCTTTAAAACCAATTGTAACCGCGAGACAGATGGATTCTGGATCACCTCAAAACAGTTTTCAATCTTGCTTTTCCTTGTGCAGCTGCTGGTTATCAATCTACGAATCCGTCGTGTGGGCCTTAATAGGGCCGGTATGCGTGTCTGTAGCGATCACCCTAATCGTTCTACTAATGTCCGTTCGGGCGGCCTTCACCCTCAAAGAACACATCCTCGCATTCGGAAACCTGAGGTAAGAGACGACCTCGCGGCGCGCAGTGGAGAGCCCCTTACCACCAGAGGATAGGCAACCACCGCGACGCGGGTGTAAGGCGTGTTGCCTAACGCTTCTTCTGTGACAGGACGCTGCTGTGGTTATCCGTCGTGGCTCTGCCGCTTCTGGGCGTCACGTGGGTCCTGGCCGTGCTCACCATCGGCGAGCAGCTGCCCACCCTGACGTACTCCCTGTCAGCATCCGTCGTCGTCCAGGGGCTATTCTCGCTGGTCGGCTATTGCGTCGTCAACACCCGCGTCAGGAAGAATCTGCGGCTGACTATTCTGAGGTGCATGGGCAAGAAGGTCCCGCTGGTCGAGGAGAACACTCAGACGCCTGTGACGACACAACCGGTAAGCGCCAATACGGGGAGATCGGCGTGCGAATAGAACTGAACTTGATATTATTAATAGGTATATTTTGAAAAGCAAAAATTAACCCACTACCGCCCAGCGGTGCCGTTCGGCAACAGAAAAAAAATATTTTAGAGCTAGGATCTTTACAGTTCAGTATTGTCACAATTTAAAAAATATCACCCTTCTGGAGATCTGAAATTTAATTATTTAAACATTTTCCAAAGCTTCAAGTTGCGTATTTTAATGGAAAAAATCCTTTCAATTTTTCTTAAGCTGAATTTCACTCCAAATACTTTGGGCTGTTTTGGGTTGAATAATGCGGCGTAAATCCTTTTTAGTTCCAAGCCACAAGAGGTGTATTTTTCGGTGTGATTGGAGTTTCCCTCTTCTTCTCCGCAGCGTTCTTCGTTAGCGTATCGAAACAGCGCTCGTCTCGAGTCGATCCGTCGAAACATCGGGATATCAACGTCGAGCACCACGTCCAGATCGACGACCAAGACCGGAAGCAGTCCGTACCGGAGCGACGGCCACCTCCGCAACACCAACACGTCCACGTCGACCAGCAACTACAACTCCGGGTCGGATCTGCCATCGTACCTCCGCGGGTACGACTTGCCCAGCGGGAAGAGCGGGAGGTCCAGAGAGCCGGGAGAGAACGGGAAGACCTCAGACTCCGAGTCTGACTCTGCCGACGGACGGAGTCTGGAGCTGGCGTCGAGCCACAGCAGCGACGACGACGAATCCTCTCATCACCGGAACCGGAACCGCCTGAGGAACCTGGGCGTTTCCGGGCACTCGACCACATCCGCCGACTCGGCGCCTTCCAACCTCGCCCAGACCTCCACGTACCTTCCCAACATCTACCCTATTGCCGAGGGAGATGGGTCTCCTGGAGGGTCTCGAGTCGACTCTCCGAACCCTTCCACCGGGGGATCTCTGGCTGTCTCTCCCACCGACATGGTCCAACCTCCTCCGACCTTGAATATCGTTAGCAAGGCCGCTCTCTTCCCTAATCTCAAGCCCATGTATGCGCCACGATGGTCCAGTCAGCTTCCTGATGCATACATAACTGCCAATGGTAAGTCTCTGTTTTGATTGGAAAGTCTATCTTAAGAATGAACCGAAGTACTTTTTATACCTATACGCGAACAGATATAGGTCTGGAAAAAGGTTGTGAAGACGTACGATTAATCGAGATGTAATTCTTGTCAGTTCTGGATAGTATGAGTCTCCACAACAACCAATGGTCGCCGAGTGGTTTGACCGGCATTCCGGGATTAGGGAGTCACTCGAGTGGTTTGCACGACATAGACCACTATAAGAAGTGCTCCACTTCGCCTAGTCCGCTCCCACATCCCAACAAAATGGTCGCCGCTTCCGAGAACTTCCACGATATGGCAGAGACGGGGAGTGAACTGGAAGACAAGATGCACTTAGGAGATAAATACCTTTTCCCCTATACAGGTGAGCCGATTACCCGAATCTCAAAAAGAACAGCTCTTGCAGGGACATGTGTTTTATGTGGCGTTGAGCTCTTCAGATCCGTTTTTTTTTCCTCCTATTCGCCTGACAGTGCTACTTTTGGTATCTACGTGCGTAACAGTCTCTTTATATTAGAGCATGTTGCTTTTACATTGCCGTGTGAATTATCGTACCGTAAAAAGAAATACCATATCTTCTTTTTTTTCTTTTTTCTTTCTAGCGGAGGAGGACCATTGCGGAACCATGGGCTTGTCGCTAGGCCCCAGCATGGGTTTGCTCAACGGAGGGTCTCCCAGCCCATTACATCATCCCGGCACTCTAGCGTCGTGTAACATCTCGGATTCAGAGTGAGTTCTTCAATCTGTTAGCCTTTTAACGTCGCTAATTATTTTGCGAATGTCTCTAACGCATTTCTTTCTCTCTTTGCTGCTTGATAAAAAGGGATGAGGTGAGTTTGGCCAATCCTTCGTTCCAACTACCTTTTCAGTCGCTTGGAATAAGTTATGTCGGTCTAGTTGATTTCACCGTTTTCTTAAGCGAGGCTTGATAAAGTCACATTATATCTACGTAGACCACGGACAGTTTCGTAATGCTTACAGAGTCGACAAAATTGGTCGTTGCAAAAATTCGTAACGCTTTCGTGCTATTTTCAGGAGGGATATGGATACTAGCGAGACTCCGGTATGAGACTTGAACGTGAAGCCCCCCGATTGGCACAATCTGTTCCGCGGGGTCCAATAGGAAACGAGCAAGGCGATGGAGCCCGGAAATCCGCGCTGTGATTGGCTGTCACGACGAGAAACCCACCAATAACACGCCGGACTCGACCGCCTTGCAAATTTTGATTTCTGCTCAAACTGTTGGGTCGGTTCGACTGTATTATTTTCTTTGTGATATATTTATATGATGGCGCGCGTTGTTTAAAAACTAGAGTTGTGATTTCCTTTTTCTGAGCTTCCATTTTTTTTTTAACGGCGAGAATGTGGTCAGACTGAAATAGCGCGCAACGGTTTGCTGACCACAGCTAAACCAGTGTTGCCAGATTTCAGAACCCCGTCATTTTTAAACGCAATCAATTTTTTTAACTTGTAATCAATCCCATTAATTTTCGAATTACGTAGCTTGAGAGCAATCGAAAACATAGTCTAACCGACATGCTGGGTTATCTCTTATGGTTCTCGAGTTAATCAAGATTAAAGTAGGCAACATCGCGAAATCTGGCAACAGTGGCCAAACCGTTTGCCTGCTATGTTAACACCTTTGAACATTTTCGCCAGAGCAACAGTTTACTGTACCTGCAATTTTACGACCATTCTTTCTATCGACCAATTCATGTTTTGTGTATATGTATATTTATGTTTCTTAGTTTTTGTTGCCATTTCAAAAGTATATTAGTTTGTGATACCAGACACATCGAACTGCCAAGAGAAAATGTCCCTATGAGTCCGTGGGGGTGTTTCATATGGGTTGTGGAGAACCGCCTATCTCCTTTAGGGTCCGACTTGCTTATTCGTTCCTATGGGTTTTCAGTCCCATGCTTGTACGAGACGCCCCGTGACACAAAATGTATTTTGAGTTAACATTATAAATAGCGGTTAAATCTTCTCGTTCAGATGATGTTGATCCTCCTACTTACAAACAGTTCCCGAATTCGAGTTTGGAAATTTCAACTCAAAAATGTACGAATGCACTTTTAAAGTCATTTTGAGCGACTCAAAAATCTAATATTGGAAAATTATAGATCTTTCTTATTCGCGATTTTGAGCAAGTCAAAGAGAAGATCCCAAAATTTAATTGCAGTTTTTTTTTCAAAACTATTTATTTTTAATTCAAGTTTTTTTTTCCAATATTGTGGCTCATTTTTTTTGAAAATTTAGTCTTAAGTAAAGAAGAGCGCCCATGATGGAGCTCGATGTATAAGAAATATTCAAAATATATTTCGTGTACTATGGGCAAGGTACATTCGAAATAAATTAGGAGCGGAAGTATATGGAAGATTATAGCAAGGACTTTGAGTAATCTGTAAGCTAATTTCATCGAAAGCATACGACTGATCTTATTAATTTTTGCTTTCGTTAATTTTCATCCAATTGCGAGCTTCGTTTTTATGTAAATTTTACAAGTTTATTTCTTATGTGAATTTCACAAATTTATTTCTAAGGTGACAACAGCAATTTTGGAAAAGATAAAATCACCCAATTTTTATCTTTTTTTTTATACGTAGAGAGCATGGCTCATCTCAAAACAGAGATTTTCGTCATTTTTTACGTGTTTTCATAGAAAGTATATAGAGGGCGTTCCTGAATTTGAGGTACATACGTATGTTCCTCATTTAACCCAGTTTTCAAAAGTTGAAGGCATTCCTAATTGTGTAGTGTGCCTTTGTAAGCAGGAGGTCGGGGCCTGCTGCACTTTTCGAACAGTACAAAAGCTAGGTCGGTTTGTATTCTTGAGCCGAAAATTTTTAACTGTGCCTCAAAAATCAATTCATTTTCCTAATTGTATTTTTAAATAGCAATTTTCCAGTCCATCCCTTTTTTTAGAGCGTTTTGTAAACTTACGTCTTTCACTTTTTATACTTGAGTAGAGCAGAAATTCATCACACATAAATTTTGTACGGTTTCTTTTACGCTTTCTGGGCCGTAGCAACTTAGCAGATTAAAAGGAGGACGAACATCTCAACGCGTACCCTTAACGTAACCACCCTTACCAAAGGCGTAAAACACCCATAAAAAAAAATTCAAGTTGTTGCGGCCTTTTGTATCGTCCATCGCGTTTTAACTACAGACTTCATGTTTAATATTTCCTGAAAGGAGAGCCGTTTTGAGCACGCAATCATTTTTAATAAGGAGCTAGGAAGAATTATGAAAATTTAATCCAATCTAAAATGTCCTATAAATAGCTGAGCATGTAAATACTGCAATGTGCTTGTGATACGCGATTTTTAGTCTTTGTAAATTCGCAATGAACGTGTTCGCGCTTATTTGCACGCTGAGTGTTGTAATTGTAGAAAAATTCTAAAACTTGTCGTTGCTAAAACTATTTTCGAGAAGAAAAATCTAGCGACTCTATTTCTATTTTGATAAGGAAACTTCTCGGACCGTAGTTAGAAAATCTAAAAGAGTCTTTATTACCCAGAGAAAGGGTCAATTTATCACCCAGCAGGTCGGG
>Ga0058701_10005117_pt1 | contig 10810 bp, 4 predicted proteins | sample AgamicOrMae_FD_97039 | JGI IMG/M metagenome (GOLD analysis project Ga0058701, IMG submission 97039) | Agave microbial communities from Guanajuato, Mexico - Or.Ma.e | ecosystem: Host-associated > Plants > Phyllosphere > Phylloplane/Leaf | place: Guanajuato, Mexico | collected 2012-06-04 | reverse complement strand
TCTCCGAACTGGATGGTTAAGAAAACGCGATGCCGAACTGGATGGTTAAGAAAACGCGTTGCCGAACTGGATGGTTACGAAAACGCATTTCTGAACTGGATGGTTAATGCTTGTAGGTACCGATTTTTTGTTATTATTTTAAGGAAAAACCGACATTATTCTCATATAGCAGTATAACGTACAACTAGGCGTTCGATTGAATGAAGCTCTGTTACATTTTTTTCCTTCATTAAAAAAATAATTTAAAAAAAATTAAAAATGGTGAAGCGCAATTCGGAATTGGGAGATATGGTAGATACCGCTAATTTAAGCAGTTCAGTTTCAATCAGGTACTTTTAAACGAGGAAGTTTACTTGAAGTAGCGATGGTATAAGCATCGTGATGAAGGATCATAGAGTATCAGAACTGGCACTTAATAACAATTAGAGAGTCAGTGCGCGTGTCTGAGCAAACACAAACACCTCCACTGGAAGTAGGTCAAATTTCGAGACAATGCCGAATACATTAGCGAACACATCGGTGGTGATATATTTACTTCACACATACACGCACAGCCTCACACATACAGGAGGAGATTGCAAAACGCTATATTGCTTTGAGCTTGTAATACCAGCGGCCTTCGGTTACGTGTTGTGTAAGGGCTGGCGTTCACAGAAACTATTGAGGGCTCAGCAAGCCCCGGAACTTACAGTGGAGAGCGAATGCGCGGCCTGACTGTAAACTGCTGGCTCGCGACCATTTCTAGATCCTTGCAAGCCCCCGATACGGCCCCTACAAACGGGCTCTATTGTTTTAGGCTTAGTGGCTGTGGAGCGAGTGCTGTTTGCTAACAGTGCTTGGCCACCCCCGTGTGCATAGGAAGCCTGTCATGCATGTGTCACGAGCACACGAGCGCTGGAGATGGAAATATTTCTTTGCTGGATTCAAATTATAGGGAGGGACAACCCGAATATAGTGGGGAATACGTCTACACAGCAAATCTAAAAAATGGGGGGATTTTAGACTCGTGGCTAAAGTGAGTCGAGCAATGCCCAAGGCGTGTAATCTTAGATCTCCTCCACAATGTCCAATGCTTACTTCTCGACGGCAGTTGATGCAGTCGAAACAACGGAGGACCAGGCCAACAAATTGATGTGAAAAGATATCGTGTATGATGTGTCCTCTTAGTGATCTGAAACTAAAAAAAGAATTTGCTAAGTCCCTAGAAAAAAAGAATTAAAATAAAGTTTATAAATACCAAAGTTTTTAAAAAAGTCTTTTACGAATCATGCCGAGAGTAATGCCTCGAAAACGAATGAATCACAAACAGAGCTGATGATTTATTCAAAAACAACTCCTATTTTTTTAAAAAAAAAGGCTGTTTATTTTTTACACGAGAATGAATGTTTCTGCATTAATCATTATTTCAACATTCAGGAATAATGATTATAGTACAATATTTCTTTGAATCAAGAAATCTTTCTGTGTTCTTAATCTGTTGTCATGGTGGAGCATCGAGCTAACAGCGTTGAAATCAGAGATAAATTATACGAGTTGATTGAATTAATAATATCTTTCTTGATCATTATGAGCGATCTGAACAGCATCACTCGGCTTAAAGGATTAATGGCAGCTGGTTTGGTAAGTCTGGGGATTACGAAGTGAACCATCTGGTGCGCGGGGAGTTAAACGATTGACTGAAACCAGGACCTTTGGTCGAGGGAAGTCGAGGACACACCAGTGTCCGATCCCATTTCACTACATCCCTTATGTTTATAAGAGCATCTCCTCCGCAGTATAACTCACTGTTTCAACGACCTCAGCCGTTTTCTAAACTGCTAACGGCCGGTCGTTGTCACCTTGTAGCCTGCAACCCGGGTCGTTTTCCGTGGTCATTCCAAGGCCGTACGACGGTTGCCGTACAAAGAAATCGGCCTTGTGCTGAACCACCGAAACGGTGCTCTAAGGTTTTAGCAGCTAATGCGTGGAAGTGCACCCCAAAATGTTGCTTCCCAAAGGAAAATAAGTTTCATTTTATTTTGTTGCAAATTCGCCCTTTCTCAAGGTGCACTGCGGTGTTTGGTTGACGACCCTGGTCTTCGACCACAACCACTGTTAAAGGTGGCATTTCTGCCTCTTGTTCAGACTTTCAAGCTTAACGGAGTAAGACGTAAGATGTATAACCTAATCTTACTTATTGTTGTCAAGTCTAAGATGCCTCTTGCATCTGAACGGTCGTTGCTGCCGGAAGAGGCATTAGGTATTGGGAAAGCCGAAAGAGCGACAGAGAACTGAGGGGCCTAGCTTACCAACACGGTTATATATTAATTATTGTCGCCGAAACGTAACGTTTGAAACAATGTGGTTTGAATGGGTTTCTCTATCAATAAGCTACTCATTCCTAACTCACCGGTAGCTGGAAGTTCAGAATGTCTAACGGTGTATGTGATACGTGGTCTCAAGAAAAGTTTATGGATAGGCGTGAAGACGAAAGGTGAAACACAAGACCCAAAAAAAGTCTAAAATTTACAGTAGTGTGGTTTACTCAGCTGCCAACGCAGAGCGCGTTGAGCTGGCGACATGTTTTAAAGAAGCCGGAGAGCCGCGCCGTGTCGAGCCGCGCGGGAATGGGCTCCTTTTCTTTTCTACTTGGGAATGCAAGGATTGCGAAATGATGGGGAAGGTATGAGACCGTGTTGAGGGACGCGCGCGGCGCGGGAAAACGAAAAAATGGTGGAGCTACTTGACGCGTCATCCCCGATGAATTCCCCTCAAAATAAAAGGACGCGAATGTCAATTAGAGGAGGCAGGAATTCTAAACGAAAGGTGGATTGGCGACCTACTTAAAGGACCAAAAGAAAGCTCTATGCTTTTTCCAGGAAAACAATAAGGAAAAATGACGGAAACAAGAACAACTGTGAAGGAAGGGATAAGACATTAAAGAACAATATGAACAACGAGGACACTGAAATGAACACGGACTATGCTTTGACAAGAACGAAAAATGTGGACTCAATTCGGAGTTTCTGTAAGTGTTTCGATACTTTCTTCGTTTCTGCGAACATGGAAGTAACAGACGACAAAGCCAAAAATAACAGCGACGATTAAAATGGAAAAATCGGCTTGGGAACCTTCTGCAACAGCGTGGATTCCTGTTCGTCAACAAAGGAATGAAAAACGTGAGCAATTGAATGGGAAGCGCCAGTAATGGATAAGCGAACGTCAGCAATCGAATGGGGAACGTCATCGGTAGTAATAAGAACGACCCTAACGTTATGGGGAACGTCAATAGTGACAGGAAAACGTCAGAATCTACAAGGGTAATGTCTGAAACGGCGTAGGAAAACTCGGCTGATGAAAGCGGAAACAGCGAGAACAGTGGTCATAATCGCAGCCGTAACAATAATAACAAGTTCAACAGCATCAACCAGGAAACGAAGAACCAGTTATCAAAGCAAACGGCGACAGTATCAGCTGAGGGGACAAACTGAAAGCAGCTATCGAAGGGAACATACAAACAAAATGTATTTAACATGGGCCTAAAGACGAAGCTTAAGGCTTCGTTGTACTAGCAGTCCAAAAGGTATCGTCCGGTTCTGGTCGTGCTACAAGACGTATTGTATTTCCCCCTATGTATTTTCCCAATGTACTTCCCCATAAAGCGGAGCCTTCCTACACCACCAGAAGCGGACAATGCCTTTTGGACTGCTAGTACCTAAGATGAATGCAGGTGAAAATATAGAGCGTTTTGTGTAAACTCATTGAGTCCTATTTTGTCAATTCATGTCGTGCCGCTTGTAATGTTTGCTAATTGACGTGTCTGAACAATCATATGCTTTGCCATCGACTCCAGAAAAAAACTCCTTAACATCTTATTGAATGCCATTTCAGAGCGATCGATGAACTTGAGAAATTGAATTTTCTTAATCGGATGCGTAAACCAATTTTTCATTTCGGGCTTCCTGGATCGCAGTCTTCCGAAACCGCTCGTTTGGAGAGGAAGGAAGAAAAGTGTCGATATCTTTCCGTGCAAATATTTTTTATTTAGCTTGTGCCTCGCTGCTCTGAGGCACTGCTCCCATAGGTGAAGAAAGGAGCATCACGAGAGTTTGGAGATTCTTCCTCGGAAACTTTATATGTCATGGACTGACCAGAAACGAAGATATGTGTCCTTTTTTGATTGTTTAACGAGGTCTAGAGCCCCACGAAGCGGAATTCTATGGGTGCGTCTCATGGAAGCGTTTAGCACAGTGGATGGGAGTTGGGTAACCCCAAGGTAGCGTTGCCGGAGCCAATAGACTCGTCAAAGTGGAAATAATGAGGGAATATTATTCCCTCGCACGATTTTCCGCACCTTGAAATTCAAATCACTGTAATGTAACTTTATCAAACTTAACGAAGCCGCTGTACCTTAAACTAACGCGATTAAATGAGGTCAGTGATTTCAGCAACGAGCTCAAAAATCGTTGAGAGCGACTTCTGGAAGCAAGAGACAGAATATACACAGAAAGAAACCAAGACGCTAGTTTCACGAACGTCTCTTAAGTTTATTCTTTTTTATCTCTATTTCTTTTTAAAAAGATCTCCAACAAATAAATGATAGTTGAGCGTGAGATTTGAATAGATTGGTTCAACATCTTCATCCATATATCACTATCCTTTCTCGTACTAAACCTAGTTAATAAAAACCGCCGTTAATAGGTACGACCAGTTCTGTTGATATTCATCCGGAAATCCCGCTGTTGCCCAGTGGACAGCTACAAAATATCTACTCGTCCGAATACTTGATTTGGTGTAATTTAGCTGCAGTTACCTCCGAACTTCTTCAAGCAGAAAATTGGCATCCCTCGTAAAGCCGTAATAGGAAGAAAATATTTCAAGCTGAAAAGGTTTGCTGCTAAAACCTTTTAGAGTATTCCGTGCTACGCAAATCGGTTTATCAAAAGTCCTTTTCCCTAAATTAATGATTAATAATTATGATATAAAAAAGTGAAGGGTAAACTTTTGACTTTGGTAGATGAAATCAGTGCTAATGGAACAGAGGTTATGCTGAAAAATAATAGGTTACGTCTCGTTAGGTCACGTCAGATAAGGCTAGTTATTGTTAGGTTACGTTCGGTTAGTTCGTGTTTGGTTGGATTTGGGACAAAGCATGATTGTATCAGGTTACGTATTCAATTTCGGAAATCGATTGTAAAATGATAGTATTTCAGTGCGATGTACAGAGATAGCGCAATAGTTATCTTTAACTGTTGCTGATCCACCATGGGCGGTCTGACCTGGGGTTGTACAAGAGCAATGCAGTGTATATAAGCCAATAAAGCTGGCTTGTCCGATGTTTGTAACGCTTGATGGTGGTCGAGGTTTGTGTCGTTTGCTCTGGCCAGCATTTATCAGCAGACAGAGCTGCAGATTTATCGACTTTGCTCTGCGCTATAGCAAAGCGAATCCGTCTGAGTCCTTTGGGGACCCTAACAAAAAACATACAAATGGACTTCTACGACACCAATAATGACTTGGAAAACCGACTTATTTTCATGACTCTTCAATTATGTACCTTATGTTTTCCCTTATCCATAAATTCTGATACTACATAACTTCAGGTACGTTTACGGACAAATAGTTATTTATAATTTGTCAGAGAGACCCATAAAAAAGTAAGTGATTCTTTAAAACACTGAAGTCGTCCTTGGATTAACCCATAACAGCCCAAAGTACTTTGAGTGAAACCCAGGTTAAGAGAAATTGCAATTTTTCCACTAAAATACCTAATTTTAAGCTTTGGAAAATGCCTTAATTATTAAATTTCAGGTTTCTAGAGGGGTGATATTTTTTAAACTGTGACAATACTGTACGAAAAAGATCCTCTAAAATATTTTTTTCTGTTTCTGGACGGCATCGTCGGGCGGTAGTGGGTTGAAAACGGGTGAGACCGTCACGAAATACTAAGAAACACTGTTATCCCAAAGCTTGTGTAAGAAGTAAAGAAGCATTTGGTGACGTTGCAATGGTAACCTAAATTCGCAGCAACGAAAAGCAACGTCGGGTTTTCTCTTCGAGGCAACTTCGCCGCAGTGTATAAGTTAGGAACTCTCCGGACATTTTGTCGTTCGCGGTCAGCGTTATTTTTAAAATGCTTTGAGTTTTATTTTCGAGGTGTTCCTTCTGCTTGAGTAGGAATCCTTTCGCTGCTTATTTTGAGGCAATTTTGTTGAAGGGCATCGCACTTTTTTACGTTAGTCGAAAGTTAATACTTCGATCGTTTAGTTAGGCAAGTTAAACTTTTCTTCCTACAATTTTTTTTCTCGAAATAAATAAATAAATAAAACCGCTATTGACTCCAGAAAACGTTTTTACTACACAGTCAAAAATAAGAGCCACTTCTCTGCCGCTCTCAACCTGTTTACGGCCTAAGTATAAAGCGAAGTATGTGTGTTATTTTCTAATAATGGTATAAGAAACCATTCCATTGAATATATGTCCATGGCTTCCTTGACGACATGTCCATCTTGGAAACTAACAAAAAAAGAAGTTGTTATCGTATTTCTTCAGTAGAACGCTGGTATACTCGGTATTAACCGAGAAAAGTATTTAACAGGTTGCAAGTCGCGTCTACAGTTTTACGACTCATAAAGAATTCCGCCCTATTAACAGGATTCCTTGAGAGGGTTTTTCGTCTTCGTATTCATTGAGAGAAATTGTTCCCAGTTTTAAAAATCTTGTTTTTTTATGTATATTTTATTTTAGATATTGGTTGCCGGCATAAAATAAATAGTTCTCGCAATTTTTGGAGGAAATGTAAAATAATTTTTCCTGTACATTCAGATCACTTTTTTCCTCGCGAAATAGTAGAATAAAACTTATTCCTCGTTTCCTCCAACCAGCCATTCCGTTCGCATACACCAGTTCTTGTCATAAAGAGAACTCTTTACGCAGGTCTGAAGCTGAAAATAAACTCTTTTGAAGAGTTCCTAGAACCAAGATATGATTATTTCGAAATCATAAAATCTCTTCATTTTCATAACCCAAAATTTTCTACGGCGATAGAGATCGTTACTCCTATGTACGGAGAAGTCTACTAGAGGTAACACATTTTTGATCCTAATTGTGCAGAGAAGTTCAAAAGTCATGTCGCTTTCTAGTTACTTTTTTTAGCTTCAGCAATTTTAGCAATCATTAAAATGAGCTTGAGTACGTCAGTGCATTTTAAAACCAATAAAAAAATTAAAGAGATCATTCATCAATCAAAAGATCGTTCGAATCACAAGATTCGAATATGTGACGTAAGACGTCACCTTTTAGTAGTCGTGCTCTTGAAAGGAATCTTCGTGGCCGTGGTTCGTCTCCGTGTGTGGTCCTTGCAGGGAAGCAAGGGCTGGGAGGTGCGGGGGTAGGTGCAGCCCCAGGGCCTCATTGATCCTTAGTCTCCCTTTTGTAACGTGTTGGCCTTTTACACGTCTCTAAAGATTAGCTGAGCGGAGCGACATATCAGCATTAGTGGAGCCGTGGTCTCGTCTCGGTTGGGGGTTAATAGCAAGGATGCTGGACAAAGCGCTCTCTCAATCCATAAACCTTGAACACAGAGTTCACCACCTCTTACTGTGATTTTTGAATAACGCAACTTTGAGTTCTACCTCTCGAATCCAAACACCCGAGAATAAAGGCTTGTGACTTGATAGCTGCCATTTCGATTTTAGAAATAAGCCTGCTTATTTATGTTAACCCATAACAACCCAAAGGATTCAGAGTAAAATTTAACTTAAGAGAAATTGAAATGATTTTTTCCATTGAAATACGTGATTTTAAGCTTTGGAAAATGCCTAAATATTTAGATTTCTAGTTTTCAGAGGGGTGATATTTGTTAACTTGAGACAATGCTGAACTAAGATCCCCTAAAATAAATTTATTCTGTTTCCGAATGGCATCACTGGGTGAAAGTGGGTTAATGAAGATAGACGGAAAGTAAAAAATGCGCTATAACCGATTTATTATCAAGTTGATATATTATCTTTATACTTCCCGTTTGAAGGTAATATTAAAAGTTTTCAGTTTTCCGCTCGGAACATTTTCGAAAGAAAGTATCCAGTTTATCATTTTTTTCAAGCCTTCAACTTAAGAAACTGTCGAATCGATGGACACAATGAAATTTTTAATTCAATCATCAAGACAATTGAAAGAATCCATTTAATAGTCTGTCAAATGTATCGATTACGCTACGAATTCGTCTACCTATCAATAGAACTAATTATCGATTCAATGTTTTTAATCACAAAGCTTTCGACTCGAATGTGTATCGATTGAGTGCACTGTCTTGAACTCAGTTATTCAATGCATTTTTCAGCTGTCGTACCACATTGCCGTCGCTTAAGTAGATATGTTTCGACTTAGAGTGAACTTACTATCGGATAAATTATGACCGTTAACTTTTAATTCTTGGATCAACTAAAATGATACCTAAACGATACTTATAAATTTGTTTCTTTTTTGAATTCAGCACACATTATCTCATACAGCACATTGCACATATTTTTTTACAGCACTCATTAAAGGCTATTTTTTTACAACACGCTTACAAAAGGCTATTATATTCTTACAACATTCTCACAAAAAGCTATGTCCTTTTCCACAGATTATGTCAGACATTCTTTTTTTGGATATCCTCATTACAAGAAGGTTTTCTTTGCGGTATATAATAATAAATCAATTGCAGGTAGACACAAGAAATGATTTAAGCTTAGTAGAAGCACGCAGCAGGGATATCAGATTATCAGACAGTGAAACGGGTAAATTAGGCGGGGTGCGTCGAGGTCTCTTAATCAGAAGTATATGTTTGGTAATTGGCGTGACCTTACCTCCCGCAAGTTGCCTACAAGCACGAAAGCCGGCTGCGCGTGACTCCGCATTAATCGTGAATTAGTGTATGTCCGTCCGCAGATTCAATTCGTAATGATTTCTACCCGCTTTTCAGCAAAGGCTGCCGGGCAATTTTAGGAGACGAAGAAAATCATTGGACTAGGCAGACTTACTAAATCTTCACAATTTTTGCTCTAATATTATTAGATATGACTAATTTATGTGTTTAAGAGAATTCCCATCAAAAATGTTCATCGTCAAGCCGAAAAAATAATAAAAAAAATCATGAGGGATTAGTTTATACGAACTACAAGACATCCGGTTACGTCACATTGTACGAACTGCTTTCATAACGAAAGTTTCTGATTTTGAAGTGTCTCTAGAGGCAGAACCGATTTTGGGTGACTCGCTGAAGTCCTTCCTACCGCTTTAATGCGTAGCGTTAAAATAAACCCTTTTAATTAGAATTAAGTTTGAGGAAAGCCGTCATTCCAGTAAATGACGCGGTAGCTTTTCTTTGTGGTGCACTTACTCTGGGTAGAGTTTTATCCTCCACCGACAGCTGAAATCCCCTAAACATTGTAGGTTTTATTACGCTAGACAGGTCAGGGAGTGGAGCGATCTGAAATGTTGACCATCGCCATTTTGTTTACTTCATTATTAGCTTCTTCGTTTTCTTTTCAAACATCCCAAACACGTCTGCTTTGACCGGATTGTAACCACGGAATCCGCTGTTCCTGGAATCATTGTTGGGTTGTACAAATCCTTAGAGTCAACTGGAATGAAAATCGCGCCATCTAATACCAGCTATTTTTATGACCGATTCGAGCTGTTCTTTTTCTTCTGAAATAGGCATAGATCTGTGACACTACAACAAACACAAAAAAAATGAGTTTTTTTTCCTAAAAAAAATTGAAAAAATGTTTTGTCAATATAGCCTCAGCGAACCCAAATTGTTGTGGTAACAATTTCCATTGTTAAAACCACAATGTGAATCGTTACCATAAGAGTAACACCTGTCGCCGTAACAAGTGATGTCACCTCAGCAGTTCTGGTTTGCTGAGGCTGTAGTAACTAAAGTTTTGTTGAGGCAAAAAAGATTCTTTTCTCTTATTTCTCTTATATTTCTCTTATAAAAGCTGAATTTATGAATGTTCTTATCTACGTATTTTTCCTCAGAAAAACGTACACGGTTTTGATGTAACTGCTAAAATACAGTAACGTATAAACGACGTTGATCCATATTTCCTTCGGCATAAGTTTTCTCGAATAATCATCAGGCTCGAAGTGTTGGTCGCCATCGAAGATTATCCTCTTCCAAGTCTTCTTAACTCAAGTCAACTTAAATTGGAACGGACGGGCTGAAGACCCTTTTTTAATGCCTAATTTTGTTGTTTGGGATGGCTGAGGGTCTTGACCCCACCAAATTGACGTAACTCAAGTTTGAATGTGATTGCGAGGCAATCAAAGACGACGCAGGTTTAATATTGGTTTCAAGCTACATCAAAGACTTGTAGATGACTTTCTAAGACGGATCTGGCTTTGCGTCGAATTATCTGATGAGCGAAAGTTGGAATTGCAAACGACAAGATTACGTTTGTTCTTTTCTTGTTTACTTCCAGTAACCAATATTTAATGGGCTCCCCTTACCTTGGCGGCCTAATTTAACTAGTTTCCCTAGCTGAGTGTAATATTGATTTGAAAACGCCAGTATTAGCTGAACTCTGCCGGGCCTAAACAAAATAAATACCTCGTGAGTCAACACAGAGAACGGAATTTGCATTTACGAGGCATGGGTTAACTTTGAACTTGGATATCGTCTATAGAGGAACGCTGTTGATTTTAACTAGTTTTGCCTTCATAGAAAAAATACACAAACTGGTTTTCACCACAGTATATCTGCGGTAAAATCCGAAAAAGAGATAACAACAGATGAATGTCGTGAAGAAAGATTTTTTAAAAATAATGACTCATTTTA
>Ga0058701_10005116_pt1 | contig 10811 bp, 10 predicted proteins | sample AgamicOrMae_FD_97039 | JGI IMG/M metagenome (GOLD analysis project Ga0058701, IMG submission 97039) | Agave microbial communities from Guanajuato, Mexico - Or.Ma.e | ecosystem: Host-associated > Plants > Phyllosphere > Phylloplane/Leaf | place: Guanajuato, Mexico | collected 2012-06-04 | reverse complement strand
TTCCATAGGTTGAAATATCTTAAATTTCTTTTGAACACGGAAAAAATGGTTTTGTTACGGCAACAAAATTAGGGACAACAAATAATTTTTTTTGTTGCTGCAACCAAAAATTTTGCAGCTGCAACCAAACGATTTGTTGATAGAACTAAACATTTTGTTGTTGTAACAAAATATTTTTGTTATCCCTATTTTAACAAAAAAATTGTTAGTATAACAAAACCTTTTATACCGTGAAAGTCCTCCAAATTCTAATAGCATCGCCCTCGGTGTAGCTTTCCGAAGATCGATATAGGCCTATTTCTCGAGGTCCACAACCGACTGAAAATTGTCAATATTCTTCTCAAAAACATCCATATAGCCTATGGGCCAAATTGCAAAATTTCCAAAGATAATCGGCGACTCGCAAAATGAACCAAGAATCGTATACACAACTCGTGGGTGGGTATCCTTTTCAAGGCTTTGAAACACATCTCAAATGAGGTATCGGTAGGAAATTTATTTCTTGAATGGCTCTTAAATTGATGCTCAATAAAGCCTAGCGGATCAGGTTAACTTTTACTTTTCGATTTACTTTTTCTGTCATCTTTCGATTTTATTTTATGAAGATGGCCTCTAATGTAGCGGAACAAGAGCGATTTGCCGCTTATTCTGCACTTCCCCGACAAAAAGGGCAACTTCCGAGAGCCATAATTCTATCGGCGACTTCTTCAACCTACTTTGGAACTCTTTTGAGTGACATTCAGTGGGACGATGCGGTGCTTCGGTATTATACCGCGCGTTACGCGCATTATTCGGCGAATTACGGTCACCAGGATACTAGCCTATAAGCCTACTCCTTTTCCGTTTTTTTTTAGATTTGTCACCAATACCGAGTTTAATTGACCACATACGCTCGCGGTAAGAAATCCTCTTTTACTGGAATCCTTCTACGGTCAAGAACACTACCACTGTTCATTTAAAAGGTTGCATTTTCTACCTCTTTCATTTTTTATCACAATACTATTACAATAAGGATTGAATCATATCATCCTAGTAGGCTTTGTTCTCGATACTACGTAAGTCTTAACAACAAAAATAACGTAATATGATTTAGTTAAGTGAATATTCAATACCATAACAATATTATCTCTTAAGAATGCAGTCTTTTGAAATACCTACTCGCAAATTAGTAAAGCAGATAGGAAAATGTAAGTGCGGTGACTTAAACGGAGGGGTGAGTCGAGGCGAACCGGGAGCGATTTGAATGGTGGACTCGATGGTGGAGCATGAATTAATTTTTTCCGCGGGAAATTTTAATTGCGAACACAACAATATACTTTCCTATCCAGGTTCTCTACGCGCATTTTTTTTCGGGGGAAAAACAGTTTTAAAATTGAATGTTCCTAAAATATTCCTAGTCTATCCGTCTGGGACTTCCAGAGAGGTGGCTGTACATTTGGGAGTCGCAAACAAATTTTATATAAGGTGTATTAAAAGAGCGATATGTATGTACCCAAGCCTTGGCCTAATAAGCGTCGGATGTCTTGGTTGTGGTGGGATGACGCATCGCTGGAAAACCTTCAAACTGTGCGTTACGTAAACTTCCTCACTGTTCATGTATTTTTAACACTGATGTCAGCTGTGTTTTATTTTCGACATTTCCAAAATTACTAACTTTTTTTTCTAATACTTTTTCATGTTTTGGTCGCGCATTGACTTTAGTTTGTCGTTGTTAAACGAACGTGTTTACCATACAACCGAAACATAATATATTTCCATACCTTTAAACAGCTTTAACCAAAAAGTTAGAAACCAAAAAGACGGTTTCTAATGATGTATTTGCAAGACTTAAATCGTATTAAAAAAACAACAAAAAAAAAACTTCTCTCGACGTATCTCTTTAGTAAAATAAAATTCTGACGTTCTGAAAAAAAAAGCACTAATTTATAAAACAGTTGGCCATTAAGCAGTTCTTCTTTTTTTTAACGCAGACTTGCGAAATGTATTAACATTTTCACAAATACCCCGACGCAGTTGTATCTCCCAAAGGATGTTGCTGAGAACAATATCTTTTCTTGGATTACGCAAAGTAGCGTACCCTTGCCTTGTCATTGTCTAACAGACTTGCTACGTAAGCGGAAATTATCGGCAATAAGATCGATTTCAGGTTAATCAGACCGTCCAGTTTTCAGTAAAACCGGGGCTAACCATTAATTCTCAATCAGAAACAAAGAGAAAACTGAATTTTGCGTAGGCTTACTTCATGGACCAGGATGTCGGAGCGTAACGTCATCGAATACACCGTTAGCGCACCTGTTTGCATCTGTAATTGCATTCCTGTTACCTGCTTAAGTCTCGGCATGCTTTCGTTCATCACAGACTCGGCTTACTTACCCATAGTTATTTTTGGTGATAATAACACTAATATTTTAACACTTTTTCACTTGACAACTTCACTTGACCATCTGCCACAAAGCACACACACCTGACTAAATCCATCCAAAAGAACGAACTGAGAGGCGAATACAAAGATGAAGGGGGAAGGGGGAATTGCCTGGGTGGGAGAGAGAGACTTGCTGGAGCGCGAGATCGTGGGGCACCAAGGCTCAAAGTCGCTAGGCACGCAAACGAAAAGAGGCCTTAATGGCGATCTCCAGCCAGTTGCAGCGACGGTGCTGCCAACTCACGGGAGTGAATGGACTTAGCGGTCGTTGCGTGGGTGGAGGTGAATTTTGCAGCGGGATGTTTCGGTAACGCCCGACGGGTAGGTGACCCGCACGACAAGCCAGATTACTAAAGCATATACCGTACATGCCAAATTTGGGAAGTAGTATTTATATCCCCTCTATTCCATCCTTTGTCACAGTATTATGAAGAGCAACACGCTAATGTGTAGGTTAGGTTACTCCAAGCCGAGTGGAGCGACTATGGGTCGACGCACAAGATGAAATCGAACTATCGTGTGGATCAAACATTGGTCCACATATGCGGTGGTTCGGTTTTAAGCTCCACTCGGCGTGGGCACTAGCAGGAGCATATGTAAATTTAAAATATTCCAGCTTTTAAAATTAAAGTGAAATTCTGGCAAGGTTTCGGGGATAGAGGTCTCGTTTGCGCCTGGCGTTCATTTCATAACTGCGAAAACTGGTTCGTTGGATCGATCTCAAATGCGAGCACTTTTAATGTCACAGCAGGACGAGAATGTTTATAGAGCGAGTGAAAGACTCGTACTCTGACATTGAGTGACTTGCTGTTCGGTTACGAGAACAGAAATATTAGCGCGAGTTAATTAGGTCTCTGGAACATTTTCAGAGGAGGAACAAAGTTAAAATACAACCTATTAAAAATGAGAGTAGAGAGTGCATACCGTACTAATTGACCTCTTTATTTTAGAAGCTGGATCAAAATCTGATCAGTTTGAAACTTATCTGTGGCGCTCACTCGTCTCAGGTCGAATTATTTGTATTACTTTCATTGTGCATAGTTTAGCCGATTGACTTTTTAAAAACGCTTTCCGGTACAATTTTTAGCCTATAGCTTTGGTTGCCCAGGTAAAAAGAAATACTGTAACGGTCATTGCTTAATATGAAGTGAGAGGAGTGCTCCTTGAAACACATGTGTGTGTGTGTCCAAGAGAGAAAGGATAAAATTCCGTTCAGGCGAAATAAAAAAATAAGAGCTGTACTCTCTTAACTAGCGTACCCATTTTCAAGGATTTGATCTTTTATTACTTTCACGATCGGCCACCTCTTTGCTGGATGGGGGGAGTAAATGAGAAAAGAAGGAAAATGGAGGGAAAGATGATGAAAACAAAGTGAAGAAACGGCGGATTCGAAACACTAAGACTTACTGTAATTTATGAGAGTATATAGGGTGCCCCCCAGATTTTTGATAGAGTTCATCTTGATTAGTTTTCCAATGTTGGTAATGGGCGCAGGTCTAATGTCCCAAGTATTTCACGAAATATTTACCTCTAAAATTCTGAAATTGACATAATCTCTCGCCGACCGTGTGAATGTATCGTGCCCCCTAACTAGGCAACCAACATGGCATCACGTGACCTTGGTGGGCAGGGCCTGCAGCGCGGCGACTAAAGACATGACGTTTCAAGCCACTGCTTAACCCATATGGATGCCGATAGGAAAATCATTATTATTATTATTTTCATATTGAAGACTTTGAATTTATGCCCTTGCCGCGTATGCAAAAAGCCGCACACATTTCTTTTGTGTGCTTCAGAAATTTACCGGGGTTGCTGTATGTATTTTACTTCCATGTTTTTTTTCGAGAATATGAACCTGATTTCTTTTATCAAGAAAGTTGCAAGAACTGGCCCGTTTTGTCAGATTCATTTAAGCCCATATGTGGGAACGTCTATGGGAAAGTGAGCGAAGATTCCCGACGGAAGGTCGTTTAACGTTAGTGATATCCTAGTAATTTTTAGGATTACTTAAATATGCCGTTTAAGGTGTTCGAAAACGGTGAACGCCAGGACGGCGAAAACGTCCGAAAACGGTTCGCATTTATTTACTGTAGGATTCTTTTTTCTTTATCTACTGTTTTTTTTTAATTAGCCTGTGCCTGACTTTTTGGATACTTTCTTTCTCTGCATTTTATTCCCACTGTGTTTTTATTAATGTTTCCATCTCTTGTGTTATGCTGGTTCAACGAGTCATTCATCATGTGAGGACTGAAGGCATACAACCACGTAGGTGGTTTAGGTTTGGGTGAGATTTGGATTGCTTCGCGTTAGCTATAATCGGCTGCCGATAAGCCTGATGCCGCTTATTTCTCGGCAAACTGTCTTTTTGTTATAGGAGCAAGCGAAATTTTCATTTGTGACGATAGGTCAAATAAGATTAGGTCCATGTGCGTTAGCCCCGATATTGCAACGAAAAAGGGAGAACACGAAACAGAAAATTCAATGCTTAAAATTTACGGCGATCTTAAAAAGTTTATTTTGTGATATAAGTGAACCGTTGGAATACGAAATTGTGCACCCGTCAGGTGAGTCATTAAAATACCAACATTTGTTCAAACTTATCTTTGAAAACGAACGCGCAAGCTACTTACCTAGATAGAAAAGTGTGTCGCCAAAGCAACATAAGATTTTGTGATTAAAACGAATGACCTATAAGAAATCAGCTGATAATCTATGCGAAATGCATTTCAAGGATGAAAGTAAAGGAATGAGTCGGCGCCGTGCCGGCGAAAAGTGTTTATAACGAACGGATGCTCAAGTCACATGGACTCTATGGCCCCGTTTTCGAGATGGGGGTCGAATCTCTTATAGGGACCGATGTTACGTAACTTATTAGGTTTCTTCCATCAAATGGGATAGCTTAATTTACGAATTCTCATCAAACGGACAGCCCAAAAGCTCCGTCAGGTGGATTTGTGTTATAGACAATCAATATCACTCACAAGTTGTGACCTTTTCTTTTTTTTTTTTGTTATGGCAGCTTTGCGTATTTTCAGAGGTTGAGAATTCAAGTAGCGTCTTGTAAACAGCTTATTACTGGCTGAAACCAATTCTCGTTTCAGCCATGCTATTTCTGATTCGATAAAAAAGTTTACTTGAAAACAGCTTAATCTTGTGTTATAAATCTGCAAGGAAAGAGAGTGAGGAAATACAGCGCTAGTGAATGGCAAAAAATGTACATTTGCACTTAAGAAATGGCAATTAGAAATGGCTTAAAAATACTCGTGCGCTTCCATTTTGCTTGGCCGCGTTACCGTACTTGAAATTTCCGTAAGTGGCGTAATATTCGCGTAATGATATGTATGGTTACAAAGCATCGATATGGTTTTAAATAGCGTAAGAGTCACGCGATTATGGAATACCTAAAACCCAATTCGTCTAGTTCAGACAAGTTTAAAGTTAGGCGTATATACGGTGCGCGGCAGGAGGTGCTGGAGCGCATTGTTGGGTTGTGTTAGTGCTAAGGGTAGCGCGGATATCAATGCAAATGGTTTCACTCTGTAGGCATTGCATGACCCAATGCCACGTTCTAGGACGAAGATGGCCGGGAAACAGGGCAGAAATGTAAGTTTTGTAGGGTCACACTCTTTAAATTGTCCTCTATGATTGTTCTACCTGATTTATAGCACGTCATCAGGGTCGTCGAGAAGAGTAGCGGTTGCAGGTCTCATGACATATTTTCTGAAAGAACTGCGAAGGTAAGGTGCCCTGTGCCTCGCTTTACTAATACTCCGCCGAGCGTGATGCCGCTCACTTGTCGACTGCGGGTTGCTGCCTCGCTTCAAGTGGGCGGCCTTATGCTTGCTGACCATTAGGCACGGTTAACTTTAAATGCCTTGTTGCTCGCAACGCTCGGCTCACAATTAGCGGCGGGCGAAAAGCTAGAGGTACAAAATGCAGGCTAGAAAATTCGCATTGCAGGGGAAGCGCAGTGGAGGCTCGCGGTGGCATGTAGGAGCTAAGCTGCGTTTGGTCCAGCCAGCACAATTGGAGCTAGAGTGATTCCTCGAGGTCGATTCGATAATCAGCAGGCGCTGATTAGCGGAGCGAGCTATAGCGCCAGGCGGTGTGGCGCAGCGCGCCACTCTTGGTCAAAGTGTGAGCGAGCGACCAGCTGGCTTGGGACTCGCCGCATCCCGTCTCGTCATATCGCCGGCCGTGGCGCTTGTTGTTAGCTTCAATCGGAAGAGTAAACACGACTCAGAGCTTATCTATCGCCTATCTCAAAGTTCGAGACTTGTTTCCAGTCGAATCAGAATCGAAAGAAGCGGCGCGGCGGGAAGCGACGAGCGAGACGGAGCGGGACGAAGCGGGACGAGCGCTTCCGAGTCGAGCCGAAGCGCCGCGGCACCAGCGCCAGCGACCATCAGTAGCCTGTGCCTCGCCGTGTCCAACACCTCAGCTCGTAGAGTCCATTCCATTGCCGAGGGTCAACACCAATCATAAGAGTCAAGTATTGGTACGGGCCCCCGGCCCACGCGCGCCGCTTCGAGAGGCGACTGATTCGAATCGGAACGGAGTGTCGCTTGGTAGGCGACGAGTGATCACAGCCATGCATCCGGGGTGCTGTTGCTGTTTTGTGCAGTGAAGTGCGTTTGCGTTCAGTGGACGTTCCCCGAATCCGAGAATGCCGCCGCGGTTGTCGCTGGTGGTCGCCGTGGTTGCGGCGCTGGCCCTTGGGGCCCGGGCGTCGCTGCACTGCGCCGAACGCCGCGAGATCTCGCCGTGCTCGTGCCGCCCCATGGACCTGCGCACCCGGACCATCGACGTGGACTGTGAGCGGATGACGTCCTTCGGACAGGTGGTGACCGCCTTAAAGGACAAGTTCAACTCGGACGTGCATATCGCGCTGCGAGTGTCCTACTCCCAGTTGCCTGACCTGGGGGAGAGGGGATTTCATGAGCTCAGGATCAGTATCACCAAGTTGTCGCTTAACCATGATAACATCAGGTGAGCAAAGCAATCCTACAGGCGCCGCAGGCGCGCATTCTGGCTGGAGTGGCGCCCTGACCGGCCGCCAACTATTGCGAAATACGTGGTACTGTGGCCGGTGCTCTCTCCTTCTGGAGTCCGAGACCAACCTTCATCAAGGAACTGTAGACCTTTCTGAGGGGGATGAAGGGCTTCAGAGAGAGCAGTTGCAGCTGAGATTCCGACTGCGAGAAGTTCTTTTCTGTGGAAGGACTAGTTTTGAGATTCAGAGAGAACAGTCGAGGAGATAATGTTCCTATTGTCAAAGCTAAAGGGGTAAACAAGGAATGAATGTCGGTGGGGATGCTGTTGAGAGAGCCGTTTTTTCCGGAGGTCTTGCTGGTGTGCATGCTGAAAGGCGGCAGGCCGTCTGTAAGTGCTTCCATCAGAAAATGAGCGAGTTGGCGTCTCTCGAGAGCGTTCTCATAATTGTCTATCGGTTGAAAGAAAAACTGAATATGTTTTACAAGGGTTACTTTGACTCTCGAAAGGAGTTTGTAGCATGAGAAACCAATAGCAACAAACAATGAAGCAACGAAAGAGTTGGATTGATCCTGATTTGTTTTCGGTCATTTGAGTTCAAATTCCGATCAGATAGCGACGTAAGGTGATAGAAATTGTCATGGACTCAATATTCAGTCTTATTTTGACTGGTGTGCGGCAAAAGTAAGTTAAAACGGACGCTGGTCGAACGTTCGCTTATCTATGATACGAACATCTGACAACATGACACTACCCCGCCTTTTGTGCGACAGCTACACCAATATGGCTTTTATCTCAATGCTTTTGAAACGTCACAGATGCTGCCACATCAAACATAAAATGACGGAGTTCAAAGAAAGACGTAATCGGTTTTATCAAACAGGGTAAACGACGCAAATCTAGAACCAGTTAAAACCCATTCAGCTCTTTTCAATAAATTATCTTGTTTTGGGATGTCCGGAGTTTTTTCCTCTAAATGATCTTTTTGGGGGAAGGCCGCTCTGGCGACGTCATTCGCTGGGGGATTCGAGTAGTTTGCGCCAGTTTAAATCCGGTTGTTTGCGAAAAAGGGTGCTGAAAGTGAAACATAACCTTGTTTGCATTCACATGGAAACGGAAATAGCTTGGATTATCCATCGGAAGAGCGTGGGCAAAGCTAGAGAACCGGGAAAAAAAGACCGTCAGCAGAACGAAAATCCCCTCCGTTTGAGCTTTGCTCTCACTTTGGGACGCATTCGAAAACGGGACCCGAGGATGTTCTATCGCTGTCTTACAAATGGAGCTCTCATAAGAGAGAAAGACAGAATACCCTTCGGGTGGTGTTTTCGAACGCACCCCTGATGATTGAAGCATGCACTGGACGAGAGGTGTAGAATTTAGAGCTGCCATTCGCGGAAGCAACGTCCGCAAGAGCAGTTTTTAATAGCATCATCTGAAAGCACACCTGAAAATGAATTTTTTAGCTTAATTACTGACTTTCATTTCCAAGAAACCATCCGGTACTATCATAGACAGAAAAAAAGCGTCCCCTCCCCGCAACCACCTGGACATCCGTGCCTTGCGGTTGCCTACCTAGCTCGGAATCGGGCAGGTGATTGACTGATGCCGAGCTCAGGTAGGCAACCGCAACGCATAGATGTCCAGGTGGTTGCAGAGGGGGACGTTTTTTCTGTCTATAGTAGTACATGGAGTGATGATTCAAAGATGAAAACTGTTTTGTTGTCGTCGGACATAGCTCTTTTCTTCACTATTACTTTTTGAATATCATCCCATCTCGCGGAGGAGGAAATTGTGTTTCATCCATTTTTTTTAATGGTTTTGGAGCAGTGTTTCAGAAATTTTAACGATGGAGAACCTAACGTTTGTTTTAGATTTCATTGAATCTCAACGCTTCCTCCTCGTCATGTTAAAGAATCCATACTTACCGATTCTTTTGGGCATGTATTCATTCTTTACGGATATCCATTCACATAAAGCGTTGACATTCTAATGAAAATCTTAAATGGGAATCGGCACTTAGCATGGACATCCGTACGGATATCCACAGCTCGCTTGAGCATATGCTGAAAGCATGGACATCCAGAGCGCATATCTGATACGGACATCCACATGGATAGATTCTTGTAATCTGGTTTCTAGTCTGCCTTTATGGGAACTGTTTTCAAGGAAGAAACAAAACTTGATCTCTGCACAGGTGTTTTGTCGTTTTTCTACACTTCGTAGTTTGGATTTAAACATGTCTGTTTACTTCAAGTTTTATCATCTCACCTGTGGCTTGACCCGATTTCCAAACTTATGAAAAATTAGCTAATCGATTTAAAATCATGAGTGGAGTTAAAAATGGACCCTTCTGAAACTGGGTCTTGCGGGTAGAGCGTTCAAATAGCCAAATGAGGAACTAATTTAGTCCACCGTTAGGTATGTTTAAGAGATTAAAAAATGAGTACCGGTATTACATCTTTGAGAAATGAAGTTGGGACGCTTTAGGGAAGAACGGCGGTTGCGGGGTTTGAAATAAATATGTTGTTTGGGAAGGGTCTCTGAGAAGGTTGCGTTTTCGGGAACTCGAGAGTCAAAGTTCAACAGCCAAGGTCTCCGCGGGCGGCCACTTACCGAAATATTACCTCATGGAAAAAAATGTTTTGTTTCAACATAATTTGGGACAACAAAAATTCTGTTGCGGAAAGAAAAAGCAGGTAGCTACCGAACGTTTTGTTGAAGCAACGAAAATTCCTAAAGCGACTAAATAATTTTGACGTCCCATTTTTAACAAATGAATTTGTAAGGGTTAAAAAAAATATACCGAGTATGAAGGTAAGCCTGGTATGACTCGTATCTTCGGTGGTTTTTAAGATACACCCATGAATAGCTCTCGTCGATCCGTTATGTTTGATACGGCTTTTGATGTCCTACTTTGAAAACTAACCTACCTAATTGGTGGAGTCCATCCGAAACAGGTATCTATATTTTTGTCAGATCAAGTTCCCAAGGTTGATATAGCTCCAGTATGGTCCGTGTTGAGTCCATACGGGTCGTAGGTCGTGCCCTTTCTATTTTGAGCTTAGCCCTCGCGATATGTATTTTAAGCCCTAAAAGGGCATCTTCATGGCCATGGGCCATAGTGCACCAGATAACCGATGCTATTTACTGTTACAACTGTCGAGACAGTTTTCATCTCGATGGAATGCGCTTTGAAGTTGTTTTTATCATTTCCTACGTTACATGAATGGTATCTTGAACCCATCTGAAATCTATTGAGATTGTGCATATGCCTAGATTCAGCTACTTTTCTACCATGAAAATCCTGTAAAACCGCAATTGCTCTGCAAAAAAAAAAAACAGGGCCTGAAAAGGCCCAATACTTCCATGTCCGTCCCCCCATTGGCTTTATATAAAT